>CEPX01197145.1_pt1 | contig 34248 bp, 27 predicted proteins | sample 361361 | NCBI WGS metagenome assembly CEPX01 (sample SAMEA2619974, study PRJEB7988) | marine metagenome | biome: marine biome (ENVO:00000447); feature: mesopelagic zone (ENVO:00000213) & marine oxygen minimum zone (ENVO:01000065); material: "saline water (ENVO:00002010), including plankton...
AGCTGCACCAATGAAACCAGCTGCTCCGGTGACTAAGATTTTCATGAAAATATATACTTAAATGCTCAGATACAGTTATGCTACTACTATACATTAAATCTAAATAATGGAAAGTTGCATGAGCACGGCACTTATTGAATCTGTGTTAAGTTCAAAATCAGTGTTAATTACGCATACTGACGATATTTTAACTTACCACCAATCTCCAGAAGGTTTTACCTCTCAAGTCAAGGGCGTGATTAAAATAGGTGATAGTTCAGACGTTAAGGCTGTCATTGAACTTGCGAATAAATGTAGCGGCAGCAACGAGGCATTCGTTATCTACCCTATTAGCACTGGAAATAATTGGGGGTATGGCAGCAGTGTTCCACCCAGTGATGAAAGGGATCAATACCTACTCGATTTATCGCAGCTCAATAAAATACTGTACTTCAACGAAAAAACAGGTCTGTGTACAGTCCAACCAGGTGTTACGCAGAAAATACTGTACGATTTTCTAAACGAGCACGCATCCGATTATATGGTTCCCGTTACTGGCGCAGGCCCAACGTGCAGTGTTCTTGCTAATGCACTTGAGCGTGGTTATGGCATCACGCCTGTGGCAGACCACTTTTCCGCAGTAACCTCCATTAAAGGTTTTCTACCCACAGGAGAATACTATCAGTCCAGTGTTGCAGATATGGACATGACATCTGAGCAGCTAGCCGACAAGTCATTTAAGTGGAAACATGGCCCTTACCTGGATGGAATTTTCACGCAATCGGCGAATTTAGTTGTTACTGAAGCCACTATTTCACTTGAAAAAGCGGGCGACGGTTTCACCTCGTTTTACATGCAATTCTTTGATCAATCTTCATTTACTACCGCCTATGAAGTGGTATCCGAAATATTCGATAAAGTTGGGCGCAATGTAGGGAGTATGAACCTAATGGACAAAAGAAGGGTGTCCGCCATGATGGCCGATAATCCGAATGGCCCAGGTTCACATCAAATCATGACTGACCAACAAGTAGAAAAAATAAGTAAGCAACAAGAGATACCGGAGTGGACAGTAATAGGGACAGTTTATGGTGCGAAAAACGTGGCCAAGGCCGTGAAAGCAGAAATAAAGAAGATTGCGAAAAATAGAGCATCGAGACTTTTCTTCTCAAATGACCTACTTATTGAGTTTGGAAAGCTTGTTACCAAACTGGCACCAAAGTCTTTGCTGCAAGCGCCACGACAACAGTTGGCCACGTTAGAAGAAGGCATGGCAATTATGAAAGGCATACCTAATCAAGTTGCCCTACCTCTTGCTTATTGGCGTAATTCGGCAACAACGCCGAACAAAACAAACCAACTTAATCCGGCAAGAGATGGGTGCGGCCTTTTATGGTACGCACCTTTAATACCGACAAAACCAGCCTCGATGTTAAGTTTTATCGCGATGGTTAGAGAGACGTGCCAACAGTTCAACATTGAACCTATGATAACGTTCACTAACTTCAATCAATATTGTACTGACAGTACTATCCCAATAGTTTTTGATATCAACAACGAAAAGGCAAAAGAAGATGCAAAAGCGTGCCTTGCATCACTTTACGAGCAAGGCATAAAACTTGGCTTTGTTCCGTATAGGTTGAATATAGAGCAACAAGAAAATCTTGATACGTCAAAAGCATTCTGGTCAACATCGAACAAAATTGCACATGCGCTAGACCCTAACAATATTCTTGGGCCAGGGCGCTACGCAAAGGGACGCTAACTTTTTCGCAAGGTCATTGATAGCTTTTTAAGCATGTGCGGCACAAGTACGTGAACGGGCATTTTCATTAGATGCCCCCGCATATATGCCAAAAATCGACTGAGACGAAGTAATTTGCTGTCGCAAACGCGTGTATCTGGCACTAAAGCGCGTTTCATAACGAACAGCGTAAACCCTCGACGAGCCCTATGAAAAAGGCTGAGTTGGCTTTGCAACTGATGTTTTGTTTCAATTGGGCAGTGCAACAAGAAATAGAACTCTGCCAAACATATCACATCGAATAAAAGTGAAGACAAGTTCATGGCTTTTGCGGTTTTAACTATTGCTTCCCAAAAATGATGTGATGCATTGTCATTACAAAGACAAGTAAAGTCATACAAATCACGTAGAGATGAGCTTACATCTTCATTCCAGTAAAGGTGAACACACGTATGTAAGGCCTGCATGTGCTTATTGAAGACAAGTTTCTGTTGCGAAGATGCAACGATGTTCTGCCTTAATATTGACTCATCAGGGGCTTTTCCACTCACTGGCAAATATAAATTGTGGTGAATATCTAACGTGGTGCCAGATAGAGGATCGAACATTGGTGGAATTTCGTGAGCAAACTCCCGATAGTATTTTTCATCGTAGTTAGCTAGCGATTTTATTTGCCACCCCAACGAGAGGAGTCTTTTCTCTGTCTTTTGGATCTCGCTTGAGCTAACGAGGATGTCAATATCAGACATGGTTCGACCTTCCAAAGAAACGGCATTTTCAATATTGTATGCCGCGCCTTTAAGAAAAACGGGGGTTATCCCTATCTCCTCTAAAAGAAGGTTGATTCTGTCTATTTCAATTCCGACTTGATATTGCTGTCGCTCAGAATAGTTTATGTTTGACGTTATATGCCACTGAATGTTTTCAGGCAATTCATTTAGCAAATCTTCGCGCTTTAATTTGTGTGCAAAAAGACACAATAAATTCGCAGCGCGAAGAAAAATAAACAGTTCCGACAGGGTTTTCGGTGATAGCGATGACACCAAAGTTACATCATTGAAAATATTGATAAAGCACCTTGCTTTGGTAAAGGCATTCACAGAAGCAACTCCGTTAGCGCCTTTTCTGCGCTATCAATGTCTGAATAAACCAATGAAAAGAATTCAACAGTATCAGCAAGATCTGCCAGTGCTTCAAAACCTTTTTCCGCCATTACATGATAGTTAAAGGCATTTCTTATAATTTGAAGTGTGCCTTCAGCTGATGCGATTCGTGTTAGATTGGTGGCTTCACCACGCATATACTTCGGGAACACTACTGCACAAATAGGCATATCTTTGAGAACCGAGAAAGATGCTGGTGTATGGACGCGCTTATGTGCAACCGTTCCTTTTTGCGTGTCGAAGAACTTATTTGTAAATATACTATTACTGAAGCTTGACTTCACGATATCGATAGCATCATTTTTCAAACAAATAGGTCTATTGATTGGTTTAACATGAAGGTTATCTAATTCAACTATCGCCATTTCATCTGAAAAAACTGTCCAGCCCATTTCAGATAGAAGAGCGCTTAGCGTACTTTTGCCAGAGCCAGGTAAAGCTGGGAACAAAATTGCTTTTCCATTTTTCACTAGCACGGCCGAATGTATAACAAGCCTTGAATATTCATGTGCTGCAATACACCAATTCATTCCCCACTCAAGTAATGGGTAACTTTGGCTATGAGGGAGTGGAAAAAACGGCGTTTGTTTATCGCAATAGAAACTTATCTGTGGAGAGATGAACTTTCTTAGTAAATTAGGAGGCCTAATTGCAATATCAAAGTCATGGCGCTCGATCTCTATGTTGGTATTACAATACATTTGACTCAACGAATGACCAACCACCGCACATTTATTGTACAACCTAAACGTGTAAGGCCCTGTATTAATATATAAAAACTTCAAACTCTTTCTATAACATTAAGGTCGGTCGCCTTTTTAAAACTTAAAGCTTTAAAAATCAATGCCGATTCAAAAAATTCCTGTTCGCGCGGCTCTTCCAATAGCTTTTCAGCGATGGCAGCATCGTTATACTCAAAGGCCATAGTGTCACCTGAGCGTGTATCGAAGACGAGTAGATAGTTACTAGACCTCAAAAGCCTGACGTTAACAGAACTGCTGAACCTAAACATTACAATTAGTACTAAATCCAATGACCAACATATCAGTTTATTTCCCTTTCCCTTTCCCTTTCCCTTTCCCTTTCCCTTTCCCTTTCCCAGAATCGTCACCCGTCATTTCATCTTCTGACAAGCCCTCTGGAGTAGTGCGATTAAACTCATTATCAGTTGTGCCAGATAACACGTATTTCGTTGACGCTTCATCTTCAAAGTTATAACTAAAGCTAACTGTTGCAATTCCACCAAAGTGCTCCGGCGAAGACATTGCAATTCGCATTTCACTAAATAAATAAATAGCTATACTATTTACAAGCTCATCCGCTTTTTGAATGCGGTCTGCCTCACTTGCACCGTGACCTATGATGGTGGGATAGAAACCAAAGTACGTATTAAGCCAAACGCCAGCTAAATTATAATCCACCCCTCCCGGATCGTTTAAAGCGTCATATAAAGGAACACCACCATCAACGAAAGAAACCTCATCATCCAATACACGAGGGTCTACCTTCATCGAATGTGATTTAATAACCGTCTCGAGATGCTTTTCGTATGCCACCCAAAGAATAGAACCTGGCTCAGCCGCAGGCATTTCTGGGTAGTCTTGTTTCTGAAGCACTGTGAACATAGCTTGAAGCTTTTTACCATTCATAGTGCCATCCAACGCACCCTTCCACGACCCAGGCGATCGCCCTCCTGTGACGGTGGGCGCTGCACACTTATGTTCCGGGTCCATTCGAGACACGTTACCTGACATAGCTCCTGACACTGAACATGCACCCCACACAGATTTACCTGGCACTGACAGTGCTGCAGACCCCACTACAGTTTTAACAATAAACTGTCTTCGTGATTTTGTACGCTGATTTGCTTTGTCATCTTTTGTAAGGTTATGACTCATTTGACCCTCGAATTTGAATTACTTAAGCAACTCATAAGTAGACGTTGACATTATCCATGCAAAAAATAAACCAAAAAAAATATATCTATTTTTCATGGTGATAAAAATGCTGATCACATGGTCTGTAAAAAAATAGGACACTCGCCCATCATGCATAAATCTAAACGAGACTACCTCTAGCTACTTTTTTAGTTTAATACCTTTTAGAGCTTATCAAAAGCGAAACGAATAAATAGGCTTTTCGTCTTCTAAATCGTGCTCTTAATGTTTCACAACTCGATTTTCGTATTTCTTAATTGTTGAAATTACCATATGAACTACTTAATGTGTAAACATTATCTATTTTTACTTCGGCCACAACGTGTTTAAAACATTGATTATTGAACTTATCTCCCCGTTGCAATTGAGTTTTTTCCTTATCTTAATAGCCGCCGTTGTACATTATATTTCAAGAAACAAGAAAACGACATGTATACTGGTTTGCACATCACTAATATGGCTTCTTATCTGGTCACAACCATATTCCGCTGACTTACTACTCTACTCCCTTGAGAGAAATGCAAAAGCAAAAAGTGTTCAATTTATTGACCGGAGATCACCAGACTATATTTTGGTGTTAGCTTGTTATTACAATACCGAAGGCAATGTGCCTGAAGTAAGTAGGTGGTCAAATTGTTCGCTTCAAAGACTAGTTCAGACTGCAATCTTATATAGACAAACAAAGAGTAAAATAATTATAACTGGGGGGCATTTTTTAGAGAATGAATACGTCAATTATAGCCAAAAAGCGAAAGCTTTTTTAATATCGCTTGGTGTGCCGAAAGACGAAATTATTACGACGAATAAAGGCACTAATACTCATGAAGAGATAATGTCCGCCAGCCAATACGTTAATGATAAATACTTGATAGTAGTAACTACTGCAACGCATGTACTTCGAGTTTCCAACGAATTAAATAAGATCACTAAAAAGGTGGCTTTCTTTCCCGTAGACTATCATAGCGCAGGCGAGTTAACCCCCTACCTATCAATGCCTTCTATCACTGCATTGGAAGCATCCCGTTCTGCATTCTATGAACATTTAGCACTAGTAAAACAGCACTTTTCTCAATAGTTTCTTTATTACCTTGAACTAATGTTTAAGACAAAAGAGTTCAAAACACTGTCTTTTTTGCTACACTCATCTATACAGTAAATGGTACGTGCATATTATGCCAAACTTAAAAAACAAAAATATATTAGATACTGTTACTAAGCTTGTTGGTAAAAACAATAAATTAGGAAAACTGCTGTCTGGATACGGTAAATTGAAAGAAGCAAATTATATTTCTGCACATTTCTCTTCTTACTTAGTTCCTGTCGTAGCAAATTCTAACGCTTTGAAAAATGAGGTTTTTAAAATTCGCCATGGTGTTTACTGTGAAGAGTTGAGCTTTGAGCCAGTAAAGGAAAGCGGATTAGAGTTAGATGATTTCGATGCATTTTCGGTCCACTGCTTAATCAAGCACTGCCGTTCATCAGCGTTTGCTGGTACGGTTAGAATAGTGCGCCCTACAGAAGCTCATCAAAAGTTACCCATCGAAAAGTATTGCTTAAATTCCATTACTGATAATACTCTAAATCCATCAAATTTTGATAGAAGGGACGTTTGCGAAGTGTCTCGCTTGGCGGTACCAAAGCAGTTCAGGAGACGCCAAATGGATAACCACCAAGGAGCAGGTGTCGGGACCATTAATCAAACAACTTATTCCGACACAGAGTTACGCTGCTTTCCATTTATTGCGGTAGGCCTTTATTTTGCGGCCGCAGCGTTAGCTTTAGAAAACGACATAAAGCATGCATATGTCATGATGGAGCCGAGATTAGCAAGAAGCATGGGGTTTGTTGGTATTAAGTTTAAACAAATTGGACCTGTTGTTGACTATCACGGAAAACGGGCTCCGTATTATATAAATCAAGAACTGCTCAATACTAAACTTTCACCAAGCTTTTTGAGAATGCTTACGGATATCAGGCAAAGTCTGTCTGATGAAGAATAAAAAGTTTCCTATTTTACAAAAGCTTGTGGCCAAAAAAAGAAAAACATAGTGGGTTGTTAAAGCTTAATTAACATTCACCACCTATCAACCCTAGATTACTAATGGTTGAAAATACAAAGACCGAGACATCTGCCTCGGTCTTTTTCAAACAAATTAGCAAATAAGTTAACGTTACTTAGACTTTCTACGAGTAGATATACCTAAACCCAATAATGCCAAACCGAAAAACGCTATGGTAGATGGCGCTGAAACGCTTTGAATGTTACCTCCGCCACCGGTTGAGCGTGTGTTAGTACCAAAAAATAGTGCAGAAGATAGTAACTCAAAGTCTGGTTGACCCTGCCCATAATCCAACGCATCTACAACTCCAGGTAAATCACTACTCTCTACAGAAAGAGACGCACTTGTTACACCGCCATTTAGATCGCCACCAGCTAAGAAAAAGATATCATCCCACTTCAATGAGGCCCACAAGTCACCATTCTGAGCCTCTTCAAAACGCTCAAAAGTGTCCGGACGATTTGTACCTCTCCAGAAATCAGGCGTATCATCAAAATAAATATTTAGCCAAGCGTTTGAGAAATCAAAAGTTGTGAAGCTCGTCGCTATAAGACCACCAAATGCGAACGTGAGTTCACAGTCAGCTGATGTACCCACTGCGCAAAAATCAGGATCAAACAAGTTGCGTCCCAAAGAGAATCCATTAAATAAACCAACACCAACAAGTTCAGCACCGATTTCTGGTTGAACTGGGTTATTTGCTGAATCACTGCCTAAGTATTCGCCAGAGGTATTGTTGTCTGTAAACCACTGTTGAAACTCGATACTTGCAGATATAGCTTCGTTACCATCCTGTAAAAATGTATCCCACTCGATGCCACCTGCAGAAACGGTTTCCGCGTTAGCGTTGAAAGACAATGCTAAAGCTGCTGCTGCTATTGAAACCCTCGCGCCTCTCAAAATCTGTGTATGTAACGTCATTTTTGAAATCCTTTAATTAGGGGTTAATTCGTTCTCGCTTTGAATAAAGCACTCATCATGCCAACTCTTTTTACTCATTAAAAACAACAATTTAAAAAAAATAATTTTTTATTCTCCCTTGAGTTGTAAATTTTCCTGACTAATTAACCTTGATAGTTTCCCAGGAATGACGAAACCTCGAGCTATCTTTAAAAAAACGTAACTTAAGTGCTTTAGCTTCACTTTTCTGTCCTGATTTCTGGTAAGACATCGCAAGGTGCAATGCTATTTCTTCAGACGACGAATCTAAACTGTGAGCCTCTTCTAGCGCTGTAAGAGAGTTTTCAAATTGCTTCAAGTTAAACAATACCCATCCATAAGTGTCTAAATACGAGCTCGTTCTTTCAAGAGCGATTGCTTGCTTCGCAGCTTCAAGCGCTAACCCCCACTCTTTCGCCTTCATTAGGACATTCGCTTTGTTATTATATGCAACTGCAGAATCAGGCCAACGAGACAATAAGTCGTTATAAATATCAATTGCTATTGTGTGATACCCACTTGCAAGCGCGTATTCAGCAGTGATGTGATACGGTCGTTCATTACGCACTGGGATGCTCGCAAGTGCGTCTTTCAGAATTTCAACACCGTCAAGCGCACTATTTCGGGCCGCTTTTATACGTGCGACTATCACCGCTATTCCAAATCTTTTCACTTCTTGATATGCAGTCAACATTTCCTTTTCTGCTAGAGCATAATCTCTTTCTATAAACGCCAATTGGCCCTTGTAATAGGCTAAGTGCCAAAGGGGTAAATCTGCCTGCCGTAGAGTATTAAGCTTAGCTTTGGCTTGCTCCGTATTACCACTGCTTAGTAACAATTCAAAATGCGCAACGCTGAATCTGCTTTCATCAGGAAACAACTTCTCAGATGACAGGACTACTTCCTTTGCTTTCTCTATTTCCTGCCGCGTTTGATAAAAATTTATCGCAACTAATCTAGCCTCTAAACTATCGGGCTCGTTGTAAATCCAATCTCGTATTGCTTTTTCGGCTTCATCTTCTTTATTTGCCCCAATTAACAAATTTACCCAAACCAATGTCGGTAATAACCTTACCACTTCAGGTTTACGCTCGCCTATTTGAACTGCTTTTCCATATTCAAGTCGTATAGCATGCGCTTTAACAAGACCTAAATGATAAAGCACGGGGGATGCTTGTACTGTCGAAAGTCTTTCAAGTGTTGCTATAACACCATGTTCAGGGCTTTCATCTAACAAGTAGACCAGATTATCTACTGCTGAAGATGTTTGGCTTAGCTCAACTAGCTGTTTAGCATGTTCTATAGCTTTGGAAAAATTAGCTAACTGATATTCAGCTTGCATTGCGATTTGCATCGCAGCAGCGTTTCGCGCATCTTCTTGCAAGACTTGTTCAGCAAGGCGAGATGCAGAATCGTGGTTGCCTTTCGCTAACTCAACAGTGGCGGTAAGCAAGTAGCTTTGAGTAGCATCTGTCGATTTAAAAGCATGAGCGATAGCCATAGCGCCATCATAATCTTCTTTCCCAATTGCGCTCTGCACTTTAAAAAATGCGATTGCTGTTGGGTCAGCGTTTGACGCTTCTAATCGTTTTAGTGTTATATCAGCCTCAAGGTTATTGTTACCTTGCTGCAAAGCGAATTGCTGCACTAACAGTGCATTGGCGTTTGGTGTCTTTTGAAGTGAGGACGAAATTAGTTGCAATGCTTTTTCTTGTTGCCCAGAGCCATCTAAAAATGCACTCGCCCCTAATACAAAATTTATGTCACTTATATCTTTGACATCAATAGCCTGTAATAATTTAAACGCCTCTTCGTGATAACCAAGCTCTAATTGTGCGCGCGCTAATAGTCGACTTGCCGTCCTATCGTCAGGTCGAGCACTGTATGCCTTGGTCAGATGACTGTATGCAGCCTCCCACTTACCAAGTTCGCTTGCCGCCAAGCCAGCTAATAAATATGCATCAAACGATTTCAATCCAGAATGAAGTGCATTCTCTGCTGATAAAAGCCCTTCTTCAAAATTCCCCTTCCTAACTTGTACCTCAGCCATCAGGAGGTCAAAAAGAGGGCTTCGCCGGTTATTTTTTAACCACAAGTGTAGTAAATTCTCAGCCTTTACCAGCTCGTCTTTTGCTATAAGGAACTCTACGTTATTTAAAGCTAAAAGCCCTACTGAAGGCCATTTATTGGTAAGCTTCTGAACTATGCTCGCCGCTTTATCAACGTCTCCGGTTTTTGCTATAAGCTGCGCCTTGGTTTGAGACAAAAAAACATCGTAAAAGCTGGGTAGTGACAAGCTTTCAAGTGCTGCCAAAGGTTTGGAAACTTGATACTGCTTTATCTGCATAAGTATCTCAACTAGTGAAAGTTCGTCTTTTTGTGCTTCTCGTTGCAGCATTCTACTCAAAAGGTCTGAAGGCAACCCTGCTTTTAGTGTTGAAATAAGCTCTGCAATCTTAAGAGGTGTCTGTGCCTTGTCACCCAAATCGTCTGCCAATAAAATCACATCTTCAAATTTCGCTTGGTAGTAAAGTGCAAATCCAAGGATGCCTTGCACTGCATATTGATCTATTTCGGTATCGATTAAGCGAAGCAGTTCTTTTTCGGCTCCCGCCAAGTCTCCGCTCTCAAATAGTGCCTGCGCCAATTTGAAACGAATTTGATTATCAGTTGTGTTAAGCTCTAGTGCACTTTTAAGCTCAATAACTGCGACTTGAACCTGCCCTTCGTCAAACGCTTTTTCAGCGTTTGCCAAATGAGACTCAGGTGTTGACTTTGTACATCCTAGAACAAGACATGCAGCCAGTGGCACTAAAGTTTTTACTGTAATTGACATATGGATTCCCTATTTAATGCTGAGCGCGCCAGACAAGTACATGTGCAGCAAACCTCAGACAATGTTACAACATTGCTGATTCTTATCAATGTTATGTTTACACGCTGAGTACATTACTTTTTAACTTAATCTAATCTTACGAATTAGCTGTTCGTTATTAGCAATATGCTAACAGTGTAGAGGTAGTAATAAAGATATGTGGACTTCTATTGCCATTCGTTTATGCTCATTGCAGCGAATAGAAATGATGAACAATGGAACTTTAGATGATGATTCAGGCCAAGCTACTTGAGGCCTACTCCGCTGATGATTTTTTTAAGTTGCTTACGGAAACTTCAAATCCAGCTCAGTCCAATGATTATTTTTGCAACATTCCCTGGCTAACTTCATGGTTCAAGTCTATTGATACACCGCCACCTCTAGTTGTTTTCTCTTCAAACTCCGAAGTCGTAGGGTTGGTTTTCTTAGGCTTTATAGAATCGAAAATAAGTCTATTTAGCTGGAAGAAAGGATTAGTTAATCAAACCGGCATTCGAGCTTACGACCAGCCCTGGATAGAGTACAACCGTATTTATTGTGACCCGTTAATAGAACAAGAATGCATTTGTTCACTTTTAGATTTAGCCAGCACTTTCGATGTCAGCGAACTCGTTGTCTCAATGTCAAAGCGAAGTTCTCTATGGATGCGCGTAGCAGCTAAGTCATGGAGGATAGAAACTGAAGCTCATTTTGGTGCAAAAGTCGATTTACCTTCGACCGACGTAACAGCGAAACATCTGTCAAGGAACACACGTTATCAAATAAAAAGAGCAATAAAAGCCGTTGAGGTGAATTACGGAAAGCTATCGATTCGCAAAGCGAAGACATCATCAGATAAAAAAAAATACTTTTCACAGCTATCAGCGATGCACATAGAAAAATGGGCGAGTTCTGAGTTCGGTAGCGGCTTTCAAAACCCTTCATTTAATTCACACCTATTGAACTTATTGAATGAGTTTTCACGCAATGCTGAATTAGTAGGTGTTTTTTCTGGAGAAACACTTGTAGGGATAAGTCTTAACTTAATTGCAGATGATAGAGTAGGCTTTTATTGTTCAGGGCTCAACTACAACATCGCTGACAAGAAAATAAAGCCAGGTTACATCCTGCATAACCTTATGATTGAACACTACAGGGAGGCTGGTAAAAAAGAATATGACTTTTTAGCCGGCTACGCACAGTATAAATCGTCTCTTGCTACTGATATTTACTCCATTGAAACACTTCGACTTACCAAACGTAATTTGCGTGGTACGATTATTCATATACTTCGCAACCTAAAACAATTATTTTTTTAAAACTTAAACAAAAAACGAAGAAATGAATTCACTGCCATTTAAGATAACTAATAACTCAAACTCGTCAGGCTTGGGAGCGTTTAAACAAGGAATACCAGTTTCAAAAGGAATGTTCGGAGCTGGCGAACATTTGGCGATATTCAATGGTAAACAAAAGCTGCTCGACGTTTATGTATCTGTTGCGAACCTCTGGGAGGATGGCTCAATAAAATGGCTAATAGTAGCAGGTATTGTAAGGCTTGAGAAAAACAAAGCGTTGACGCTTCATATAAAGTCAGAAAAGTCAGAAGCACGATGTGAAGCGCTTTTTGTTAAGCAACATGCAGAAGAGTTAGTCATCGAGATGAAGCAAAGAGATAGCTTTCATATTTCTAAGCAACAGCCAACAAATGTATTACTGAATAAAAACATAGACATATCACTTCACATAAACGAGAAAACCATCAATAACTCTCGCTTAAAAAATACTAGTTATGAATATCTTCTAAATGGATACTCCCACCAGGCTGCCAAAGTTTCACAATGGTTTGAGGTAGACTATCAAACACACACATTAGATATTTGGCAAGAACTAGAAATCTACCCCAGTTCCGGTTTAGTTCTTTGTCATTTAACAATTACAAACCCAGCGGCAGCTGAACATCCAAATGGAGCTTGGGATCTCGGTGATCATAACTCTATTAGGATTTCGGAACTCGGTTTAGTGATAAACATGACCAGCTATACTGCTGCATTATCAGCTTCGGAACTGAACTGTGTTCAGGCTGTCGACACCATTTTTCAAGCTTCTAGTGGAGGTGAAAAATGGCAAAATAGTATTCATGTTGATCACACTAACAGCGTAACGCTCCCTTTTCGGGGCTTTAGAGCATTTAAAAGCGGCAGTTGCATCGCGCAGGGAGACACTATACAGCCTAGTTTGGTTTGCCATGCCGATAACGAACATAGCGTCTTTATAGAAGTTAAAGACTTTTGGCAACATTTTCCCTCTTCGATAAGTATTAGTGATAAACAGGCAAAGTTCAGTTTATTAGGTTCGCAATTTGCCGCAGAGCAAGAGCTACAACCAGGCGAACAACTAACTAGACAGTTTTCTATAAGCGCTGAGCCCGTTTTGAACTTTGCCATTGAACCATTATTCTATTGGATAGACTCTCCTCATTTTTTCCCCTTGTTTAATGCATCGCGAATCAATAATCCGTTCCAAGCATTGATAAATAAAGCAATTAACGGTAGCAATAGTTTTTTTAAAAAAAGTGAAAAAGCAGACGTATATGGATGGCGTCATTTTGGAGAACTCTACGCCGACCACGAGCGAGGCAACACGCCGCAAGATACCGATTTTGTTTCTCATTACAACAACCAGTACGATCCTATCTGTGGCATGCTGTGCCAATGGGTAAGCACTGGAGATAAAAGATGGAAAACGCTCGCAGACGACCTCGCAAAGCACGTTGCCAATATTGACGTATATCACACAAACCTAGACAAACCTGAATACTCTGGTGGGCTTTTTTGGCATACCGACCATTACGTTCAAGCCTACACCGCCACACATAGAACCTATTCGACGTTACAACCAAATGACGTATATCAAGACCATGCTGGCGGAGGCGGTCCTGGAGGTCAACATTGTTATACCAACGGGCTTCTACTTCATTATTATTTGTCAGGAAGCGAAACATCTAGGCAAGCATTGCTGTCAATTTGTGACTGGATTACGCATTATTATGAAGGGGATGGGACGTTAGTTGGCGCCCTATTTGCTATAAAAAACGCTGGGAATATTGGCCTAAAAAATGTCATGACAGGAACATATCCTTTTGACCGGGGTACGGCCAACTATCTACAGGCTATATTGGACCGCTTTGATCTATTGGGGAATACCCAAGACTTAGACAAATGTGCAACGATTATTGCCAACACCGTTTCTCCGAATGATGACATAAGCTTACGACAGCTGGATGATGTAGAAACGACGTGGTTTTATACGGTATTTTTGCAAGCGCTGTGCAGGTTTATTACGGTAAAAGAAAGGCTCTCGCAAAACGATGCTGACTACAGTTATGCGGTTAAGTCACTGTGCCATTACGTTCATTGGATGATTGAAAATGAATACGTGTATTTAGAAAAACCAAATATACTCGAGTTCCCCAATGACACGTGGACTGGACAAGATTTACGCAAACTCTGTGTAATGAACTTTGCAAAAGCGTATTTCCCGTCAAATGAAGCGCTGGTTAGCAAAATTACCGAGTTAACGCGTGGTATCTATGAGAGACTATCAAAAAGTACAGAGGCAGAAACAACCCGTGTACTCTGTTTAATGATGCAAAACGCACATTACGATGTCTATGCTGCTCTTCCGCAGCCAATGGCATTAAATGAACACAATGTAAATGGACATAGGAAGCGTTCGTTCTCAGTATTTCTCATTGATACGCTCAAGCGTTTTTCGCTTGCAAGAGAAAGAAGTCAACTGGCTAAACGATTCCCTAAATTTCAGAAATGGATAGGCAAGCCGTGACAATCAAAGTCAGTTTTATTATTCCACATAAAGGGCGAGAAGAGATGTTAATACAGACTCTAGAAAGCGTCAGTATGCAGACACTCCCAATGGATCAATTCGAAGTGATTGTGGTAAGCCAAAACACGGCGTTTTCCGAAGCGCTCCATTCGCTTGCCAACACCCTTCCGCTGTCGCTAATTTTTAACGACCCAAGTAAAACCATTTCACACTCAAGAAACAAAGGGGCGGAAGAAGCAAAGGGTGAGTTTTTGGCATTTTTAGACGCAGATATAGCGCTAGATGCTGATTGGGCAATATCAATGATCGACGCGTTAACTAACGACACTAATGCTGTACTTTGCAGTGCAATGCAAAAAAACGCGGCTAACGCCCCGCCCTTGGAAAAAATAAGAACGGCATTAAGCAATGCGGAGCTTGATCAGTTCGTCACCTTTTTACCCGGTCGAAACCTCTTTTTATCGAAAACAACATTCCATTCTGTCGGCGGGTTCCCAGAGCACTTGCAAACCTGTGAAGACTACTACTTTACGCAAAAAGTGGCTGAAACAGGTCGCTTACTTTATACCTCTGCGTCCAATTATGTGCATTTAGGAGAAGACAAAGCCTTTTTGCCCATGTTCAAAAAAGAAATTTGGCGAGGACAGTCAAACTTAGCATCAATAAAAGGCCGGTCCATTCCCTTGCGAGAACTTCCCAGCTTCTTTATACCTTTTGCTGTTACACTGGGCGTCGCATTTTTATTAGTAGCGCTGCTGTACTCGAACATGAGTTTAGTTATTATGGCAAGCGTACTAACTATATTGCCCTTGGCAGTGTATACGGGTAGATTGAAAAAGCTCACCGGTGGCAGTGTGAACATGTATTACTGCCTGCTTTTTTATTGCTTGTATTTTCCCGCTCGGGTTCTCGGCACTTTATTAGGAATTAAAGGTGCGCTAGCTACACCTACACACAGATAATTACAATGAAAGTATTACAGTTTATTTGTTCAACGGGCTTCTATGGAGCTGAAAGATGGATCTTGGCACTAAGTAAACATATGCCCCAAGATGTAGAGAATCATTTAGTGGTGACGCTAGAGCCTGGAACCGAAGATTTAGAGCTTTTAAAGCAGTTTTCTTCGTTGGGCCAAACCCACCAGATAGCAATGCGCAATCGTTTTGACTTAGGCGCTATTTCAAAGCTTGCAGAACTTATTAGGCGCCATGGTATTGATGTGATTCATACCCACGGGTACAAATCAGATATTTTGGGCGTATTAGCAGCAAGAAAAGCGGGGATCCCTTGCGTTGTAACGCCCCATGGCTTTGAAAATGCTGCGGATATCAAGTTACGGACCTTTATCTGGCTAGGCTGCCAATCAATGCGATTAGCAGACAAAGTTGTGCCGCTATCAAAACAGCTTATGGAAGACGTAAAGAAATTTGGCATTAAACCGCCGAAGCTTGAGTATATTCAAAACGGTGTCGACCTATCCGAGGTTGACGCTGTAAGAGAAACTAAAGTCGTCAAACCTGCGGGTGAGAAAAAGCGCATAGGCTTTGTGGGTCAAATGATTAGCCGAAAGAATATCAAAGCAATACTGGATTGTTTTGACGTGCTTTACGCTCAACGACAAGATATCGAACTAATACTGCTCGGAGACGGTGATAGCAGGCAAGAATTGGAAGCATATAGCGAAACCTTATCAAGCGTAAACGCTATTCAATTCTTAGGGTTCCGTGACGATAGGCTCGAATTACTCAAAGATTTTGACTTATTCGTTATGACATCAACGCTGGAAGGCATTCCTCGCTGTCTGATGGAAGCGTGCGCAATGGAAATTCCAGTATCGGCGTACGACATCGCAGGCATAGACCAGTTGATTACGCATAAAAAAACGGGGTTACTGGCATCTTTACATGATTTTGAACAGCTGCAAAAGGACTGGATAACGCTATTAGACGATAACGACTATGCAACACGTCTAGCGCGGGTATCACGTCAATTTGTTGAAGATAGTTTTTCAGCGAAAAGAATGGCCAGCGAGTACTATTCACTCTTCAAAAAAATGTTAACTGAGTAAGCAATGGATAAGCAGGACGTTTTATTTGTACTGAGTGTAGATACGGAAGAAGAGTGGGAATGGAGTAACGACTTCCCAGAGACAGACTGCTCTGTGAAAAACATAGAAAAGCTGCCTGCTTTTCAGGAATTTTGTGAGTCATTGGGTATTAAACCCACTTATTTTGTCGATTATGCGGTTGCCAACGACACGTTTAGTTCTGACGTATTGCGAACGTTTGCGTCGAAGAAAAGAGCGGAAATTGGTGCCCACCTTCATCCTTGGTGTAACCCGCCATTTTTCGGTAAAACAGACGAGGCAAAATCTCACGTTGTCAATTTGCCAAAAGACCACGTTAAAGCGAAGCTGGATCATCTGATTGAACGCCTGATCACTAATATAGGCCAGGCGCCGATGTCGTTTCGGAGTGGGCGGTGGGGAATTAATGGCTCTACCCTTGAATTGCTCGTAGAGCGCGGTTTTAAGGTAGATAGTAGCGTTTATCCATTTTACGAAAACACCTATTTTAGTTGCAAAAACCGAGATAGCACGCCCTACTGGCCAAGCTTTGAAAACGCCGATGTGGAAGGGGCACAACGCAATTTGATGGAGCTTCCCATTACAGCAGGCTTCAATCGTTCTCATTTTAAGTATGCCGACAATATCCACACGTTTTTAGCGAAAAGTCCATTGAGGCTGGCTAAGCCTGTTGGGTTGTTATGGCACACGAATATACTTCGCAAGCTCTATTTAAGTCCGGAATTAACCGACAGTACTTCAATGAAGATGCTTGTGAATATATGTTTAGAAAAACAATACCCAGTAATTCATATGTATTTGCATAGTTCAAGCTTACTAGATGGCGTAACAGGGCTGCTACAAGTTGATAATGCCTACCAGCGTATTTGCGAGCGTATGTCAGAAGTTATAAAACACTTACATGCTAAAGCCAACGTGAGATTTTGCACAATATCAGAGGCATCAGCTTTGCTGAAGCATAAGATTAATACGCATTGTAGTGACTAGGATTGGGTATAAACGTGAATGTAGACACACCACTAAAATTAGTTCCACTTAACGAGAGAAACGTATCAGATTGGAACCGGTACGTTTCTTCTCACCCCCTTGCAACGCCTTACCACAATGCAGCATGGCAGCGTGTATCCGAAAACGTATATGCAATGCAATGCGAAGGCATGCTCGCCATTAACGAACAAGACGATCGTATTGTGGGTGTCGTTCCTGCGGTAAAATTAACATCGTGGGTACTAGGTGAAAGGCTATGCGCCCTTCCTTATTGTGATGTAGGTTTTCCTTTGGCTGACTCGCCTGACATTGAAGCCTATTTACTCGCCAATTTAAAAGAAAAGCACGCTAGCGCGAAGTACTTTGAAGTTCGGGGTTGTCATGCGCAACAAACCGCAGACAATAGCTTTTTAGCGGGTAAGAAAGTGCAAATGCGCTTACCGTTACCTGACAGTAGCGACGTTTTGCTTAAATCGTTTAAATCGAAATTGCGCAGCCAAATAAAAAAAGCCGATAAGAATGGATTAACGTCTAAAGGCGGTAACTCTCCTGAACTCGTAAATGATTTTTACACGGTGTACGTGACAAATATGCGTGATCTCGGTTCACCTGCGCACAGTTTAGAATGGTTTTTAAACATTTCGCGTGGCTACGATGCTGCTTGCTATATTAGTGTGGTTTACCACGACGACGCGCCAATAGGTGCAGGCATTGTGCTTAAAAACAACGACAAAGCATCTATACCGTGGGCGTCAACAGTGCGTGAATTTAATAAGTTAGCGCCTAACATGAAGCTTTATTGGAGCGTACTGGCGCATTGCGCAGACAATGGTATTCGTGAATTTGACTTTGGACGCAGCACGTTCAATGAAGGTACATTTAAATTCAAAAAGCAATGGGGCGCAGAGCCTTATCTTCTCGATTGGTATCACTATCCGCGAAGCAATGTTGTAAATCAACAAGAAGCGGCTTCTAATAATGGAATGAAAGAATCGATAAAAGCGATGGCAGAACGAGTGTGGTGCAAGCTGCCACTTCCTATCACCGTTGCGATAGGTAAAAGAATAAGACCGCATATTAGCTTATAGGGAAACAATATTGTGTGTGGAATAGCAGGGTTCAGTTTACTTAACCACCCCGAGGGCAATGAGGCATCTTTGGTAAAAATGGGTAACGCCATCTACCACCGAGGACCCGATGCAGGCGGCACTTATATCGACGATAGCGTAGGCCTTTGCCATAGACGCCTGAGCATCATTGATTTATCCGAAGCCGGCAATCAACCTATGTTTTCCCGCTGTGGTAATTACGTTATTGTGTTTAATGGCGAAATATACAACTTCCTAGAGTTACGAGAAACGCTAGAACAAGAAGGGGTTGTCTTCAATTCACACTCAGATACAGAAGTTATCCTAGCCCTGTATGAAAAAGAAGGCGTAGAGTGTATCCATCGTTTGAACGGGATGTTTGCATTCGCTTTGTGGGACAAACAACAAGGTCAGCTATTTATTGCCCGTGATCGCTTAGGCAAAAAGCCGCTTTACTACTTTAGTAAAGATGGCCGGTTTGCGTTTGCCTCTGAAATTAAAGCGATATTAGCGCTCGATAATATTCCTCGTGAAATTAGGCTCGATGCTGTTCACGACTTTTTCGCGTACCAGTATATCCCCGACCCTAAAAGTATATTTAAAGATATACACAAGCTACCGCCTGCACATTTCATGGTAATTACCAAAGAGGGAATTACCCAACATGAATATTGGGACCTAAGTTTTAAGCAGACCTCAACAGACTCGTTCGAGCATAACGAAGAAGAGTTGTTATCGCTTTTAGAGGAAACTACACGCCAGCGTATGATTAGTGATGTGCCACTAGGCGCCTTCTTGAGCGGCGGCGTAGACAGTTCGGGTGTGGTTGCGTTAATGGCGAAAAATAGCGAAAAGCCGGTTAAGACCTGCACCATTGGCTTTAAAGACAAGTCATTCAACGAAACTGAATTTGCTGAAGTCATCGCTAAGAAATACAAAACAGAACACCACGAGTTTGTTGTTGATAGTACAGTAAAAGAACGCTTGTCACACATTGTTAGCTTTTTTGATGAGCCGTTTGCAGACCCGTCGTTGGTTCCTACTTATTTCGTATCGGAACTAGCAAGGAAGACAGTAACCGTAGCTATTGCCGGAGACGGCGGCGATGAGATGTTCGCCGGTTATGAGAAATACACGACAGACGACATTGAAAACAACTTAAGAAACAAATTCCCTCGCCCTGTGCGCGAGGTGCTATTTCCCACATTAGCTAAAGCCGCCGGAAAAATTCCGTGGCGCATGGCACAAAAAGGCAAATCACTTCTTAACAGTTTAAGCCACTCGCCCGCCATGGGGTTCTATATTACTAACAGCCAAATGACTGACGAACAGTGGCACTCACTTGCCCAACCAATGCTTCTTGAGCAACTTGGCGACTATCATCCAAGTCAACTTACGTTAGAAAAGTACACCAGTGCCGATGGTAACGACCACTTAAGTAAAATTTTGTACACCGATGTAAAAACCTACTTATGCGGTGGAATTTTAGTAAAAGTGGATCGAATGAGTATGGCGAATGCCTTGGAAGTGCGCGCTCCATTGCTTGACTTTCGCGTTGCTGAATTTGCCGCAAGGTTGCCATCGTCTCAGAAATTCGATGGCGGTGTAAAAAAGAAAATATTGAAAGAAAGCCTTCAGCGTTTCATTCCAGAAGATTTAATTAACCGAAAAAAAATGGGGTTCTCTACCCCGTTAGACCTCTGGTTTAGAGAGGATCTCAAAGAGACATTTGAAAACACGGTGCTTAACGCAACGTCAGGAATTGCGGATATTTTCCAAATGGATGTTGTAGAGAAAAAATGGCAAGAGCATCAAAGAACGGCAAAGGATCATGGAACAATTCTTTGGAGCATGCTGATGTATCAGATGTGGTTCGACAGGTACATGAAATGAAACACACACGCCGTATCAACGTATTGCATCTCACCTTCGACATGCGGATTGGCGGCACAGAAATGGTGATAAAAAATCTCATTACTGGCAACCCATCTCAAGACATCTGTATGTCAATTTATTGTATTGAGCAACCCCTAGGCCCGTGGGGAAAAGAACTACAATCGCAGGGCATTGCGATTAAAAGCGAAAGCCGCACGCCTGGTTTTGACTACCGCCTAATTGACCACATACGCCAGCATATTAAAGACAACAATATAGATATTGTGCATTGTCACCAATATACGCCTTGGGTGTATGGCTGCATAGCCGCTATCGGTTTAAAAGCAAAGGTCATATTTACCGAGCACGGTCGCTTCTACCCTGACAGTTCAAGTTGGAAACGAAAGTTAGTAAACCCCGTACTTTCCATGTTTACGCATCAGATAATTGCCATTTCCAATGCAACAAAAGAAGCGTTGGCTGAATACGAAAACCTGACGCTAAGCAAAATAAAGACCATATACAACGGTATTTTGCCGTTACAAACAACGGCAGCGTCTGAACAAAGCGAACTTAAGAAGGCGTTAAACATTCCTTCTAACGCGCTTATTCTAGGAACGGTCGCAAGGCTAGACCCTATAAAAAACCAAACAATGATGCTTGAGGCTTTCCACCTAGCGCTTAAAAAAAATAAGGATTTATTCCTTGTTATCGTGGGTGATGGCGAAGAGCGTAAGCGAATAGAGTCGAAAATAGAAGCACTATCACTTCAAAACAATACCAGACTTGTGGGCTACAAATCGGATCCGTCGCCTTATATGTCTATATTTGACATATTTTTACTGTCCTCGTTAAGCGAAGGTACATCAATCACGCTTCTAGAAAGCTTATCTATTGGCCTACCGTGTATTGTTACCAATGCCGGCGGAAACCCAGAAATTATAGAGCACGAGCATACGGGGTTGGTTACGCGAAACGATGATGCGATGGACTTTGCCAATGCGATTTTATTGCTAGCGCAAAACAACGCGCTTTTATCGTCATTCAGCAGCAACGCAAAAGAAGCCTTTCGAAACCATTTCCACGTTTCAAAAATGATCGAGCACTATTTTCGTTTATATAAAGAAGTTAACTAAAATGCCTTTATTTAAAATTAGAAACCAACAAGTGGCTTTTGTGCACCTCCCAAAAACGGGAGGCTCATCTATTGAGCATTGGTTAGAGGAACGTGCAGAGAGCACTCTGCTGTTATCAAAGTTTCCCGCACAATCGATGAAAACAACACCTCAACACATATCTATTTCAGATATTCAGCTACTGGCGAACCGAAAGCAATTTGACGTTGCATTTGCCATTGTAAGAAATCCTTTTAGACGTCTGGAAAGCGAATTTAGATACCGTATGCATTTGAATGAAACAAGTGATGAAGAAGCGGTTTATTTTTCACCATGGGTACTGAAAACGCTTCATCAATACAACAAAAATGCGTGGGTCTACGACAACCACATACGTCCTCAACATGAATTTCTTGATAAAACAGTTAAAGTATTCAAATTTGAGGATGGGTTATTAAATGTGGCAAATGCCGTTAGCAATGCGCTGAATATAGAGAGTCCAGAGCAACTCCCTCACGAAAAGAACTCTTCCAAAGTTCCGTTATTTTGGACAAAGGAAGCCATTGAAGCCACCAGCGAATTTTATCAACGCGATATTGAAGTATTTGGCTATGAAGGGTTTACAAACTGCGATAAAAACAAAACAGCTAAGGCGCCCACGCTAAAGCACTTTATCAACGTAAAACTTAACAGATGGACGTTAAATGAATAAAGTTGCACTTATATCCCCATCTCAAAATGCCGTTTCTGAAACCTTCATAAAAAAGCATCGTTCACTATTAGGGGAACATTGCGTTTATTACTATGGCGGTGAGCTTCCATTTTTTGAAGGTAATGGTAAGCCTATTATGAAGCGTGACGTGCAGTATTTCGCACAGTCGCTTGCTAATCGTGTATTGAGAAAAATGCATTATTCTTTGCACAAAGAAGCACTAGCTCGCTCATTTATAAAAAACAATATATCGATAGTGCTTGCAGAGTATGGCACAACCGCAGCGGCCGTTTACGAAGTATGCGAAAAGCTAGGAATTCCGATTATTCCTCACTTTCACGGCTTCGATATATCAATATCAAGCGTAGTTGAGAAACATGCAGACGCTTACAGAAATATGTTTACCATTTCAAAAAAGGTTATTTCTGTTAGCCCCCCTATGACCGAAGCGTTAGTTAATTTAGGCTGCGAACGTGGAAAGATTGTTGAACTACCTTGCGCACCAGATGCCTCTTTTTTTACTTTGCCACGTGAAGAAGAAGACGGAACACTACTGTTTGTTGGCCGATTTGTAGAAAAGAAAGCTCCTCACTTATTAATACTGGCGTTCCAAAAAGTACTTCAACTTTCGCCTGAAGCAAAGTTAATACTTGTTGGTGACGGGCCGCTGTTAGGTGCATGCAAGCAATTGGTTAGCGCATTGAATATTCCAAACATTGAATTCAAGGGCGCGCTTATGCATAAAGATGTGAAAGCATTATTTAGTACGACAAGTATTTTTGTTCAGCATTCCATGCAAGCAGCCAACGGTGATATGGAAGGCACACCCGTTTCGGTGATGGAAGCCAGTGCCGCTGGCATTCCCGTTGTGTCAACTGATCACGCCGGCATACCCTATGTTGTAGAGCACGGAAAAACCGGCTACATCGTGAAAGAAGGCGATATCTCGTTAATGGCGCAGTACATCCATGAGCTTTTGGTATCGAAAGAGAAACGAGACACTTTTGCGTCTGCTGCGAAGCTCAAAATGGCTGAGAGCTTTAAACCAGAACAATACGAACAACGCTTTTTGAAGACCGTATTTGATGACAACTAACGCTTTCATTTCGTCTTTTTCGACAAAATACATCAGTATCATTACCCAGTTCTTGGGCTCGCTGGTAACAGCGCGTCTTATTGCGCCCGACAGCTTTGGTGCATTTTCTGTATGCGTTATTATCCTCACTACGGCGAATATTATCCGAGATCTCGGCATATCTAATTTTCTTATCGTTAACGATAGCAATTGCCGAAAAACGTTGGATAGCGCCTTTACTCTGGTTTTTTTAACCTCCTTAGCGTTGTTTCTATCAATTATGTTCGGTGCAGGTTCGGTAGCCCGTTTTTTCGAATCGGCAGCCATTGAACCAGCACTACAAATAATGAGCTTATCGCTTTTAATTACGCCTATTTATGTCATTAAATCCTCTATTTTTAAGAAGGAAATGGATTTCACAAAGGATTTAGTGTCATCCACGCTAGGTATAATTTTATCAACTAGCCTTACCATTTACCTTGCCGCACAAGGGTACGAAGTCATTGCTCTTGCCATTGGTAACCTTGCACTGTTCATTGTGCAAACTGCGGTAATACTCTTCTACGACAAACGCTTATATTCATTTAGCTTACTGCACGCCCATTCAATTTTTCAGAAATCTAAATACGTATTAACCTACAACGTAATTTCTCATTTAGGCTTGTCGTGTGTTGAATTCATATCAGCGAAGTCTGCGGGGCTAACTGACACCGGATTACTTAGCAGAGCTAACACCACAGCGTCTATGTTCGTGAAATTATTTAACGAAGGGTTTCACCCTGTGGTGGTTCCGTACTTTTCTAAAGCTAAGGTTTCTGCAAGTAAAACCGAAAAATTTTTGCTCATGGCGAAAATCAGTTCAAATTTATCTATTCCGTTTTACATCACGTTAGGAATATTAGCTGAACCTGCCATTGTTATTCTTTTTGGAGAAAAATGGATAGCGGCAGCCCCTTTCCTGACGATAATATGCATAGGTCGGGCAATAAGCGCAATAACGAGTGTTTACGAGCCTGCGCTTATGGGGTTAGGCTTGGCAAATAGGCTGGTGAAAGTAGGCCTTTATATTCAAGTGTTTCGTATTGCCATCGCATTACTGACATTTAATTATGGTATTTACGTAATGGTAATTTGTGCGACAGTGTTTCCTCCTATTTTAAGAACAACACTTTTTGTAGCCCTTGCAAATAGAGAACTAAATATCAATGTCGCACAGCAACTGAGCATTGCGGCTAAAGCGTTTCTTGTAGCAGTTTTAGCGAGCAGCCCATTAATTGCCCTTATTGTAAGCCAAAACAGTGGCTGGTGGACAAACGTTCTGGTGCTTATTGGCGCGCTTGTCACGTCGTTATGCTTGTATATTGCGCTTGTACTCAACTACAAAGAGCCCAAAGCGCTTATCCGCAGCTTTTTAAAAAACAACGGAAGTTGATAGTATGAGATCATTAACCAGCTGTTTCACACTGGCATTTGCAGTGCTAACACTTACCTTTTGGCTAGCACTGTACTTCAATTTGTCGTTGCATCAGTTTAGTTTTATTGTGCCGATTACTTTTGGAATACTTTTATTCGCAATAATAAAAATGCCCAATAAAGTATTGTCAAAGAGTAGCGACGATACCCTGCCGCAAAGCACAGTTTACCTACACTACACCCTTCCCTCTATGACGTGGGGAGCGGTTTTGCTGGCTGGTGCAGGCCTGTTGCTATACCCATTGAAAACAAGTTATAGCGGCACCGATCCCTTTTTCCTAATCAGCAGCATATTTTGCTTTGTTGGGTTTATCGCCATGGCTTTCTTCGCTGCGTATTCAAACACGCAAGCAACGCCACCTGTACAACAACCGGCGAAACCAGGCACGAACGTAAACGCTATTTGGCTTGTGCTGTCTTGTGCGCTCATGGCAATAAGTTATGTGCTTCTTGATTACTACAACAGCGACGACTCTCATTTCATTTCTTACGTCGCGACCTCTTTACAGAACCCACATCTGCCGCTTATGTCGGTGGACGGCATTTTCAACTCACAGAACAGCCCCGTTATCTATAGCCTGAACTTCGGAGAGTCTTACCACGCGTTAATTGCACTTATTTCATACTACTCAGGCATTGACCACTTAGCCGTTTATTACGGCCTTCCGTTATTGTGGCTGCCTCTGGTTCCCTATTCGTGGTATCTGTTTTTAGGCCTCTTTTTTGATAAAAATCGAGGTGTTGCCGTTTTCCTCACCGTTGTAACCTTGTTAATGTGGGGAACGTTCAATCATCTGCACGGGTTCTTTTTCGTTCCTCGCTTGTATCAGGGCAAAGCCATGCTACTGGCGCTACTGCTTCCACTCCTTATTTACTGTTGTTTTAAATTAACCGAAAACGCTAACACAAAAACAATAGTACAAACTTTTGCGGTATTAATTTGCTGTGCAGGCGCTTCAACTACCGGCGTATACTTGGCCATTCTGGTTATGGGCTTAGTTATATTAAGTAGTTTACTAGCATCGAAATTCGACTGGTACAAACTCAGAAAAGCCATAGTGGTAACGGTGTGTGGCAGTGTTTTCATGGGTGTTATTATCGTAAACATACTGCTTAGCATTAAAGGCACACAACCCGTTCCTTTCCCCGACAGCCTGGCTAATTTACCCTTTGAATTCATAAAAGACTCCGTTTCAGAAAAGCCTTATGTAAGGCCTATAGATTCCATTTACTGGCTTTTTGGTAATCAGCATTATTTACTTGGCTGTATATTGCTTTGTTGCGCTACCCTAGCATCTGCCGCCCTGTGCCGCGCTAAACAAAAGCCATATTTGCTAGTATTTCTTAGCGCTGCTTTCGCGTTTAGTTTCGCAAGGTTTATACCTGCGGCAGCCATTGATATGGGCGCCATGCAGAACCTAATTTGGCGTTACCACTGGATATTACCTGTCCCTCTTGTCTTGTCTGTTCTGTTTACCGCGTTATTTTCTTTGAAGGTCCCGGTTAGCTACAGAAATAACACAACGACATTTCTGTCTCGTGCATCATTATTCGTGATTTTAGGTGTTACGCTAGCGCTCTTTTTGAAAGTCAATCTAGCGCCTTTGCAAAACTTGTATGGCACAGACATGAAATTAATAAAGCTACCTTCTGAATCGCTAAACGTAGCAAGACAGGTGGTGCAAAGCGCCACTGAAGATGACCATATTTTAGCTGAGCAACAGCTAAGCGAAATCATTCCTATGTTACCTAACAACGCGCGACTCTTTTCTTCTCGCCCGCTTTATTGGAACGTGAGCTATTTTACGAAAGAGGAAACAAGACGTAGGAAAAAAATGCAATCTGCATTTAATCAACGGGCATCGTTAAACGAAGAAAACGCCCAAAAACTTATGGCGCAGATAGTAGCATTTGGTGTGAATAAGGTTGTCATCCCTACTGATGACGGGTTAGTTGTCTCACCATTTTATCAAGCGCTCAATGCCTCACTGGCGTGTAAAGATCTAACTTCTTCATGGGTTGTATGCAGTGACTAAAAAAGTACTACTTGTCGCCAATAAAGATAAACTCGGTGGTGCAGAATCTTGCATGCTGAATATTGGTAGTAAGCTGTCAGATTTTGGCTGGCAGCCCTATTACTTTATTCCAGGCCAAGGTGAAGTCTGTGATGCGGCGTTGAAACAGGCCAACAGAAATCAATGCATTGTTACCAATAAAGCCATTAATTTTTACACACTTTCTACCTTAGAAAGTTTCATACTTCTAGGCACACTGCTTTGCGTTCTACTCAAACTACGCCCCAATATTGTGTACTGCCATTCCTCGGTTGCAGCACGTTCGTTTACACCGCTGTGTAAACTGTTAAATATTAAAGTGGTATGCCACGTTCATTGCAAAGTAGATGAGCAAGCCATTGCGTGGCAATTTAACCATCATCCAACGCCCTGTTTTTTCTTTTACCCTTCTGCAAGCACATTGTCGGAAAACCATCCTATATATGAGCGCGTTGCGAACACTTCGCTACCCTCGAAAGTGGTTTTCAACGGCATACAGGATATCGCTAATAAAACGCCAACAGAAACACAGCATTCAAACGCCGTAAAACTTGGCTACTTAGCAAATTTCGAAGCGATTAAAGGCCACGAAAACCTGCTAAAAACACTACGCCTACTTTTAGATAAAGGGCTAACAACCGAACTGCATTTGTTTGGCGAAGACAAACGGAATGAAAACAGACTAGCAACCCTAGAAGCGCTAATTAATGAACTAGAACTTCAACAGTATGTTCATTTCCATGGTTTCGTGAACGACACGTCGCTCGCGTTAGAGCAGATAGATATTTATATTTGCCCGTCGCTTCAAGAAGAAATGCCTATAAGTATTATTGAAGCGTTTAGAAGCGCCCTTCCCGTGGTTTCAACCAATGTCGGCGGCATTAGCGAAATGATAGTGAGTGGGGAGAACGGCTTTTTGTTTGAACCTGGAGACAATACCACCGCTGCAGATTTACTTGCCCCTTTAGTTGAGCATAGCGCTTTTAGGCAACACATTGGAGGCAACGCTAGACAACAGTTTCTTAAGCACTTCCAACTTAGCGTTATGGTTAAAAGCATAGTGGATGAGTTAGACAACATATCAGGCACTAAACACAATGACTAACTCCTCGATACGCGTCTCGGTTATCATTCCAGCGTACAATTGTAAGGACCGCATTTGTGCGGTGCTTGCCAGTTTAATTAATCAAGACTTCCCTGCATCTGACTATGAAATTATTCTGGTTAACGACGGCTCGACCGATGGTTGGGAAACCCTACCACTGCCGGCTTTTAACAACTTAGTTATTTATAACAAAGTGAATCAAGGGGCGGGACTGGCCAGAATGTACGGTGTTGAAAAGGCGAAGGGAGACGTGGTGATATTTCACGACGCCGATGACATTGCCTACCGCCATAAGATATCTACGTTATACAACGCACTTACGCACTCTGAATGTATCGCCGCTTTCGCTGATGTTAAGTTTGCAGATGACACCCAGCGCAATCATGGTGACAACACACAAAACACCCATATTCACGCAACGCCACTAGCACATTTTTGCCGTTCTCCCTACCCGCTTGCGCTTGCTATGAACTTGGCTACGTATAAGTCGCATGCATTAACGTCGTTTAAAGGCATAGAAATATTTAAGGCGGCCAACGATTATCACTTTCAATTCCAACTCTCACTGAGAGGCCCCTGGATTCATGTGCAAACACAAACCGTCGAGTACTTTATAAACGAACAAGGTATATCAAGTACAAATGGCCCACTAAAGCAAGTATCCTACTCGCTTATTTCGTTACTTACGTTAATGGGCTGTATAAACGCTGATCCCAAACAGCGCAGTGACATCAAAGACCGTATAGCGAATGAAGGGCCAAATGCAATGGTCACCTTCTTACTGGAAAAGGAATATAAACACTTTGCCAGCGCTTCGTTTGCAACACTCAAACATACGCGTTTACTTTTATTACCAAAACGTATTTGGTGGGCAATAAACAGAAGGTTTAAAAAGTAAATGATTACGCTATTAATTTTTTGGGGTAGCTATATTGGCGGAAGCATTATGGCGCTGTTTAGAAACCCAGCGTACGCTTTCGCCGTTTATCAGGCCATCTATTTTCTTTATCCGCAGCAACGTTGGTGGCGGCACATGGTGCCTAATTTTAGCTATTCATTCACCACCGTTGTTTTAATGGCCGTTGTTATGCTGGTGTACTTTAAAAGGCATAACGAGAACAAGCTGTTAGCCTCACCCCACTTCCGGTGGATGTATTTCGTGGGTGCTGCGTATTTTGCGGCTACGTTTTGGGCGTTTGTTCCGCATTTACACAACATTGCGCTTACGTATTTTATTAAATTGATAATAATCATGTCGATTGCCTATAAACTGATTGATAGCCATGAAAGGCTAAAAATTGCTTTATACGGTTACGTTTTCGGTAGTTGGTATATCTCGTACCTTACTTTTCAAGTTGGGCGTAATGCCGGCGATAGGGTGCAAGGTATTGGCACCGTCGACTCGCCTGAATCTAACGGTATTGCCGCCGCCATTGCGCCAGCGTTAATGTTTTGTCTTTACTATTTCTGGACATCTGAAAAGCTTGTTAAGAAAGGGATTTTTGTACTGGCTGGGGCATTTATTGCTAATGGCTTGGTTCTCATTAATAGTCGCGGCGCGTTCCTGGCCGTGGTTGTTGGTGCAGCCTACTTCATGTTTCACATGTTCTTCTCTTCGTTTCAAAGAAAGTTTCAAAAAGCGACGGTCATCGCCATTTGCTTAGGTGGGCTTGCTGGTGCAGCAGTGATTGTTGACGCGTCATTCATAGAACGCATGAGATCGATGCAAAATACTGAAGTGGATAAAAGCAAAGAAACAGGTGCCACACGCATAGAGTTTTGGAAAGCTGCATTTCAAATGTCGCTCGACCACCCAGCGGGTGCGGGCTATAGAACTTTCAACATTTTGGCCGACTTCTACATTCCAAAAGACATAAATACTGGGGGACACAGGGCCCGTGCGGTACACTCCACGTGGTTTGAAGTACTCACCGAAATGGGATACCACGGCCTGTTGTTTTTCATATTAATGCTGTGGGCTTGCTACAAAGGCAACAAAAAGGCGCGCGCTGTACTACGAAGGCAAAATAAAGTAGATGCCTATTTTCTGGTGTTTGCCATTGAAGCGGCCCTGATTACCTACTTGGTGGCAGTCACCTTCTTAAACAGGTCACGAGCGGAAATTTTGTACTGGTTAGTACTGTTTTGCGCGGTTGCTTACAATATTTACTATTTAAAGAATAAAGATGCTGACAATGTTTCAAATCGCACTTCTGACAATGGGGTTATTACTAACCCTACTTAACGTTGTTGGTTTGTTTATGAGTACACGGCCAACATACGTTGAAGAAAAGGATTTGCGGTTCGTTAAAACGAATTACAAAACTACTACTAACGTGCTTAAAAACTATAACCGCAACGCAAATGAACGCGTAAGCGACTATATTGCTCGTGTGAATCACTTGGTGTATCAGTCTTTTTTCCATATAACGTGGAACGAGCAAAAAGACACGTATAAGTACAATCAATCTGTTCCTGTATTCGAAAACTGGTTGCTGTACCTTCTCTCTTTTACCGGCATTGAGCATTTTAAAAAGTACCATTTCGCACACTTTAAACGAAGCGTAAAAAGAGGCATAGGCGTTTGTGGCGACGCGTGCATGATACTTTCTGAAATGCTGTCAAAGAACAATATCAACAGCGTTATCGTTACCTTTCCCGAACATGTCATATTGCTGGTGTATATTCACGACGAGTACTGGGTACTCGACCCCGATTTTGACGTGTATTTTTCACTTGATGGCAAGTCTGAGCTAAGAAATCTTAATCTTACGGCACTAGATTCCTATCGTGAAAGGGGCTACTCTGATTACGAATTAAAAGAGCTTCAACGCATTTATTCTGCGCCGTATGAAGAGTGGGACAACGTAAAAGCGCTTATGACCAAGCGCTACTACTTTGAAACATTAGCCTATACTGTTAAATGGTTGGCACCCGCTGCATTAATATTAATTGCAGCGCTGTTATAGGCACGCGTAAAGCGCATATAACGCCGAACACCTTTATAGCGTGGTGAATAGGTTCACTGGTATTAGTCGCTTTCAACGGACGCGTAGCCTGCTTTAATGTACGTGTGCTCATTCGCAATACTCACTATCAACAAAGAGAGAAGGTATTTTTAATGTTGCCCCACTTATCTCGTTTTCTTGTCATTATCGCGCTGCTTATTACGCCTTTTTCTAGCAGCAAGGCACAAGAGGCAATGGCAAAAAATCCGCTTGGTTATGACATTGTTTATGTGCGTTACCCCGATCCGGGCAAGGGAAAATTTGTTGGCATTCCTCAGGGAGAACGTCCTTATGAAATCACGATGGGTGCCGATCTTATCCACTTTACAGCTAATGGTGAGTATCGCGTATTATACGAGTGCGATAATAAATGCAGCGTTATGGACCCAGCGGTCTCTTACGATGCTACACACGTCTATTTTTCATTGGTGAAAGCCGGTGGCAGAAAATCGGCGAGCTGGCTATACAAAATTCGTGTCAAAGATAAAAAGCTAACACGCCTTACTTTTAACAACGGCTTTGACAGCAAAAAATACGCAAAGAACACAAGCAAAGCGCATTACTTAGATAATTACCGACGGGTAAGAGACATGGCGCCTTACCCCTTATCGAATGGAAAAATTGTTTTCACGTCGAACCGTTCAGCACTTACCGCCTTTAACCCCGATACCGACGCGGTAGTTACGGGTAGCGTTCAGCAACTTTACATAATGGACGACCACGACGGTAGCCTGAAAACACCCGCCGAAGCAAACATGAAAGTGCTGGAAAACGGTACTTTACACATGGCGCAGCACCCTTTTCAGCTGCTAGATGGCCGCATTATGTTTTCGACATGGCAAGATGCCGGCCCTAAATACCTTTATGCGATGACAAGCCTATTTACTGTGCATCCCGACGGCTCAAATTTGCAGCAGTTTACAGAGCCACATGATCATCACAAAATGCTTGAGCATTTCGCTACTCAGCTTCCCGATGAGCAAATTGTAACGGGCTACTACTACCCGTCTTTCGATTATGGCTACGGCGTTCTATTGCGCTACCCCATGGATCCTGACGGGCCCGATTATATAAGGGGAAGCTCGAACGAAAAGTTTAACTGGGGTAAAAAGTTTAAAGTAAGCTACAGAGAGCTTGACAGAAAAGGCTTGTCGCTAGTCACACCACACACAACCCCCAACGACGTTCCAGCACCGAACCGCTCAGGCAAGTACTCAATGCCTTCAGTGGGGAAAAACAACGATTTACTTGTGGCGTACTCGAAAGGGAGCGTTAATTTCTTCAATGCAAAATGCAAAAAGGGGAATAGATGTGACCCGCTTCAGTCAGGTATTTATGTCATAAAAAATGCAGATACCAACGTAATATCACATCCTAAAGAGCTTGTTGAAGTCATTGATGAACCTCATCACAACGAAATTTGGCCTCGCGCATTGGTTCCCTATGAAGATATTTACGGGGTAAAAAAGCCACATATCATTCCCAGCATCGATTCGCTGCCTGTTGCCGATAAACGCCTGCAAAAAGGCGAAGCGGCGGCAATTGTTGGCACATCGTCGATGTACAATCGCGACAGTGAGAACGGAAAAGACAAATTCAAAGATTCACCAGCAAGAGAGTTACACAATGGTAATTGGACCATTCAAGGCGCCCATGCAGGCATATTCGACAACCGCGATATAGCGGGCGTAAGAATAGTGGCTACACGTCCTAAACCTTTTACAAAACCGCTTAACAAATATAAAAACCAAGACGCATGGAAACAAGTGAAGCCCACGCTATTAGATAAACGGATTGATGATTTAGTAGCACAATACGGCTCTACCCACGGAGAGATGTGGGAAATATTGGGCGAATTCCCGCTTTCCAACAAAGAGTTTAAAGACGGTAAAGGCATGCCAGATACATCATGGTTAGCGAAGGTGCCTTCTGACACCCCGTTTTTAATACAAACATTAGACAAAAATGGCATGACGATAATAAGCGAACTTACTTGGCGAGCCCTAAAACCCGGTGAAGTAAGAAAAGACTGCGGCGGCTGTCATGCGCACGCTATTACACCAACTGACTTTGAAACCACGCGCGCGGCTTTGTCTGATATTTTTGTAGACAAAAATGCCATTACCGCAAAAGGCGGCCAAGTAGATAGCGAGAATGGTGCATGGGACCTAACCGACGGCAACATACCATTGCTAGAAAATGATGGCGTGGTATTTACCGAACAAGCAAGTGTGCAAGTAGAGTTTACAAGGGATGTATTGCCGATATTAAAAAAAAACTGCTACTCGTGCCACGGCGGTAAACTAAAAAACACGAATGGAATAACCATGTATCAACACCCTATGAGCACTTACCAGTCTATTATGCGCCCCAGAAGGGGCCAAAATTTCACATGGCCACAGGTAAGCAAGTATGTGCGTACGCCTCAGGCGAGACAGAGTTTACTAGTGTGGATTGCCTATGGCCTTCGCTTAGATGGCCGAAGCAATATGTCGAGTAAAAAAGATGTAGATATGCCTCATCACCCCGCCATTGACATGTCTGACAAAGACAAGCGCACAATAGCTCGCTGGGTAGATTTAGGCTCACCTATCGATTTAGAACATGCAGAGGGTTTTGCCTACACCGACGACAATCAGCTACCCGTGATTGCGTTAACCATGCCAACGGTTAATGAAATTCAAGTAAGCGCCAACGACCTGCATTCAGGTGTTGATTGGGACAGTGTTACGTTTCAATATAAGGTGTTGAATAACGCGAAATCGAAAAAAGCCGACTTTAAAACGTTAAAAGTAAGTCAAGGTTATAAGACACCGAACCCTAATATATTTAGATTTAATGTACTTGGCGGGCAAATTAAAAAGTTATCTGACGTAATAATTCTTGTGTCTATTAAAGATAAAGCTGGTAACGTAGAAACTGGTTTTTATAAATATAAGAATCACCAATAAAATGACGATGCATAACTTGATTGTAAGCGTCCGCTAATCCCACCTAACGCTTAGTAAACTGCCATGGTAGTAGTTGATCGATATTGGTTTCGGGCTTGCTGAGCTGCTCTAGGCAGTCCATCACATACTCGAAGACGTTGAGGTCGTTGGCTTTCGCCGTTTCGATGATGCTGTAGAGGATGGCGCTGGCATTGGCA
>CEPX01196263.1_pt1 | contig 34231 bp, 39 predicted proteins | sample 361361 | NCBI WGS metagenome assembly CEPX01 (sample SAMEA2619974, study PRJEB7988) | marine metagenome | biome: marine biome (ENVO:00000447); feature: mesopelagic zone (ENVO:00000213) & marine oxygen minimum zone (ENVO:01000065); material: "saline water (ENVO:00002010), including plankton...
ACTAATGTAAATGTTGGTGATTTTATTACTATTAAAGACACAAACTATTCAGCAACTTCTTCGTATACAACAGGAATTTCTGGTGCTACATTTTTAGAAACAGATTTTGCACACTTTCGTTCTGGTGGTGGTGGTGACCTCGGAGGTCCAATGGACGGTGCAGGAACAACCCACGATAATCCAGTAGACCTTGGTGGTGCTGTAGCAAATTATGCTCCATTGTCTTTACGAAAATGTTTAGCATTTGGTTGTCATGAGGTAGTAGGGGTAGACCACAACGGCGGTACTGTAACTAGTAACACTTTATTGGTACATGTACGACACACAAACCCAACATACGCATTTGTTAACGATTCAAGCGAAAAGGGCGCCAGTGGTGGATTTAGTGCAGACAATGCGTACATAACTCCACAAAGTTTAAGATTTACTGTTGATACAAGTGTATTTCCAAGTGGTCAAGTAAAAGCAGGATATATTGGCGGTAATGTATATAATGGTTCAGGTTCAACTGGTAGTAGATTTGGAGCGGCAACCACAACAAGTCTTCCAATATCATCTGGATTTACCGCAGGAGCAACAGGAAACTTTGGTGGATGGACAGCAGGATGGGCTTTAGAATATCCTGGCCATCGAAGAGAATTGGGTGCAACTGCTGGCGGAGTAAGTGGTGGCAATGGTTGGTGGTGGGATTATGGTCCAACTACAACTACGGCAAAGAATGCATTCACTGGAATAGAAGTAAAACACATTCCTTCCAGAATATATTGGCAAACAAGCGGTGGTTTAGAATTTAACGCATCAGAAATTGGAAAAATTAAAGATATAGTTTTATGTGGACCTGGATTTGCAGACGGTGCAACAGCATATTTACCTGCATCTGGTTCTGTTGGTGTGAAGTCAATGAATGGTGGCGGATTGATAGAAACTGATAATGTTGCAGTTGTTGGATTTGAAAATGGTTTCCTATCAGAAAACAATTCACAAATGAATACAGATGGTTCTATAGTAAGTGCTTGTAGAAACGGATTTGTAAGTGATAAAAATAGTTACATCTCATCTAAACATACAATTGCAAGTGGTTGTTATGACGGTTATAAAGCAAACAATCAATCTACTATGAATAATTCATATAGTATATCTGTTGCAAATGAAAATGATGGTGTAGTAATTTCAGATAATAGCAGTGCCAATTCTAGTTTTGGATTATCTTTATTAAACGGTGGGTATGGTTATCACGCTAACAACGAATCTTCAATACAATTAACCCGTGGCAATTCAACATCCGAGTTAAATACTACACTCTGGAACGAGGGTGTATCAATGGATGGCCGATATAGAGATTCAGATAAGAGTGGTTCGTTTGCTTTCCGAAATGGATTATCTGGTGTTTATGCAGAGAACTCAAGAGTGTATGGTTCAAACAGTAGAAGTTCATATAATAACAATGCGGGATATTTTATAAATCGAAATTCTCATATTGATGGACATAGAATGAATTCATACTTTAATGGTATAAGTCAAGATACAGACCATCACGGTTCTGGTTATTCAATACGAGAAAATAGTTCTGGAGATTTAGGTAGATGTGTATCGCTTTTGAACAGAGTTGATGGATTTAATGTATCAAACCAATCAAAATGTTCAGCAGGTACAGCAGAAGCAAATTGGAATGTTAGTACAGGATTTAAAGCAACATATGATTCTACCCTTTATACAAACTACGGAACTGGGGATACAGGTGGCGGTAATTCCATAGCAAATTATATTAACATTCTTGCGGAAGACCCAGTGGCTGGCTTGAGTGGTGCGTTTGCTGAAACTGACTCAACTATTTACTTTTTAGGAACAAATTCGCACGGCAAAATTGGAATAACTGGCGCATCTAATGGTGGAGCAATTAGATATTATTAATATAGGTGTTTTTCGATATGGGCATTTTTCGTCATTTACCAAATGATATAATTGAAATTAATGGTGAACAGTTCGATTTAGAATTATTTCTAGAAATCGAACCAGAATATACTAGACCTAAAGATATAATTTCTGTAGAATACAATTCAGAAACTCGTCATATATTATATTCTAGTAATAATCAATTTGAAGGTGAATTTCCTTGGAAGGATGGAGATAGATATTTACTCCGTGCCCCAGACCTTCATTTATTAAAAAAAACAATAGAAGAAGATAAAATATATGTTGAGCAGATACAACATCAACTAGAAATAAAAAAACACCAAAAAGATAGAACATCAGAATATCCTCATATCAAAGAATTAATAGTTGCAATGTGGGAACATTTTGTTGAAAAACGCCCGGCAGAAGATACTATAAATAGAGTACAGGAAAAAAGAATAAAAGTGAAGGAGAAATTTCCAAATGAAAATAACTTATGAACAACTGTATATGTCATATCCGATATTTAATCATCTATTAAACGAATCGTTACCGATTAAAACTTCTTTAAAATTTCAAGAATTGGTAGAAAGTGTTAATCCTTATTTGTTAGAGATTGAGAATATTCAAAATGGATTAATTGAAAAATATAGTGAAAAAACCAAAGAAGAAGGTGTAGTGCAAATTATAGAAGAAAAGCGTGATGTATTTCTTAAAGAATTAGAAGAGGCACTAGATAAAGACATTGAACTTAAATGGGAATCAATAAAATTAGATGAATTGGGAGAGGATATTTCAATATCTGTTAGAGGGTTAGAAACAATCTCATACCTGATTGAAGACTACGAGAAATTGGCGATTGTCTGATAAATTCCTTTTGTTATTATACATAATAATAGAAAAGGAGAGATTTATCGATGGCTCAACCAACCACACGACAACAACTTAAAGATTACGCTCTTCGTAGATTGGGAGCGCCTGTTATTGATATTAATGTAGATGATTCCCAATTAGAGGATAGATTAGACGATGCTCTTCAATTCTTTGCAGATTATCATTATGATGGTGCAGAAAAATTATATCTTACTCACGCAGTGACAGCAGAAGACCAAACTAATGGATATATTGATATTTCTGCTATTGATGATTCTGTATTAAGTATATCAAATGTATTTACTTTTTCAACTAGAACAAGTAATATGTTCGATATGCAATATCAAATGGCATTAAATGATTGGTATGGATGGCATTCTGGTGGAACAATGTCGAACTATGCTATCATTCGACAAAATATGGCATTAGTACAACAGATGCTCGACCCTGCTAAATCTTTTAGATTTACAAGAACAACTATGCGTTTATATCTTGATATGAAATGGGATGACGAAACAGATGTTGGTGATTTTTTAGCAGTTGAGTGTTGGGCAATTATCGACCCAGAGTTGTTTCCCAAAATATATAAAGACAGACTATTAAAAAAATATGTTACAGCAATATTCAAAAGACAATGGGGTTCAAATCTTTCAAAATTTGAAAACATTCAGTTGCCTGGCGGAGTGTCATTTAATGGACAACAAATTTTTGACCAAGCAAACGAAGAGGTCGAAAAACTAGAAGAAGAAATGCAAGTAAAATTTGAAGAGCCGCCTGGCTTTATAGTAGGATAACAAATGGCAAAGAATCCATTTTTCAAACACACTAGCAACGAACAGCAAGTTGTTGAAGACCTCACCATTGAAGCGATTGCAATTCACGGTCAGGATATGGTTTATATTCCACGAACACTTGCTAACAAAGATGAATTGTTTGGTGAAGATACAATTTCACAATTTACAGGCGGTGTTCAACTTGAAATGTATGTTGAGAGTGTTGATGGTTTTGAAGGCGATGGAGATTTTATATCAAAATTTGGTCTTGAAATTCGTGATAGTATTTCTTTAATTGTATCTAAGAAAAGATTTCAACAAGAAGTTTCTGCTACAAGACCACTCGAAGGAGATTTAATTTATTTCCCACTCACAAAAGGTTTATTTGAAATTAAATTTGTTGAACACGAAAATCCATTTTATCAATTAGGTAAATTATATACCTATCAACTTTCTTGCGAGTTGTTCCAATACAGTCAAGAAGATTTGGATACTGGTTGGTCAGATGTAGATACAATAGAAACTACACACCAAGATGCTGTAGTTGAAATAACACTCTCGGCTGCCACAGGAACATTCGTAATGGGAGAAGCAGTAACTTCAGGTTCTTGGTCTGCTACAGTTTCTGCGGGTAATACTGCTGGACCACCAATAATTCTTGGAGTCCATAATGTTGTTGGTTCTATCTCAAGTGGTACGATAACTGGTGCAGATTCTGGTGCGACAGGAACATTTGGTTCACAAGCGGCACCAACTATAATTACTTACATACCAGACCCAACATCTGACCCGTTTGATGAATCAGATAATCTGCAAGTAACAGCAGATGACATCTTTGATTTCACTGATACAGACCCATTCAGCGAAGGTGGTTATTAATGTTTACATTCTTTAAAAATGATGCAATAAGAAATGTGGTAGTGGCTTTTGGTTCACTGTTCAATAACATTTATATCCGAAGATATAATTCCGATGATACGGTAAAGGAACAAATGAGAGTTCCTTTAGCATATGGTAATAAAGCAAAATATCTTCGCAGATTAGACGAAAATGCTTCGATTACAAATGAGGATGGTACGATTGTTCAAATGACTTTGCCTCGTATGAGTTTTGAAATAGATTCAATTGAATATGATACTACCAGAAAAAGAAATACAATGCAAAAACTTTCAGCACTAAGTGCTGATGACAGCAAATTAAATTACGCATATTCTGAAGTGCCTTATACTATTAATTTTAATTTATACATTATGACAAAATTTATGGACGATGGTTTACAAATAGTCGAACAAATTCTTCCATACTTTACACCAGAATTTACCGTATCAATTAATCCAACAGCACTTGCTACCAAAATGGATATCCCCTTAGTTTTAAATTCTGTAACAAACGAAGAAGATTGGGAAGGGGATTTTGATAGTCGTAGAAGTTTAATTTGGAATTTAGGATTCTCTGCTAAGACATACATATATGGAAGACAATCCGACCAAGAAAGAATTAAACGAATTATGTCAACGATGTTTGTCGGTGGAGTTGTAGCAGGTACTACTGGAGCGGCAGGAGTAATGGCAGATATTGGTGTTACAGGACCTTCTGGCGCATCATCTGATGTGTCCAACTATACACCAACTGTAACCTTTAGGTATTGGGGTAGTAACACAGGTGATATAGATATTTATGGAGATATAATAGAGTGAGTAAGAAAAAAGTTGATGAACAAATAGAAGATGCATTAGATTTAGAGAAACCAAAGAAAACACAAGAACTAGTACATAATGGTGATTCTGCTGGCGGTGTTCCTATTTTCCCAACCAAAGAAGAAATGCAACTCAATCGTGACTATAATCAAGTCCGAAAGAATTTAAAAGAAATTATTGATATAGGTAACACCGCTATTGATGGTATTCTTACTGTTGCAGATGAAACAGAAGCACCGAGAGCATATGAAGTTGCCGCTCAAATGATTAAAACAGTTTCGGAAGTAAATAAAGACCTTCTTGAAATGCACAACAAGATGAAACAAATTAAAAAAGAAGACAATGGACAAAAAGCACAAAACATTACAAATAACTCTTTGTTTGTTGGTTCTACTAAAGAACTTCAAAAACTTTTAAAAAGACAAAAACAAGATTTGCTTGAAATGGAATTAGAAGAAAAAGAAAAATTTGAATACGAAATTATTGATGCTGAAATAGAGGAAATTGATGTCGAAGAAAATTGACCATTATCTTGGCAATCCCAATTTAAAAGCAAAAGGTGTCAATGTTGAGTTTACAAAAGAACAAGTTGGAGAATATCTAAAATGCCAACAAGACCCTATTCACTTTATCAAAAAGTATGTAAAAATTATTCATCTCGACAGGGGATTAATTGATTTTGATTTATATGATTTTCAAGAACATATTGTAGATACTATTCACAATAATCGTTTCGTAATTTGTAAACTTCCTCGTCAGTCTGGCAAATCAACAACTACAATTGCATATCTTTTGCATTATGTTCTTTTTAATTCTGAATCAAGTGTTGCTATTCTTGCAAACAAGCAAGCAACTGCAAGGGAACTTCTTCACAGACTCCAACTAGCATATGAACACCTTCCAAAATGGTTACAACAGGGTGTTGAGCAATGGAACAAAGGTTCTATTGAACTCGAAAATGGTTCGAGAATTATTGCCTCTGCAACTTCATCAAGTGCTATTCGTGGTAGTTCTTTCAACCTAATATTTCTTGACGAATTTGCATTCGTTCCCCACGAAGTGGCTGATGAATTCTTCAGTTCAGTGTATCCAACAATCACTTCTGGTAAAACTACAAAAGTTTTAATGGTTTCAACTCCTCACGGAATGAATCTATTTTATAAATTTTGGACCGATGCAGAAAATGGTAGAAGTTCTTATGTTCCTATCGAAGTTCACTGGAGTCAGGTGCCAGGTCGTGACGAAAAATGGAAACGAGAAACAATTGCAAACACCTCTGAAACACAATTCCGAACAGAATTTGAGTGTGACTTTGTTGGTAGTGTTAATACTCTTATTGAGGCGAAAAAACTAAAAGAATTGACTTATAATGACCCTACATTCTCAAACGATGAGGGATTTGATGTTCTAAAAGAACCAGAAGAAGACCACACATATGTAATGTGTGTTGATGTTTCAAGAGGACAGGGATTAGATTATCACGCATTTACTATTATTGACATTACAGAAATGCCGTATAGGGTTGTTGCTAAATTCCGAAATAATCAAATGTCTCCGCTTGTGTATCCGAATGCCATTTATGCCGCCGCAATGCAATATAACAAAGCACACATTCTTGTTGAATTAAATGATATTGGTGGGCAGGTAGCAGATGTTCTACACCACGATATGGAATATGACCATTTGTTGGTTACTACTGTTCGTGGTAGAAAAGGACAAACACTAGATGGTGGATTTGGTTCTGGTCAAAGTCAATATGGAATTAGAACAACCGAAGCAGTAAAGAGAATTGGATGCTCTCTTCTGAAGAGTATGGTAGAAGAAAATAAATTAATTGTTGAGGATTTTGATATAATTAAAGAATTTGTTTCGTTCATATCAAAGAAAAAGTCATATCAAGCAGAAACTGGTCATCACGATGACTTGGTTATGACACTGGTTCTTTTTGGTTGGTTAACTACACAGACATATTTTAAAGAACTTACTAATTTAGATATTAGACGAGATTTATATGAAGATAAAATGAAACAAATTGAAGATGATATGACACCATTTGGATTTATTGAGGATGGTATAAACAATCAGCAACAAACTTATATTGACCAGTTTGGGGATACTTGGACTGTTGACGAACGAAACCAACAAGACCAAAATAATGATTGGATTTAGTAAAATTATACATAATAAGAGAAAAGTTCAAAAAAGCATATGTGCTTAATAAAAAATAATAGACATTTAAAGGAGAAATTCAATGCCATTTCAAATTAGCCCCGGCGTGAATATAACCGAGAAAGACCTCACAAATATTGTACCCGCAGTCGCAACAACAGTTGGTGGTATTGCAGGATACTTCCAGTGGGGACCTTGCGAACAAAGAGTATTAATTGATGGAGAAAACAATCTAGTTTCTCTGTTTGGTAAACCAGATGATAATACTTCAAGTTACTGGCACTCAGCCAATAACTTTCTCGGATACAGCAATGCACTTCAAGTAGTTCGTAAAATTCCAGAAGGCGGTTACAATGCAATAGCGGGAGCAAATGGCCGAAGAGGTGATACTGTTCTTGGTGCTACTGGTACAGGAATTCTTCTCAAAAACGCAGACAGTTACTACGAAACAGTAGCAGGTGGAACAAATCCTGGCATTCTTTCGACAGGTTTGAGTGGTGCAAGTGATATTTACTTCGCCGCTAAATATCCTGGCGCTTTAGGAAACTCTCTTAAAGTATCAATGTCCGATGGACATGTTAAGACTTTTGTAGGCTCCTCACCAAACGGAGGTGTAACAGCAACAGTAGATACAAACTATCTCAATGTAGGTATATCAACTGGCGCCAATCTGATTAATGGTGAAGTCGCAGTTGGCGATATCATCAAGATAAACGATACATCACAAGCATACACAGTTAAAGGATTTAGTGGTGGGGCTCCGGCAGATGCAAGTTGCATCTCACTTGTTGACCAAAACGGCAACGGTGGTCTTACAGCATACCATACCTGTGAAACTGCGGATTACACAGACATTCTGTTAAACGAAACAATTTTAACCGCAGATGCAGGGGTAGGAATTACTGCATCAGTACAATGGGCGTATGCAGGGAATTTCCCCACAAGTCCAGACACTTCAACCGATGCGGCCAAATTTGGTGCTGTAAACGATGAAATTCATATTGCAGTTGTTGATGAGGGTGGTAAATTTAGCGGTGCAAAAGGAACATTACTTGAAAGATGGACTGCTAGTAAAGCCCAAGATTCAAAATCATTCGATGGTACAGGAAACTACTATGTAAATAAGATTAATAAATCCAGTAATTATATTTGGTGGGGAGACCATCCAGATGGACTTTCAAATCTCACAGGAGTTTCTGGTGCAGGTGCAGGACTTGAATGGGGTGGTACATTTACAAGTATAGATTCTGGTGCTTCTGGTGCTACATTTGAAAGTCTTACTAGAAACTTCTACAGTTCATTGATTGCAGGAAATGACGGTGTTTCATTCCCAAATGCTAGTCTTTATCTAAACGGTTACGACCTCTTTGAAGATTCAGAAACAGTAGATTGTTCCCTTCTAGTTGGTGGACCAGCAGAGGCAACACTTTCGGGTAAACTTATCGACCTAGTTGATGCCCGTAAAGATTGTCTAGTATTCCTCTCACCGTTACGAGCAGATGTTGTAGACAGAACTTCAGCAACAATTGCACAAGACGCCGCAGTATCTTACTACAACAACACACTAAACAAGTCATCTTCATTCGGTGTCTTTGATAGTGGTTGGAAGTACCAATACGACAAGTTTAGAGATGTCTATTGTTGGGTGCCGCTAAACGGTGACATTGCAGGACTATGTGCAAGAACAGAGAATGACACTGATGCTTGGTGGAGTCCTGCGGGATTCAACCGTGGACAGATTCGTAACATCGTAAAACTTTCGTACAACCCACGCAAGGCTCATAGAGATAACCTCTATAAGAACAACCTCAACCCAGTTGTTTCCTTCCCCGGCGAAGGTACGGTTCTGTTCGGTGACAAGACTATGCAAAGAAAGCCAAGTGCATTCGATAGAATCAATGTACGAAGACTATTCATTGTTTTAGAAAAAGCAATTTCTACTTCTGCAAAATATCAACTCTTTGAGTTCAACGATGAGTTTACAAGAGCAAACTTTGTAAATTTGGTAACACCATTCTTACGAGATATTCAAGGTAAACAAGGAATTCAAGACTTTAGAGTAGTATGTAATGAAACTAACAATACATCCGCAGTAATAGACCGCAACGAATTTGTTGCAGACATCTACATTAAACCTGCTCGTTCAATTAACTTTATTCAACTTAACTTCGTTGCAGTCAGAAGTGGTGTAGAATTTACAGAAATCGCTGGCGAAGCATAAAAATATTTGGTATTTAGTGGGGTTGTTTCAAAAACCCCCTAAATACTATAAAGGAGAACATAAATGAATCTTAACGAATTTAAATCTAGTGCCTTAGAAGGTGGTGGAGCAAGAGCAAATCTTTTTGAGGTGCAAGGTTCTATTGGTGGAGCAAACGCCGATAGGGATTTGAGTTTTTTATGTAAAGCGGCGGCGATGCCCCCTTCAGATATTGGTGAAATTGTAGTACCTTGGCGTGGAAGACAATTCAAAATGCCAGGCGATAAAACTTTTGGAGATTGGGAAATTACAATTATCAGTGATGCCGCTTGGAGATTACGAGGTAATTTTGAAGCGTGGATGAACCAATTTAGTTCACACGCAACAAATGTATCTAAAGTAAAAGGTATCGTTCCAAATCTTTTCCAAGATTGGACTATGAGATTACTTGATAGAGAAGGTAGTAACATAAGAGAATATACTTTAGTAGGATGTTGGCCAAAATCCGTTGGCGAAATTGCAATGGCAATGGATACAAACGACTCTCTTGCTGAATTCAGTGTGACAATGACTTATCAATGGTGGGAATCTCCCTCCACTAATTAATAAATAAGGGAAAATTATATTATGCCGATTGAATTTTTTGGATTCACTTTTGGAAAGAAAAAAGAAGCGAATAAAGTTGGTTTAGAAACTACCATTCGTAGGCCTGTTTCTTTCGTACCGCCCGACTATGATGATGGTGCTACTACCATTGAGTCGGGTAACTTTTTTGGTCAGTATGTTGATTTTGATGGAAACATTAGAAATGACATCGAACTTATTAAAAAGTATAGAGAAATGTCTTTACACGCAGAAGTAGATAGTGCAATTGATGATATTATAAATGAATCTATTGTTCAAGATGATATCAAAGAAATGATACAAATGGACTTAGAACATGTAGAATTATCAGATAGCATCAAAGATACAATGCAAGAAGAATTTGATAGTGTTTTAAAATTATTACATTTTAGTGTTCGTGGATATGATATTTTCCGAAAATGGTACATTGACGGTAAAATGTATTTTCATATTGTAATTGACGAAAAAAAGAAGAAACAAGGCATTAAAGAATTACGACCAATAGATTCTACAATGATTAGGAAAATCAGAAAAGTTAATAAAGAAACAAACAAAGATGGAATTAAAGTAATTACTGATGTCGAAGAATTCTTTGTTTACACTGAAGACGAAAAAGATGGTAGACTTGGTGGTCTTGATGCAACAGAAGGTCTTAAAATTAATACAGATTCAATCATATATGTTCATTCTGGAATGTATGATATTGATAAAAAAAGAGTATTTGGTAATCTTCATAAATGCATCAAACCCCTTAATCAATTACGAATGATTGAAGATGCTGTGGTTATTTACCGAATATCTAGAGCCCCCGAACGAAGAATCTTTTATATTGATGTTGGTTCTCTTCCAAAGAACAAAGCAGAACAATATCTTCGTGATATTATGAATCGTTATCGAAATAAATTAGTATACGATGTAAACACAGGTGAGATTCGTGATGATAAAAAGCATATGTCGATGCTTGAAGATTTTTGGCTACCACGAAGAGAAGGTGGCAGAGGAACAGAAATTGATACACTTTCTGGTGGAGAAAACCTTGGGGAAATGGAAGATGTAGAATACTTCAAGAAGAAGTTATATCGTGCATTGAATGTTCCAATTAGCCGATTAGAAGCCGACAACGGATTTAATATGGGTCGTGCTTCCGAAATTAATCGTGACGAACTCAAATTCTTCAAGTTTATTGAAAAACAACGACAAAAGTTTTCAGAATTGTTCTTGCAAGCACTAAGAGTAAATCTATTACTTAAAGGTATTATGAGTGAGGATGATTGGCACAAAATAAGAGATGATATTAAATTTGATTATGCCAGAGATTCATATTTTACAGAACTAAAAAATAATGAAGTTCTTACAGAAAGAATGAATCTTTTAAGTCAAATGAATGAACATATTGGTAAATATTACTCTATAGAATGGATTAGAAAACATGTCTTACACCAAACTGAAGAAGAAATGAAAGATATGGACAAAGAAATTCAGTCAGAAAGAGAGAAAGGTCTTATAACTACTGGTACAGAGGAGTTTTATTAATGCCAAACAAAACATTTAAATCATTTTTAGAAGCATCTGCACCACCTGCACCGGCAGAAACAGAAGTAACAATGGATTCACCAGAAATTGCTTTAGACCCACGACTAGAAAAAGAAGTATGGGTAGATTCATTTGAAGTAAATGGTAAAACTGTTGTAATTAAATCATTAGGTTTAGGTATTACTAAACCAGTTGTTGTTTATATTGATGATAAGCGTTGGGAAGTTTTTCCAGGTCCAAGAATTGCTAAACGAGAAGTAAGACGACACATCAAGAAAAGTCCAAAATATGCACCAGGCGGAGAAAAATCATATAAATTAGAAAATGTTGATTTACAATTTGAAACATTCCTTTCAGAAGCAGTCCTTACAAAGTCGGAAGTATTAAAATGGCTTAATAAAAACAAACGAAAGTTTGATAACGGTACTGAAGCGGCTTTTGCTGTTGCTGATGAATTTGGTATGGAAGATGAACTCGAAAACGAAAAACACTGGGTGTGGGGTATAATTAAAAAGATGTATAAAGAATCTTATGATTTTGAATTACCTTTTTTAGAATCACTAAAATCCAAGTCTTTCCGTCTTATGGATAATACCAAAGTTAAAATGAATCCTAAATTGGCTAATAATATAAAAATTGTATATGATTATCTTGAAGATATAAATAAAGACCGTTTTAGAGAAGCATTTATTATAAATAAAATAAATCATAACAAGATTATAAATTTTGTAAAAGAACAGATTAAAGGAACTTAATTATGGATACTAGAGATATCATTGATGCATTAAAAAATAATAACCTAGATGATGCTAGAGACGAAACACAAAAGGTACTATACCGAAAATCTGGTGAACATATGGCTTTAAGAAAGTTAGAAGTTTCTTCTAAAATAGGTCAAGAGCCAGAAGTAGAACCAGAAAAGGATGAATAAATGAAACTCATAACAGAAACAACCGAAGATGTAAATTACATTGTCGAAACAAATGAAGATAGTGGTAGCAAAAACTACTTCATTGAGGGTATCTTTATGCAAGCGGATACTAAGAACCGTAATGGTAGAATGTATCCCAAAGAAACCCTAATGAAAGAAGTTTCTCGTTATGGCAAAGAATTAGTTGAAAGCAAAAGAGCAATGGGAGAACTCGGACATCCAGAAGGACCAAGTCTAAATCTTGAAAGAGTTTCTCATATTATCACAAAACTAAAAAAAGAAGATAGCAATGTTACTGGCAGAGCGAAGGTTTTAGATACTCCATACGGTAAGATTGTAAAAAATCTTATTGATGAGGGCGCAAAACTTGGCGTTTCTAGTCGTGGTATGGGTTCTCTTAAAAAAGAAAAAGATACCAATATCGTACAAGAAGATTTTATGCTTGCCGCTGTTGATATTGTTGCAGACCCCTCTGCCCCTGATGCCTTCGTAAACGGTATTATGGAAGGTAAAGAATGGATATGGGATAATGGAGTTTTTCACCCTAAAACCATTGAAAATTATAAGAAAGTAATAACTAAAGCAGATAAACGAAACATCGAAGAAGCCAAACTAATTGTATTTAAACATTTCTTGTCTAATTTATGAAAAATATACATATAGTAGCAAATTTTAAGACTGACTCACAAAGGAGATTACCATGTCCGACAAAGACATCCTACAAGTAGCAAAAGAAATTCTTGAAAATGAAGAAGTTCTTGCTGAAGCATCACCAGTTGCACCTGAAGTTAAACCCAAGAAAAAGGGTGCAACCAATGTTGATGCAGAAGGCGATAAACCAGAAGCATCACCTTCCGTTAACACAGATACTGTTGAAGACGAAGACATTTACAAATCGGCTGATGGCGTTACCGCAAAGGTAATAGAACCAGATGCAGATGATGCTGATGCAGATGATAATGCTGACCAAGTTAAAGCAAAGCCATCATCAGCGGCCGCAACACAAGAACATATGGATGCTCTTTTTGGTGGTGAAGAATTATCAGAAGATTTCCGTAATAAAGCAACAACTATTTTTACCGTTGCTTTAAAAGAGCGTGAAGATGCTATTCGACAAGAAGTGCAAGAATCATTTGATGCAAAACTCGAAGAAGAAGTTAATACAATCAGCAATGACCTTTCAGAAAAACTTGACGATTATCTAAATTATGTCGTTAAAGAATGGATGGAAGAAAACGAAATTGCAATTGAACACGGAATTAAAAACGAAATTTCTGAATCTTTAATTTCTGACCTTAAACAACTCTTTGAAAATCATAATATTGAAATTCCAGAAGATAGTTTTGATGCTCTAGAAGAAGCAAACGGAAAAATTGAAGAACTTACAAGCAAATTAAACGAACAACTCGAAAAGAACATTGAATTGTCTAAAGGTAATGAAGACTTGGAATGTTCAGAGGTTTTCACTAAGGTTTGTAAGGATTTAACCGATACTGATACAGAAAAACTACGCTCTCTTGCAGAGGGATTAGAATTTGAAACCGTTGAACAATACAACGAAAAATTAAATCTTCTAAAAGATAGTTATTTTAACGAATCAGCAAATGAAAAAAGCACTGAAGAAGAAAACACTATTACAGAAGATACAGCCGTTTACGGTAGTCAAATTAATGATTATGTTAAATCGATTGGTCGAGTTAATGCGGCAGCCCGTCAAGGTGCAAAGTAAAAGACCGTTTTTTATATATAACATAGAATTACTTAAAGTAAGTAAATAGAATTAAACCCAAGGAGAGAACTCAAATGGATGAAAAAGCATTATTGACCGAACAACTTCAAAAGAAGTGGCAACCGGTCTTAGAACATCCTGACTTGCCAGCAATTAAAGATACCTATCGTAAGAATGTTACGACTATTCTTTTGGAAAATCAGGAACAAGCACTTTTAACTGAACAACCTGCAAACAAAATGGGTGTAGGCGGTTCGCCTCACTTCGGAAATGACGGTGGAGTAGATGGTTTCGACCCCGTACTCATCTCACTTGTCCGCCGTTCAATGCCTAACCTAATTGCATACGATGTATGTGGTGTGCAACCAATGACAGGTCCTACAGGACTTATCTTTGCAATGCGAGCCCGATACGCAACGCAAGACGGTACTGAAGCATTCTACAACGAAGCACTAACAAGTGGTACATCTGGTGGTGGTACTAATGACGCCGGCGTAACACGCAGTGGCGCTCACTCAGGTACAGACCCACTAAAAAGTACAGTAGGTGCGACATATACCACAGGTTCAGGTATGAATACAGCAGAAGGTGAAGGTAAAACACCTAACCAAATGGCGTTCAGCATTGAACGACTTGCTGTTGAAGCAAAGACACGAACTCTGAAAGCAGAATATAGTGTTGAACTCGCTCAAGACTTGAAAGCAGTTCACGGTTTGGATGCAGAAGCAGAACTTGCTAATATTCTTAGCACTGAAATTCTCGCTGAAATCAACCGAGAAATCGTTCGTACAATTTACAGCCAAGCAACACTTGGTTGCGACCAAGATGACCTTGCAGTCTCTTCCAATGCCGCAGGAACAACCGTTGATGGTGTTTCTCTTAGTGCAGTCACTAAGGGTGTATATGACCTGATACACGATTCCGATGGTAGATGGAGTGCAGAACGATTCCGTGGTTTGAATTTCCAAATCGAACGAGAAGCAAATAAGATTGCAAAAGATACTCGCCGTGGTAAAGGTAACATCATCATCTGTTCATCAGATGTTGCATCTGCCCTATCAATGAGTGGTATTCTTAATCACGACCCTGCATTCGCAAATCTAAATGTTGATGATACTGGTAACACATTCGTTGGTGTTCTTAACGGACGAACCAAAGTTTATGTTGACCCATACGCAACAAACGATTACATTTGTGCAGGATATAGGGGTGAAAGTCAGTATGATGCTGGCATTTACTACTGCCCATATGTCCCACTACAAATGATGAGAGCAGTTGATGCTAATACTTTCCAACCAAAAATTGGATTCAAGACTCGATACGGTCTTGTTGAAAATCCCTTCTCGCAAGGTACTACAGCAAGAGGTGGTACAACTATGGTTGATACAGCAAGAACCAATGTATACTATCGAATCTTCAGAGTAGACAATCTACACGGAATTGGATACCAAGACCCAGTAGGTTAATCTAGCATAGATTATTCAAATTAAGAGGGGAGTCTTCGGACTCCCCTTTTTCTTTTACCTACATATTAATAGGAGAATAAATATGGTATCAGATTTTTTAATTGGCGGAACAGCAGATTCACCTGCTGGTCCAACAGCAGATATGTTGTTTGGTTATGATGGATTAACCACAGACTTTGTAAATAGAGAAGTTAAAAATTTAAATCCTTTATATCCGACATACTTTCAATTTTCCATTGCAAGAACACCTAAACTTACCTATTTTTGTCAGGGTGTAAATCTGCCTGGAATTGAATTGGGTATGATTGACCAACCAACCAGATTTGTTAGTATCCCACATTCGGTTGGCGCCATAGAGTTTGATAATTTATCAGTTAATTTTATTGTTGATGAAACACTTGATAACTGGCTAGAAATTTGGAACTGGATGCGTTCTGCATCAAACACAAAAGATTTTAAAGAATATGACAAGGCATCAGAACATTATGTTGATGCTTCTCTTACAGTTCTTAACAGTTCAATGACACCACAAATTAGAGTTGAATATGAAAATATTATACCAACATCATTATCGGCTTTAGAGTTTGATAGCACTGTTTCTAATCCTGAAGCATTAATTGCAACGGCTACATTTGCATACACCACATATGAGATTACTAAATTGTCTTGACTTTGTGTGCTTTTATTGTATAATTCTATTATACTTTATTGGAGTAAATTATGAAGTTTGATGATATAAGAAAAATGGTTGCGAAAGATATGGTTATCGATGATTCTGAACTCGATATAGAATCTCTTAAAATCCCACAATTACATAACAAATATCTGAATATGTTTCACGATGAACGGCTAGTTCTCAAGAAACTAGAAACAGATAAGAGAGAACTCACCAGAGATAAATGGGAATATTATACTGGCAAAATGAGTCAAGAAGAACTTGATAAAAGAGGATGGCAACCTTTCCAATTAAAAGTTCTCAAGCAAGATTTAGACAGATACTTATATTCAGACAGTGATGTAACATTATTGATGGATAAAATAACCTTACAAAAAGAAAAAGTAGACTATCTTGCATCTATTGTAAAGAGTATAAGTGGTCGTGGTTGGGAAATTAAGAATGCTATTGAATGGAGAAGATTTACAAGTGGTATATAATATACAAACAGACCCGATGCATAGTGTATATTTTAGGCAATTATATTTGTATGCTATGAATCATTCTAAAGACCCATCTACACAGAATGCGGCATTATTAACAGATTCTGGTTCGGGTATTATTGCAATGGAATGTAACAATATTCCAGAAAATATACACCAAACAGATAATAGATGGGAACGACCAAACAAATATCATTATGTTGAACACGCAGAAAGAAATGTATTATACAAAGCAATAAAATTGGGTGTGCCAACATTAAATTTAACAATGTATTGTCCTTGGTATTCCTGTTCAGATTGTGCAAGAGCAATCATACAATGTGGTATTAAACGAGTAATAGGACATAAAGAATATTTTGATAAAACCCCCGATAGATGGAAAGAATCCTGTGCAATAGGTATACAAATGATGCAAGAAGCAGGAATTGACTGTATGGTATGGTCGGGTAATGTTGGCGGAAATACAAAAATATTAATAGACGGAGAAGAGTTTAATCCCTAAATAATATATGAGTGATTTATCTATAGAATATAAAGACTCAGTGCATATTTCCGTTGTTTGCGAAAAGGGTATTGCACAAGAACTTTCAGAATACTTTACATTTAAAGTGCCTGGCTATCAGTTTATGCCAACATATAGAAATAAGATGTGGGACGGTACTATCAAATTATATAATATCTACGGGCAAGAATTATATGCGGGACTTGACGAATATGTAAGGGTGTTTGCAGATGAACGAGGATATTCTATAAGTTACGGAAAACCTCTTGTAGATAAAAATAACATAACACAAGAGGAAGTTAAACATTATGTTAATAAAAAACTACAACCCTCATTTAAAGATGAAATTCTCAAGGTATATGAACATCAAAGTAATGCGATACAACACGCAATAAACAATAATAGATGTCTTTTGCTTTCTCCTACCGCATCTGGTAAGAGTTTAATCATTTATTCTTTAATACGACACTATATGGATATTTTACCCAAAGATAAAAAAATTCTAGTTGTAGTTCCTACGGTATCTCTTGTTTCTCAAATGTATGAAGACTTTAAAGAATATTCAAAACTAGATAATACATTTGATGTTGCAAAAGAATGTCACAGTGTTTTTGCAGGACAAGATAAAATAAATGATAGTAGAATTATCATTTCAACTTGGCAAAGCATTTATAAATTAAAACAAAAATACTTTGATAACTTCGGTGCAGTATTTGGCGATGAATGTCATTTATTTAAAAGTAAATCACTTACTAGCATTATGAGTAAATTAAAAACCTGCCCATATAGAATAGGAACAACAGGAACATTAGATGGTACACAAACTCACAAATTAGTTATTGAAGGTTTGTTTGGTTCGGTGTATAATGTAATCAATACGAGTGAATTGATGGAAAAAGACTTGCTATCAAAACTCTCTATAGATTGTATATTATTAAAGCACAATGAAGAAGAACGGAAAGAAATGAAACGAGCAAAATACTTTGATGAATTGGAGTGGTTAGTGCAGAATGATGCACGAAATAATTTCATTGCAGATATGTCAAATAAACTTAAAGGCAATACTCTTGTTTTGTTTCAATTAGTACAGAAACACGGTAAAAATTTGCATAGACTAATTAAGGATAAGTGTCCAAACCACAAGGTATTTTTTGTATTTGGTGGAACGGATGCAGAAGATAGAGAAAAAGTAAGGAAACTCACAGAAGATAATGATAACGCAATTATTGTGGCTTCTTATGGCACATTCTCTACTGGTATTTCTATTCGTAGATTACATAATATTATCTTTGCATCACCTTCTAAATCACGAATTAGGGTGTTGCAGTCTATTGGACGACAATTAAGAAAGTCTAAATATAAAGAGAAAGCAAAATTATATGATATTGGTGATGATTTGACTTGGAAAAGTTGGACTAACCACACATTAAAGCATTTTGTGGAAAGAATGAAGATTTATAATAAAGAAAAATTTGATTATAAAACAGTAAAAATAAATTTGGGGGATGAAGAATGAGTAATACTTATAAAACCTATAAATTATCTTCGGGTGATGAAATCATAGGAAAATTAGTAGGAAATAATTTAGATGTGATAGAAATACATCGTCCAATGATTATTAAACTTATAACTTTTCAAAATCCGATGAGTGGAGAAATGAAAGAAATGTCGATTCTTCGTCCTTGGAATGATATGTCTAATGAACTCACTTGTAAAATTAAAAGGGAACATATTATATTAGAGAGTGAACCAACGCCGGATATTATTGAAATATATCATCGCCAAGTTGAAAAAGAAGATGTGATTAATGATTTATATAAAGATTTGATGAACGACCCAGAACGAATGGAATCTTATATTAAAGACATAATTGAAAATGATATTAATTCTATTCCAGAAAATATAGAAAACGATGAAGACCAAGTTATTCCAGACCAAGTACAAATGAATTTTAGGATTCCTAATGAAATGTTTTTGGCATTCTTAATGAACGGTATTGTTAGTTTAGACCCAGAAAGAGAAGATGAAGAGGAAATAACTGGATTAGATTTTAATATTCAAGAATTTTTAAATATGAAAAAAGGATTACCACCAAAGAAAAATGATGATAATGATATTGATAATTATTTTAAAAATTGGAATCCTGAACCATAATACAATATGAAGGAGTAAGTTGTGGAAAATGGGTAAAAAGAAGAAAAAGAAAACAGAACACTATGTTGATAATGAAAAATTTTTTGGTGAAATGACCGCTTGGAAAAAACTAGTAAATAAAGCATCAGAAACGGATGAACCAAGACCACCCATAAGCGAATATATTGGAAGTTGTTTTGTAGAAATTGCAGAGCGATTGTCCCATAGACCTAATTTTATTAATTATGAATATCGTGATGAAATGGTAGGTGATGGTATAGAAAACTGTTTAATGTACGCACATAATTTTGACCCAGAAAAATCTAAAAATCCATTTTCATATTTTACACAAATAATATATTATGCTTTCTTGAGAAGAATACAAAAAGAAAAGAAGCAAATGTATGTAAAATATAAATTAATTGAGGAAATTGATAAAGAACATTTGTTTCCAAGATGGGTAGAAGAAAATGAAGGAGTGGATACAGCAGAGTCAAAAAACGCCACAGCAGATTATTATAAGTTGACAGAAGCAGATATTGATAAGTTTATACCGAAAAAAGAAAGAGAAAAGAGAGAAAGACTAAAAAATAAAGGTATAACACTTGATGCTTTTTTAAAGGATGAAACAAGTGAAAATAGCACTGATAAATGACACCCACTGGTCTGCCAGAGGTGACTCCCAATTATTTTTTGATTACTTTATAAAATTCTTTGATGATATATTTTTTCCATATCTCAAAGAACACAATATAAAGACGGTAATACACGCAGGTGATTTAATGGACAGGCGGAAGTTTGTCAATTTCAATATTTTAAATCAAGTCCGAACAAGATTTATGGACAAACTAAAAGATGAAGGTATTGAAATGCACTGTATTCTAGGAAATCACGATGTGTATTATAGAAATACAAATGCGGTTAATTCTGTTCGTGAATTATTCTCAAACGACCTAATAATATATGAAGAACCTACAATAGTAAATTTTGATGGTTTAGATATTGCTCTGCTTCCGTGGGTATGTAAAGACAATTACGACCAATCTATAAATTTCATCAAAACTGCACCTGCACCCATTTTAATAGGACACCTTGAGTTAGATGGCTACGATGTAATGAGAGGTGTGAAATTTGATGGCGGAATGGATGCAAAATTATTTAATAGGTTTGAAAGGGTATTTTCTGGTCATTTTCATTGTCGCCAAGAACGAGATAACATCTATTATATGGGAACACAGTACCAAATCACCTTTGCAGACTTAAATGAAACAAAAGGCTTTCATGTTTTAAATACAGACACCCGCAACACCACATTTATAAAAAACCCCTATAAAATGTTCCACACAGTGCAGTACAATGACGAGAATGGGGTGGTAGATATAGATGCTTACGACTGTAATTATCTAAAAGGTTCATATATCAAGTTATTTGTAGAACATAAAGAACATCCGTACTCATTTGAACGATTTATGGATAAATTATATGATTGTGGCGTTGCCAAAATTACTGTGGTAGAAGATGTGATAAATTCTGATTGGACTCAGGAAGAAATTGTTGACTTAGCACAAGATACTGTTACACTAATCAATAATGAGATTGATTCTATGGAAGAAGTGAAAGACAAGGATAAGATGAAACGCCTTGTCCGTGATTTATATATGGAGAGTTTGTCATTATAATTTTTACATCCCTTAGTTGGAAGAACTTTCTTTCAACAGGAAACTATAAAACAACACTAGAACTCACCAAAGAGTATAATACACTTATCTCTGGTGAAAATGGTGCAGGGAAATCAACCATCTTGGATGCGTTATGCTTTGCTCTATTTGGTAAGTCATTTCGAGGAATCAACATTCCACAATTGGTGAACTCTATAAACGAAAAAGATTGTGAGGTAGAAATTGAATTCACAATTGGCAAAGATGAATATAAAATTATCAGAGGTATAAATCCAAAGAAATTTGAAATCCATAAAAATGGTGAGGTTTTAGACCAAGACGCCAAATCAAAAGACTATCAAAAGATTCTTGAAGAACAAATCCTCAAGATGACATACAAATCATTCTGTCAAGTAGTCATCTTGGGTTCATCAAATTATATTCCCTTTATGCAACTACCCGCAAAGGACAGAAGACTTGTTGTAGAAAATTTATTAGATATCGATGTATTTTCTGTTATGAATACACTTGTTCGTGCAAGACTTCAAATGACAAAGGAATATATCAAGGACATCGACCATAAAATTGAAATTGCCAAGAGTAAGATAGACGAAAAACAAAAATTAATTGATGCACTTAAAAAGAAATCTGCCGATTCGATAGAAGACTATAAAAGTGAAATAGCAATTAACAATGAACAAGTTTTAAAATGGCAAGAAGAACTTAAAGACATCGACAATGAAATTGAAATTCTTTTTAATAAAGTGAAAGATAAAGATGATGTTCCAAAAAGACTTTTGAAAATGGAAGGATTGGAACAGCAATTAAAGAATAAAATTAAAATCATAGAAAAGAATGTAAAGTTCTATGAAGAAAATGACACCTGCCCTTCCTGTAAACAAGACATAGAGGAACATCATAAGAAATCTATGTTTGACGATAAAGCAAATGAACGAAAAGAAGTAGCGGATGGTATCTCGGATTTAACAGAAAACATCAAGACTACTAGTGAAAGAATGACAGAGATTAATGAAGTTTTAAATTCTATAGAAAGTTTTGAACTTGAAACAAACGAAATACAAAATAGAATTAATGTAGCACTTAAATACATTAATACAATACAAAATAGAATTGAAGAAGTATCATCTGAAGGAACAGTGGTACAAGAAACAAGAGATGAACTTAATCAATTAATGGGTGAAGGTAAAAATTGTGTTAAAGAACGAAAAGAAAAAATAGAAGACAAACATTATTATGAAGTGGCTTCTATAATGTTGAAAGATACAGGAATCAAAGCAAAGATTATTAAACACTATCTGCCAATTATGAATAAGTTAATCAATAAGTATCTTTCTGATATGGACTTCTTCTGTCAATTCAATCTCGATGAAAACTTTAATGAAACAATAAAGAGTCGCCATCGTGATGAGTTTACATATCACAGTTTTAGTGAAGGTGAGAGATTGCGTATCGACCTATCTCTCTTACTTGCGTGGCGTGAAATTGCACGACTCAAGAATAGTGTAAATTGTAATCTGTTAATTCTAGATGAAGTATTTGATTCTAGTTTAGATGCAGTTGGTACAGAAGAGTTTTTAAAACTCTTGACAACCTTCGGAAGCCGTGCTAATATATTTGTAATCAGTCATAAATCAGATACAATGACGGATAAGTTTAGCAACCATATAGTGTTTGAGAAAAAGAGTAACTTTAGTAGGATAAAATGATAACAGAAACAAAACATTTTTATGAACGAAACGACTATGTGATTGATTCCGAAATCAATTGCAACTTTGAAGATTTACTTGAGATGACACCAGACGAATTTCGTGAATGGGTAATCAAGTTCCGCAAAGTAGTAAAAAAATCTTGGGATGACTATGGCTGTCCACCACGAACTGGTAAAAATGAAGAAGGAATAATAGAACGATTTAATAAGATTGCAGAATATCCTGTTCATCAATTTGTATTTAGTGATGAGTTATCTGATATTGAAAATGATGTTATTATTAATAAATCACGCATTGGTGGCGAAGCAGACCAATGGTTTAGTAATATGATGCAAACTCGCATCAATTATACCGAGAAAGACACTGGGTATTCAATCTATGATTTATTTGCCGATGATAAACACCTTGAGAAGATGGTAAAGGGTGGTATGCGACACTTCCGCCGTGATAGTTTGTACGAACACGCAAAGAGTGCATTTACAAATAATAAAAAGTATGCAATTATTGACACAGAGGATGCACAAGGTTGGATGGATGCCTTCCATAATAACAAGAACATCTTCAGGGGTTATGACTTTATGCTTGAAGAAGTAAAAAAAAGAGAAGGACTGAATACTGGCTACTTCCAAGTCGAACAAAGTGAAATTCTAAACTTGACAAAAGATGAAGTTCTTAAATACAAAGATAAGGGATGGTTGGAATATCGTCATCATTCTACATTTGATATTGAGAATATGTCAGATGAAAAAAGATATAATATTCGTGTGTATAAACAGGGAAAAAAGATGTTTCCTAAAGCATTTGCCGCCTATCGTATAGGTTTTATTCAGCCAGCAGTGAATTTTCCACCAATGACTGCTAAATACTTATATGAGAGATTCACAGAAGATATCAAAGGTCAAGAAGTTATTAACATCTATGACCCGTCTGCTGGCTGGGGCGGTCGCATACTCGGTGCTATGGGTGTTAGGGATGACCGTTCTATTCACTATATTGGTACTGACCCCAATCCTGATAATTTTGTCGGGGATGATAATTACAGCAAGTATGCTTCTGTGGCAGATTTCTATAATACCAAAACTTATCGTGGAAACCCATTCTTTTCCGAAACAAATACTTACGATATTTTCCAAGAATGTGCCGAAGACATTGGAGGAAATGAGGACTTCCAAAAATACAAAGGAAAAATCGACCTCATCTTTACTTCACCGCCTTATTTCAACAGAGAGGCGTATAGCGAAGACCCCACTCAGTCGTACAAAAAATACGGGTCGTCCTACGATTCGTGGGTGGAAGGATTTCTTCGACCAACATTAGAAACCTGTGCAGAATACCTCAAACCAAATCGATATATTCTATGGAATGTTGCAGACTTATTAATAAGCGGTAAATATTTACCTATAGAACAAGACAGCATCGACATACTCAAATCCAGTGGATTAGAATATCAATATACAATAAAGATGGCATTGGAAGGAATGCCAGGAACAAACAGAATGGGTGAAGACGGTAAACCAACTTGTAAAAATTATTGTATGATTGATGGAAAATATATGAAATATGAACCAGTATTTGTATTTAAGAAAGTTTATTAAAAATAGTGAACTCATCGCATCTTAATATACTAAATACATTGGAGGATATTTTATGAATAATATCACTGAAAACTGGTACATCAAAAAACGGAAATTAATGAAAAAACAAATTGAAAGTGGCGAAGTCCTTAATCATAAAAGGAAAGAATTTTTGTCGCCAAATAAAAAATATTTGCTTTCTATTACTCCTATTGCGTTTGAAGAAGATGGAAGATTGTGGGCATACACTTTAGGTAAAGTTTTTAAAAAGAATAAAAATAAAACAGGAAGTCTAATTGTAAATATTCACAGAAATAGTGAGAAGTTTCCTTATTCTTTTTTTGAAAAGCACCCAGATGGCCACGATTATTTTATATGTGGCGAAGATTACCAAGGACAGACAGTTGTACAACTGGATACTGGAAAACGAATTGATTTTATTGGAGAAAAAGCCAGTAGAAATATGGAATTTTGTTGGCAGAAATTCCATCTATCCCCAAACAAAAAAATACTAGCAGTGGCAGGTTTTTCTAAAAATAAACCAAAAGACATTATAGAATATAGGTCTGTTAGGTTCTTTAATTTTGAGAATCCATTTGAACTACCATACGAAGAATGTGGCAATAGAATATCTTTTGCATACAATTCCTCAATCGGCTGGGAAGACGACACACACTTTACTGTGTCTGTCATTGAAGATAGAAGAAAAGACGATTTGAAAAAGATTGCAGATTTATCAAAGAAAGAAAGATTAGAGTGCCTTAAAAATAACGAATACGGCAAAAGAAATATCGTGTATAGAGTGCCAGTTCAAGGCGGGGAAGAGGATATAAAAGAAGTTTATTCTGAATGGGTTAGTACTTGACTTAACAAACACTTTTGATATAATATAGTAATGATACAAATGAATAATTCGTCATACAAAGAATACCTTACAGAAGGACTAGAATCTTTATCTAAACATTTTTCTGTAAAGACATATAAACTGGCACCACAAGAAGAATGGACAGGGTTTGAAAGAGGGAAAGACCTTCGTATTCAAATTCGATGGAAAGGTGATTGTATATGGGAATGGGTACTTGAAAAGACTTTTTGGATACAAAGAAACACAAATAAAGAAGATAGAATTTATATGCGTAATCATGCGGATATAAAATTGAATACCTGTAAAGGGGCGATTATTAAAAAGAATCCTGCTGAAAATAAAACAAAACTGTTTTTGAAAGAAAAAAATAAAGTAGGAAACACCCAAACACTATTTGATAAGATGAAAAAAAATGATATTAATTGATATGAGTCAAGTGATTCTTGGAAACCTCTTTGGTTATACTAGAGATATTTCACAGATAGACGAGGAGTTAATCAGACACCTCACCTTAAACTCTTTACGAATTTATAAAAACAAATTTAAGAACTATGGGGATATGGTTCTTGTATTTGATTCTGGTAATTATTGGCGTAAAGAAATATTTCCACCATATAAAGGTGTGCGAAAAGCAAAACAAGAAGAAAAAAAAGAAGAATGGAAAAGAATATGGAATTTCATTCGTACTATCAAAAAAGAACTTACTGAAACTTTTCCATATAAAGTAATGTCTGTAAAAAGAACAGAAGCAGATGATGTTATTGCATATCTATCAAAAAAATATCACACAACAGAAAAGATTATGATTGTTTCTTCTGATAAAGATTTTCAACAACTACAACGGTATCCTAATGTATTACAATACAGTCCTAAAACTAAATCGAAAATTATTACTCCTGACCCAAAACAATTTTTAATAGAACATATAATTAGAGGTGATTCTTCTGATGGTATTCCAAATATATTATCAGATGATGATGCTCTAATCGACCCAGATAAAAGACAAAAAAGACTTACCAAAAAAATATTCAATTCTTTCAATGACGATTTGTCATTCGGTGAACTTCCAAAAGGATTTGAGGATAAGTGGAAACGAAATCAAAGTTTAGTTGATTTAGAAAAAATACCAGATTGGGTAAATGATGATATTGAAAAAGAATGGAATCAGCCAATTGAAGGAAATAGAAGTAATTTGTTTAATTATTTCATTCAACACAAGTTGAAAAATTTAATGGAAAATATTGGAGAATTTTAAAATGTCTAAAAAAAAGACAACAAAAGGAGAACGAACCGAGGATGTTTCGGACCTCTATAAGTCTACTAAAAACAAAAAACAAAGAGCAAATAAACGCCACAAAGAAAAAGAATTTATGAAAGATGTAAAAGAAATACAAGATGATGGATACGATATAGATTATATCGATAATTTTGAAAAGTGGTAATTGACACCATATTATAGTGTGATATACTAAAGAAAATCTTACGGAGAATATTATGACAACAACAACACAAACAAAATTATCAAAAGAAACATTAAGTTTATTGAAAAACTATTCATCAATAAACTCAAATATTCTAGTAAAGCCAGGAAATACAATTACTACTATTTCCCCTGTTAAGAATGTTATGGCACAATCCACAACCAAGGAAACATTTGATGTTGAATTTGGCATTTGGGATTTGAATAAATTTTTAGGAGTGGTTTCATTATTTGAAAATCCAACATTTGATTTTAATGAAAAATATGTAAACATTGAAAACGGTAACGGTTCATCAGTTAAATATTATTATTGTGAACCTTCATTGCTTACTGTTCCAACAAAATCAATTACGATGCCAGAATGTGTGGTTAGTTTTAATTTGTCGGAAAATGCACTATCTGAAGTTCTACGAGCATCATCAATATTACAAGCATCTGATTTGGCAGTTCGTTCAAATAACGGTAAAGTTGAATTGGTTGTGATGGATAAAGCAGATGTATCAAGCAACACATATTCAATCGATGTGGATGAAACAACAGATGCAGACTTTACATTTTACTTCAAAGTAGAAAACCTTAAAATGATTGAAGGAAATTATACAGTAGAAATTAGTGATAAAAATATAAGTCATTTCACAAATACAAATAATGATATTCAGTATTGGATTGCTCTGGAAACAGATTCAAAATATAACGGATGACAATTACAATGATAAAAGATTATCTGTGGGTTGAGAAATTCAGACCACAAACAGTTGATGATTGTATTCTGCCAAATTCAATCAAAGAAACATTTGAACAAATGGTTTCAACAGGAGAAGCACAAAACCTTTTATTGTCTGGTGGAGCAGGTTGTGGAAAAACAACAATTGCCAAAGCACTATGCAACGAACTGGACTCTGATTATATTATGATTAACTGTTCGGAAGATGGAAATATCGATACACTCCGAACAAAGATTCGTAATTTTGCCAGTTCAGTTTCAATTAGTGGTGGTAAAAAGATTGTTATACTTGACGAATTTGATTACGCAAACGCACAAAGTATGCAACCTGCACTTCGTGGATTCATTGAAGAGTTTTCAAAGAACTGTCGGTTTATTTTAACTTGTAACTTTAAGAATAGAATTATAGAACCGATTCATTCACGGTGTACCTGCATTGAATTCCGTATACCCAATCAAGACAAACCAAAACTAGCATCTGCATTCCTAGACAGATGTAAAAATATTCTTGATGAAGAAGGTATTGAATATGATGAAAAGGTTCTAGCAGAACTTATACTTAAACACTTCCCAGACTTTAGGCGAATATTAAATGAGTTACAACGATATTCTGTTGCAGGAATAATTGATACAGGCATTCTAACACAAATCGGAGAAATCTGTACCAAAAATTTAATTACACATATGAAAGAAAAGAATTTTACAGAAGTTCGTAAGTGGGTAGTACAAAATCTAGACAACGACACAACTAGATTATTTAGAAATTTATATGATGGTTTCTATGAATATCTTGAACCACAATCTATTCCTACTGCAATTCTAATTTTAGCAGAATATCAATACAAGGATGCATTTGTTGCCGATAATGAAATCAACACAACTGCTTGTCTTGTTCAACTTATGGTGGAGTGTGATTTCAAATGAGTAAAGGATTTAGACCAAGTAGAGGCAAGGTTGCACTAAGGCACATTGGAAACGATTGCGAATCTGAAAAGGGCGGAATCGTTTATACCAAAAATGAACACCCTATCTTTGGCAAAGCCGAAGTGTTATCAATTGGACATTCTGAAATTACAGATAACGGAAAAATTAAAAAAGTTGATTTTGAAGTTGGTGATTATGTATTGTATAATAAACAAGAAGGATGGGGAGAATATTCTGGTGTCCGTCTAGTAAAACCATCACAAATTATTGCAATAATTGATAAGGATATAGAGATAGGATGAAACTAGGTGATTATCTAACAGCCATAAATTATTCAAAAGAGACTCTTTTGGATACCGAAGATGATATGGTGGAAAAAGAATATAAACCATTTATCATTAATCGATGTCTTTCTTATTTTCCTGATACCATTATGCAGGTAAATGAGATGAATTTCTGGTGTGGAGTAGACAAGAAGATGCACTTCGATTTTCTTCTTAACTCCATTCGCAAAAGAAAGAGATTTAGTAAATGGCTAAAAGATATAAAACCAGAAGATTTTGAAACTGTTAAGAAATACTTTAATTACTCTGACAAAAAGACAAAAGAAGTAATGGCACTTTTAACTGAAAACGACATCGACAACATAAAAAAGGACTTATATAAAGGAGGCAAAAAGTAATAAAATATAAATACTTCGTGTTAACATATTATTGTGGCACATTTCAATTATGAAATAATATGGAGTATAAATATGGAAGAACGATATATCGAAATAGATGTGAGTGACTTGTTAGAGATTGCTCTTGAAAAGGATGATGATTTCCTAAAAGTAAAAGAAACTCTAACAAGAATCGGTGTTTCATCCAGAAAAGAAAAAAAACTGTGGCAATCGTGTCATATCTTACATAAAAGAGGTAAGTATTACATTGTTCACTTCAAAGAACTTTTTGCTTTAGATGGATTACCAACAAACTTATCAGACGAAGACATTTCTAGACGAAATACAATAGCAAATCTATTAGAAGAATGGGAATTATTGGAAATAGTTGACCCAGAACAATCAGCAGAACCAGTAATTTCAGTGAGTAAAATTAAAATCTTACCCTACAAAGAAAAAGATGAATGGGAATTGTGTCCTAAATATCATATAGGTAAGAAAAAATGATGAAGCGAGTTTTATATTATGATACCAAAAATCATCCACCAAATATGGTTAGGTGACCAGAAAAAACGACCAGATGATATGATTCAAACCTGGCTGGATATGAATCCCGAATGGGAACATATGCTCTGGACGGATAACAATCTACCAAAAATAAAAAATAAAAACCAGTTTAGGGCAATGAAAGAACTCGCCGGCAAAGCAGACATACTTCGATATGAATTGCTTCACGACATCGGTGGGTTTTTTATTGATGCTGATTCTGTATGTGTTAAACCTCTTGAAGATTTCTTTCTAGACAACGATTCATTTTGTTGTTGGGAAAATGAGTATCTTCGTAGTGGTTTGATGTCAAATGGTTATTTGGGTGCGTGTAAGGGAAATGAACTTATGAAGCACCTCATAGAAAGAATAGAAATGATGCCGCCAGAAGTTATTGCTTCTGCTCCAAACTTAACTGCTTGGAAAATTACAGGTCCAATGTTCTTAACTGATAGTGTTCAAAAACAAACTTACAACAAATTAAGAATATATCCTAGTTTCTATTTTATTCCTAAACATTACAGTGGTTTAGAGTCATCATTTGAACCTGTATATGCAGAACAGTATTGGGGTAGTACCGAAACTGTACACGGAAAAATGGGAATGACCTATGGTAGTTGATGTAATATTAAATTGTTACAGAAGAACCAGATGGCTAGAGGAGCAGATTGAAGCAGTAAAGTCTCAAAGCATTAAGCCTTCTGGAATTTTTGCTTGGAGAAATGATAGCGAACAAACTGTTCCAGAGGAAATTCAAAAACAATTAATATTTGCAAACTGTAATACTAATCTTGGTGTTTGGTCTAGGTTTGCTTATGCTTTAAATTCAACAGCAGATTATATTTGTGTTTTGGATGATGATACAATTCCAGGTCCATTGTGGATAGAAAATTGTATTAATTCTATGGGAACACATCCAGGTCTTATGGGAACAGTTGGTGTTTTGTTTGGAGATAAGCATTACTCTTGGCAAAAACTTCGTAGAGTTGGTTGGTGTGAACCCAATGAAGAAACTACACAGGTAGACATTGTTGGTCACTCTTGGGTTTTTCCTAGAGAACTTCTATCTGTTTTGTTTAGGGAACTGAGACACACAGACATCCCACCAATTGTTGGTGAAGACATTCACTTCTCTCATATGATTCAGAAGTATACTGATTTTGCTACCTATGTTCCCCCACACCCAAAAGACAATAAAGATTTGTGGGGAAGCACAAAGGGTGCAGAATATGGTCATAGTCAAGAAGGAATTTCTATGACTCGTTTTACAAATGAGCAAGGACAACAGTTTACTGGCGGACAGATGATGGGTATTTGTCTTTCAAGAGCAGTAGACGATGGGTTTGAATTGTTGGAGGCAAAGTGAAAGACTTCAAAGAAGAATTCAACAAATATTTAACAAAATTAAAAAACCACGAACCATTCGCTTTTAGTAGATGGGCAGACGGTGAGTTGTGGATTCTTGAAAATAAATCATATTCACTTAGTCCGACTTCACACGGTTATATTCTTCCAGAAGACCAAAAAGAATTTGATGCAGAAAAACACAAATTTCATCACGACAAACTGTGGAATGCATTTCGATACAAAGAAGATAATTATCATATTGGTATTACCACAAATTCCGATGCAGGTATTGTGGGATATAGTCCTAGAGATTGGATGATTGATAATAGTGGTTCTGATATAGACAATATTACATTTGCCAATCTTTTCATCAATTCAAATTATTATGATTTTCGTGATAAAATTTTACCACTCTTTTCTGAATATAAAACAATTATAATGTGTAACGAACGAGCAAGATTAGATAAACTTGAAGTAATAAAAGATTTTAGAATTGGTTCTAATTGTATAGTTAATGATGATGACAAGATTGAAAAAATTATAGAATATGTAAAAGAAACAAAACCAGAAGGATATTTATTTCTGTTTTGTGCCAGTAGTTTGGGGAATATCTGTATTCATAAATTACACGAAATTGCTCCAAACAATACTTATCTTGACTTGGGTTCTGCCATAAATCCTGATTTAGTTTTGGGATTAGATAGAGGATATCTATCTGCTTGGGCAGGAATAAAACAAAGAGGTATGTGGGATATGTCCGAATATCTTGTGAGGGAAGAATCGTGGTAGAAGTTGTAGATAATGATATTAAATATTACGAATTTACTAGATTACTTAGAAGTGACCAAAGAGTTCAAGATGGATTTATTGAGAATGTAAACATTACTGAAGAACAACAGAATAAATATATGCAGAAATATAGTGACAATTATATTATTGCATTATACAACGGAGAACCCGCAGGGTATGCAGGGTCGATTAATGATGATATTAGAGTGTGTGTGCATCCAGACTTCCATAAAAAGGGAATAGGTAAAGCACTCATAGAAGAATTGATGATTCGTTTTCCAGAGTCTTTCGCCAAAGTAAAAATTGAAAACGAAGCAAGTAGAGCATTGTTTGAAAGTTGTGGATTTAAATTAAAGTATTGGATAATGGAAAAATGAAACACAATCCCTTTGAAGTTGTAAATATGTTTGAAGAAACTGTAGCAGATTATACTGGTGCGCCATATGCTGTTGCTGTTACTTCTTGTACAGATGCATTGTTTCTTTGTTGCAAATATTTTGAAGTAGATGAAGTTACAATCCCACCACGAACTTATCTCTCTGTTCCGCAATCAATAATTCACGCAGGGGGAAAAGTAAAATGGAAAGACTACGAATGGGAAGGCGTGTATCAATTAGAACCATACCCTATATGGGATTCTGCCAAAAGATTTACATCGGGAATGTATCAAGAAAATTCTTTTATGTGTTTATCTTTTCATATCAAAAAACATTTAACACTCGGTAAGGGTGGTATGATTCTTACAGACAATAAAGATGCAGTCGAATGGTTTAAACAAGCAAGATACGAAGGTAGACACGCTGTACCATATAAAGAAGATGATATAACAATGCTTGGGTGGAATATGTATATGACTCCTCAACAAGCGGCACACGGACTAGCACTTATGCAAAATTATCCCAATGATGTTCCAGATTTAATTGAAGAAGGAGGTTATCGTGACTTGAGAGAGTTTACGGTATTTAATAAATGATTCACATCGTAACACAACATTTCGGCACTCAGGCTTGGTTTGAAATTCAGAAAAACCATATAGAAAAATATACCCCAGATAAAAGTTTATACAAGGTATATTTGTTGGTATACAAAACAACTCTTCCAGAAAACTTTGAAGTTCCTTCCAACTACGAAGTCATAAACTTAGACGAGAAGGAAGGACTAAGAAATGACCACTATGCAATAGTTGAAGAGTGTTATGATAGATTTATAAAAGAAAAAGTGGAAGACGATGATATCGTAATCTATATGGATAACGATGCATTTCCCATTGACGGTATGTGGTCATATAAAATAATGGAATACTTACAGAACAATCATATTTGTGCTGTTCATCGTTATGAAGATAGAGGAATGGCACAACCAGACCAATACTATCCTTATCCTCACCTTTGCTTTTATTCTTTCAAGAAAAAGGACAGAGAACAATACGGATTCGTACACGAAATTCCGCCAGGATATCCTTGCCCAGGCTTTACAATAAATGATTTGGTAAAGGAAAAGGGATTGAATGTTAAGGAACTGGTAAGAACAAATAAATTCAATCATCATCCAACTATGTTTGGAGTCTATGACGATTTAATTTATCATCAATCTTGTGGTTCTAGAGCAATAGTGGGAAGACCTTACGCTACTATTTCTGCTCAACCAGACACAAGAAAAATGTGTTATGAAGGTATCGACTTCTATGATAGACAAGAAGCCGAAGCAAAAATTGGTGGGTTTATTGAGGGTGATGTAAACGACATTAACCTGAAAGTGTTTGATATAGTTTACAATAAAATTGAATCTGATACTAATTGTGATTGGATTCGTAGATATTACATAGGTAAATTTTAATGGATGATATTGCATTAGTTGTAAATACGATTTCTAAAAACTCGGACATATGGAAAATGTTTTTTGACCAGTTGGAGAAATATGTACCGAATAATTTCTTCGACAAGAAGTATCTCGTTACTGATAAGACAGGAGACTCTGTTCCTGAAGATTTCAAAGTTGTTCTTTATGATGAAAGCAAGATGTATAGGGAACAATTTCTTACAGGAATAAAAGAAGTAAAGGAAAAGTATTGCATATACATCTCGGAAGATTATATTCTGTACGACAACATAAGAGAAGACCTGTTACTAAAATACAAAAATATTATGGATGATGATGGTATTTCATCCGTGAAACTTTTCAAGGGTTCTGTAATAGAAACTCCTCTGATTCCATATAAAGATTCTGATGATTTGTATGTTGTAAATAAAGAC
>CEPX01147366.1_pt1 | contig 34215 bp, 34 predicted proteins | sample 361361 | NCBI WGS metagenome assembly CEPX01 (sample SAMEA2619974, study PRJEB7988) | marine metagenome | biome: marine biome (ENVO:00000447); feature: mesopelagic zone (ENVO:00000213) & marine oxygen minimum zone (ENVO:01000065); material: "saline water (ENVO:00002010), including plankton...
AGTGTGATGTTTAATGCGAACTATTTGTATTATGAATAATAAAGGTGGAGTAGGTAAAACTACCACTGCAGTTAACTTGGCTGCTGGCCTATCGAGGCATGATAAAAGAGTTTTATTAGTTGATTTGGATCCTCAGGGAAATGTTGATTTATCTTTGAAAATTAGAGCAGAATACACACTGTATGACGCCTTAGTTGGAAAAATTGCCATTCAAAGATGTATTGTGAATCTGGGAAAAAATTTAGATGTAATCGCTTCCAGAGAAACACTTGCCAAGGCAGAACATTATATGGCAAATCAACCAAACTCTAGATTTCTGTTGAGAGAATTACTTAGCAAGGTTACAGGTTACGATTATCTTATCATAGATTGTCCACCTTCACTTGGAATTTTAAATCAAAACGTGCTTGCATTTTGCAAGGAAGCCTTTATACCTACTTCCACAGACTACATGGGATACGACGCTCTACAAAAAATGCATAGGATCGTCTCTAAAATTAATGAAAGTTATGACCATAGCATTCGTATAACAAAAATAATTCCGACATTATTTGATCGAAGAAATAGGATCTGTAAAACAACGCTAGCAGACATAAAACAAAACTTTCCACAACTAACCACGGAACCTATTCGTAACAACTCAAAGCTAAAGGAAGCACCCAAAACAGGTAAATCTATCTTTAGCTATTCTAGAAGTTCACCAGGGGCAAAGGATTATGGTGCCTTAGTGGAGGCTGTTTTAGCCATGGAAGTAAAGCCAGCTCCAATACCTGTAGCTAGTGAAGAATTAGTTCAAACATTTTAGAAGTTGTCCAACACGGGGAGCTCGTAAAAGTTTTGTCCTCTCGGGCCCAAAGGGTTGAAAGGTCATAATGATCAATGTAGGACGTTGTGACATCGAGGATGCACTGCACTACACATATGATCTTAGCTATACCGTGTTAGACAAATGCTATTTTCTTCAATTTTATATAAATATTTGCTACTATTGATTGGGAAGAAAATCATAAACTCCTCTCCAATTTCTTCAATCTCTTAACACTAATTCCTCCAAAAACCTCATTAATCTCCTGCGGAGTCGATCCTCCCGCCAACAAAATCAAAGCATCATCTTCATTAATCCTCTCCTTCTTTTCTCTGGGAATATAGGATGAACCTAAGTGTACTCTTTTTGGCAAATCAACTGAAGCTTGACCAAAAACTCCAGCTAGTAGCTGGGCAGCATTCATTACATTTTCCCCCCTGGTCAACTCCTTAAGTGGAGCTCTAACTTTCTTCCACGCTCTCTTAGTATTATTCTGATATTCTTTTGTGGCTACAAATTCCTTATGACCATCAATTGTATCAAATCTCAAATATGGGCGTAATCTTTCCAACATTCTTTTATTGTGGTATAAACTAAATAAATCCATTTCCATCCGATGACCTTTATTACTTATGTAACTATATCTTTTCATATTCTTAACATAATAGGCCTTGTTAAAACCCATTTGAAGATTAGCTCCTAGACCTACTTTGTTATCCACGTAATAATCATTTAATTCAACACCGCCTCTCATTAATGTACCATAAACACAGTCATAAATATGCTCTCTAAACCTAGTTTCATGCTTCATTCTAATTTTCATTTCTTTCAACTGCTTGGGCATCCAAAACTGTTTATCTATTTTTTTCCTATCTTCTAATTCAAACTCCTTAGCGTTAGGGTAAGCACCATAAATCCTATCAGTATGGTAACCTTCACGAAATTTAGTGTCATTCCAATTTAACGTAGATCCCATAAAAGCATTGATGAGGCTTATTGTAAACATATCTCTAGCCTTAGATAATTCCACACCACTAAACTTCTCCTTTACTATATATCTTAGTGGCATCTTAAAAAACTGCTTTAACATTTCACCTTTCCTAACAATGTTAGATGCTTCTAGTGACATCTCCGCCGTGCCCTTAAGAATTCTTTGCGTCATAGCCTGCTCCCTGCCAGCATAATTGTTAACCGCAAAAATACCTCCAGCTTTAAGTAACCAATTATTTTTAATTGTAGCCACAGCATATACCAATTTAATCCCCTTCTGTCCAGTATAATCAAAACTTATCACATCAAAAGGGCTATTAGCTTCTACTAAATACTCTAAATCTGATTTATTCACAACATTTATCCCTAAATCTGCCCTCAATAATCTTTGATACTGTTCTTTTCCATACTCTAAACCAGTAATGTTACTTCTAGGAATTCCTAACTGATCATAAATTAACTTAACTTCTAATGCTTCTTCTCCTTCTCTCTCTGCACCAGGAAAACATAAAACCTTAATATCTTTAGGTCTCTTTCTAGTTAGTAAATGTTTTTCTATAAAATCTTTAAGCTTCTCTCTACTAGCTTGTTTAATAGGATCATCATATCCGTGTAACATTAGGACTATTTTAGCTTTAATTCTTTAAATAATTAGTGGAAATATAATATTTGATATTAATAATCTTGCTTTAATATATAAGATAATTAAGCGTAGATTTATTAAAGAATTACTATTTTTGAGGGGTAATGGTTGATTTAACTAACATGGTGAAGCTAACTGGTGAGTCTGCCTCACTTTGGGTACCGAAGGAGAAATATGCAGCAAGCATGCAATTGGCTAAGGAAATTCTTGGCGGCGAGAATAATCTAGGATATTTACATAGTTATGATCGTGGCATTATTAAACGATTTTATTACAAACAGGAGCCTCTTCATGGTAGGTATGGCCCTATTAGTTTGGAAAAAGTAAACCAAAGAATTGAGGAATTTAAGAATGCAGGTGTACCACCTATATTTGTAGGCGATTTGGAAACTCCACAAAAATTTTTTGGGTTTCCAAATTTGGATTATATTTTAGGTGCCGTAAGTAATTATTACTTTGAACAGAGGGCTAAAATAGGTGCGGCCAAGGCATTAAAATCGGGTAAAAAAGCTAAAAATATTAAAGTGCCTGCTGTTCGACCATATGATGTGGATTTTTTCAAACAGCATGTTCTTAATGACGTTAAGTTCCATGAGAATTCTATGGCGGATCTAGTTCTAAGGGAAGTTGATTATATAATATCTGAAAAAATGGATATTAATTCAGAAGAAAAAAGAGAGGAAATTAGATCTTATACCCACATGGGTTTTGAACATCTAAATCTAGAGTTGGTAGATTATACTCCTAAAATAGACTGCGAGGTTAAATATTATCCAGAATTATTTGGAAAAAGTACGACAGAATTTAAGAAAGCATTAAGAAAAAGGTTTTGGTACTTGGGTTTGGACCCGGAGAAAATTGAATCTGTTTTACAAAAAACAAAGGAATTAATTGGTAGTGGTGCTGTCAAAAACGGCGAAACAATTAAAAAAATGCAGAAAATATTTCCTGGTTATTTTGGGACTGATCCACTACATACAGTCATAACAGAGAAAATCAAATTCGCATTAAAAACAGGGGATTTTGGATCCGTTCCAACCATGGCATTTGTAGATAGTAAATATGAGTTTGCTAAGGAAGCTCTGGTAGAGATGGTAGTTACCAAAGGCGAACAATTATATGTTGATGATAGTACTCAATTCTTTCAAAATAGGACAAAAGTAGCCAAAAATTTGGGACTACCTTCAAAATTATTTTCACATCCATCTGTACGTGCAATTATTGATTCATATAGATTAAGCGCATTGGATGAATTAACCGACAGAGAATTCTTAGCCGTCTTCGATGGTCGAGGTAGAGTTTCCAGATTGGGAGATGATCAGTTTAATCCATTTACATCGCAAGGTAGGGAATTTAGAATGAAAATGCTTGAAAGATTCAGAACACTGGGTAGGACTAAAAAAAGTAGATCTCCATTAGTTTAAGAAAAAGTAGCCCTACGCAGATTGTCGCAGAAAGCGACACCAGTAAAGTGCGCTTTACTCGTTCGAACTGCGGTCGCGACCTTGCTTCGTACCTTTGAAGATTCCCCAAAGGGTCGAATGATAGTCCACTACACCATAGGGCTGTAATCCAATCCTCAACATTGCTTGTTTATAAAATTTTCTCCCATTAAACTTATAAATATTCCCCAAATACACAAACCAATGTCAAGATATCCTATAAATCATAACAATGCATACTTTGTCGGACTAAAAGGAATATGTAAAATTGACCTAAGACCCTTACTAATTTCTGCAGATATTATTGAAGACGAAAGATATACTCAATACTCAATAACAGACTTTAACAACATGTCCGTGGTTAGAATTTCACAGGGTATTCAGCAACCAAACGATGTTGTTGTTACCGCTTTTGGCTATAATAAATTTCCAGTGGAATCTAACTTAAGTGAAATGCTACGAAAATATGATATCTCGGAAACTACTCAGGATGATCAAGATCTTTTCCAGCAATTTTCTTACGCACATGATGCCCTACCCTATCTATTAATGGCTCATTTTCCGCAACAAATAAGGCTTAGACACAATGTCCAAGGCCAGTAACCGTAACATATATATACAAAAAACTATTAATTACAAGCGATGGGTGTTTTATTCGCAGTTACGGCACAAGCTTCTGATGCTTTAGCAGATTTACCTCTAGCGGAAGTAATTCAACCATTAATCAAACAGTTTACGATACTCTTTGGTGGTATTGCTGGTTTATACTTATTGCTAGTTTTAGCTAGGGTTTATTATGAAAGAAAAAAAGTTCGACTTCTAAAAGACATTAGATTTGATTTAGATCAGTGGAATATTCATCATAAAGTCAGTGATTCTAGAGAAAGGAAAGGTTGGATTAGAAGGAAGCTTTCTTCGAAGCAGCACCATAAACATGAAAAGAAGTCACACAAAAAATGAAAATTTCTTTAGACAAAAGTGTATTTGAAAATCTTCATCCTAAGTTTACAATTCTATTTTTACAAATAAAAGATATTGATAATAAATCTAAACTAAAAGAGTCAAAACATTTACTTAAGGAAGTCAAAGAATTAACAAAACTAACTTTCAACAAAGATACGGTGAAAAACCATCATCTTATATCTCCTTGGGAGGTAGCCAGAGAGGAATTTGGAAAAAAGGCCAAACATTATCATACTTCTGTTGAAAAATTACTGAAGAAAACTCTCTCCAATAAATCTGTTACAGGAAATAATGTCATAACTAATTTAATCAACTACCTACAATTACGATATATAATGCCAATCTCTGCCGATGATTACTACAAAATTGACTCCAAACTTGAATTTAAAACATCTACTGGAAGAGAAAAAAGAGGAATGTTGAAAAGACTGCATAAGAATGATCTATACTACCGAGATAATTCTGAAATCCTTGCAACCAATTTAGATTATTGGCATTCACAAAGGACATCGCTTTCTACTTTCTCCAATTCCGCTTTAATTCACTTTTTAATTCTTCCTCCATTGACGAAAAGTAAAGTAAAAGACATAGCTAAGGAGGCAGAAAAATTAATTAAGGCCTTTTGTGGAGGAAAAACAAAAAGTTTGTTATTGGACAGAAGAAAATCTACAGGAACTATATAGCACTTTTAATTCTTTCATAATGCTGCATAATTTGACTATCTACTCCAGAGAGATAAGCATGCAAACCAACTCTAGCCCACATCCCATCTCTCAAAGCCCGCCATAGCATAACTTTTGGATTTTTTTTCATATAATCAACTGCTGGATCGATTTCATTTCTCTTTGGTAAGGGATGAGTTAATATTGCACTATCCTTCATCAAATCAAGATAACTGGCCTTGAATATTAATCTATCTGGATAAAGCACAGGTTTTGAACCAGTCATGTACTCAGTTTGCTTTCTAGTCATATTTATTTCATCAGCAATCTCAACAACATCTCTTAAATTAACAACCTTTTCTACTTTAACTCCTAGATCTCTTACATAAGCTTCCGTTTCTTCATCTATTTGATGATCATGGTCAGCCACATAAATAAAAGTTTGATTTTTATGTAAAGCATACAACTTGGAACGAGATTTAATGGTTCTGCTATTTCTGGGATCCCCGCACATCACATGGACTTTATTATCCATCTTACCATTAAAAGCTCTCCATGAAGTATAATAATCTAAAATCGCTTGCGTAGGATGCTCTTTTGTACCAGAACCACCATTGATAAAAGGAATTTCCCTATCACAATTACTGAGGGCCCAAACTGCAAATTCATCATAAACATCACTATTATACCGGCAAACAATAACGTCATAATAGGAGGACTGAGTGCGCAAGGAATCTTTCTCAGATTCACCTTTAACAGTAGAAGTAGTGGCAATTTCAGTAACATTTTTTCTCATCATACCTAACCTTGCTTGAGCACCAGAAAAAGAATTAAGAGTTCTTGTACTAGCCTGTTGAAAATAATTAAGAACTGACTGGTGCTGCAATAGAGATTTAAGAAAGTTATCTTCTAACCTATCGATTCTCTTAGCTGCATAAGCCGTTTCACAAATTGTACTTAAGAATTCTATGTTGAAATGCCCAGATTTAATAATATGTTTGAGTCTTCCACCTGGACCAGTACAAATATCTTTGAGTTCACTTTCAGAAAGATTGAGGAAATCCTGAAAATTTGCACTATCATACAAAAAAACAGTCTCTGAAAAACCCCACGGAATATTAAACTTAACAAAATGCTCTTCTATATTCTTAGACATGAAATACTAAACTTTTTGGAATATAAAAACACTATTGCAATGCAAAATATACAGTAACAAATATGTTATCTCCCCCAAAATTTATTTAAAGAAAGGCTTATTCTTTATGATATGGATTTCAAGCAGGAACTAATTGACTTATTGCAAGAAAACACTCCACTAGACCAATCTACAATACTTAAGATTTTATCTATACCTCCCGATCCTAAATTAGGTGATTATGCCTTGCCCTGCTTTGCTCTTGGTGGCAATCCCAAAGAAGCTGCTGAAAAGCTAAAAACACATTTGGAATTACCTGAATTTCTCTCTAAAGTAGAAGTAGTAGGGCCATATGTTAACTTTTTTTTAAATCCATTCATATTGGCAAAAGAAACATTAACTAACATCTACAAGAAAGCAAAAAACTATGGTGGAAATCAAGTAAAAAAATCACAAAAAATAGTCATAGAATACTGTGGACCTAATACAAACAAACCATTACATCTTGGTCATTTAAGAAATATTGCTATCGGTAACTCCATGGTGCACATTCTTAGCTTCTATGGGCACAAAGTTGTACCTGTAAATATCATCAATGACAGGGGGGTTCATATTTGTAAATCAATGCTAGCTTATCAAAAATATGGTAAGAATGCAGAACCTGACAAAAAAGGTGACCACTTTGTAGGTGACTGGTACGTGAGATATTCTCAAGCTGAGAAAAAAGATGAATCCTTGAAAGATGAAATCCAAGAAATGCTAGTAAAATGGGAGCAACATGATCCTGAAACGATTAAACTCTGGGAAAAAATGAATGCATGGGTTCTCAAGGGATTTGTGGAAACATACAAGCGCTTTGGAATTTCATTTGCAAAGGAATACTACGAATCTAGATACTATTCTAAAGGTCGTGCAATGGCGGAAGCTGGATTGAAAAGTAAAGTATTTAAGAAAAATAAGGATGGTGCCATCTATGCACCTCTGGAAAAATATAAACTACCTGATAAAGTAATTCTGAGAAGTGATGGTACATCTATTTATATAACTCAGGATATGTATCTCGCTGAATTAAGATATCATGATTTTAAATTTAACAAATTGATTTATGTGGTGGCAACTGAGCAAAATAATCATTTCAAACAATTATTTCAAATACTAAAATTATTGAAAAAACCATATGCAGAAAACTTATACCACTTAAAATACGGTTTAGTGCATTTACCTACCGGCAGAATGAAATCTAGAGAAGGTACGGTCATAGATGCCGATGATGTCATGGACGAGACTGCTAATTTAGCATCAAAAGAGATAAAAAAGAGACATAAAGATATAGAAAAGGCTGAGCTTCAAAAGAGAGCTGAAATTATATCATTGGCTGCAATTAAATTCTTCATGACAAAAACTGATCCAAATCGTGATATCGTCTTCAATCCTGAAGAATCAATGAGTTTTGAAGGTGAAACAGGGCCATATGTACAATATGCACATGCCAGATGTTGTGCCATCATCAGGAAAGCCAAAGAACATAATTTATCTGTAGTCAATACTATTAATCATACTTTGTTTGGGGTTGCTGAGGAAATAAAATTATTCAAAATGCTTTATGACTTTCCATCTGTAGTTGAAAAATCTGCAACTGACTACAAAACACATCACATTGCTAACTATTTGATAACCTTAGCTCAGTCCTTTAATGAATTTTATCACAAATGTCCAGTGATCTCTGAAGTTAGGGATCAAACTAAGGCAAGGTTATTATTGGTTGACTCTGTTAGACAAGTATTAAAGAATGGTTTGGGATTATTGGGAGTAGAAGCTCCTAAAGTGATGTGAGGTGACTACAAAAATAGAAAAATATATAAATGTGGTCACCTACTAAATTGTAATGTTCATAGAAAAACGAAAATCAGGCAAAAAAACTAAATATTATTTATCTTATACTTTTCGTGAAGGTGGAAAAGTTAAGAAAAAAAGGAAATACTTAGGAATAAACCTTTCCACTGAAGAACTCCTTAGAAAAAGAGATGAAGTTGAACATGAATTTTTCTATGAATTTAAAGTTCCCTTATTTCAATTTTCTCTAACGAAAAAGGAAATACAAAAACTAAACAAATTGGATAAGGAAATTAAAGTAAGACATTTTGGGAGGGACGAATGGGAAAAGTTTAGAAACTCATTTGTTTATAATACCAATGCAATAGAAGGCTCGAGAGTTCTTGAGCATGAAGTGCCAATCATTCTAAAAAAGAAAGTCAACTTAAATTCTGATGAAAAGGAAACTCAAGGCCTAGCCAAAGCAGTAGATTACATCAAAAATCACAAAGGAGAACTATCCTTAACTTTAATCAAGAAATTGCATAAGCTATGCTTCTCCAGAACAAAACATTTTGCTGGTAAATTTAGAGATGTAGAAGTAGTCATACGTGATGGTTACGGCAGAATTGTGCACAGAGGAACGCCCCACGAAGATTTGGATCTAGAGCTAAAAAAATATATCTCTTGGTACAAAAAAAACAAATTTAAGTTTAAGCCCTTAGTTCTGGCTTCTATCATGCATAACCAATTTGAATTTATTCACCCATTTCAAGATGGAAATGGTCGAGTTGGCAGATTACTACTTAATTTCATTTTGCTTAAGAATAATTATCCGCCGGTAGACATTCAGCAAGAAGATAGATTAATTTACTACAGGACATTGCAGGAATACCAGCAGAATCACAACTTAGATCTAACAATCTTGTTCCTGATAGATCAATACAGGAAAACGATGTTTGAGGTAACTACCAAATGGAGATTATGATCATGCTGGTTTCATAAAATATGCTTTCATCTTTTAAGTTTAGAAAAAAGTTCCTCTTCAGTTTCCCAAAGTTTGTTCTCCTCAGTTGCTTGCATTAATTTCTTTACAAGTAATAATTCTTCTTTAGTAATTAAATTATCATTGAACAAACGCTCACGAAGGGTTTCCTTCATTAATTTCTGAACATTGCTAAAACCATTTTTCTCAGCATATACTTTTGCTTTATTTAGAAAACTATCATCCATTCTTACATTTATTTGTGTTGACTGTGTCATGATACATGAAAATGAAATTTTCAGTACCGAAAACTTCGTTTTCTGGTACCAATAGATACCACTTATGTATAAATCTTTCTTCATCTTACTTGCCAAATATCTCCTTGCCAATAAAACTTCACTGCTTTGGCAATAATTCCTCTTTTCAACCATTTGTCATATTGATTCTTATTAACGGCTGTAATCGTAGGACTATCATTAATCTGGGAAGTAATATACTTAATAACTTGTTCTTCACCTTTCTTAAACATATAATAAAATGCATAACCATCCCTAACAGAATTAGCAATACCTGTAGGCAGACCCTTACCATAAGCAGCTTCATCTAAAATAACAGAAACCTCAACACAATCTTCTAACCTGACACCTCTTACTACTCCTTCTGTATCAGATTCCATCTGTACAAAGCTCATCTACAACTATTTATATTCTACGGAATGGAAACAGTTATATCTTCATACAAAACGAAGGAAACGGTGATAATTAATGACAGGTAAATCAATCGTAAGTATCGATACTCAGTGGGGCGACACTGGCAAAAGAAAAGTTAATTCAATTGTTGTAAATGCCCACACGGTTGCAAGATGTAACGGTGGCAATAATTCTGGTGGAAAATATAAGGAGGGAAAAACTGAAGTTACAGTACACTCCATACCACTCCCTTCTAATCCTAATTGTGACGCTTACATTGGCAGCGGTTGTGTTATACCTGCAGAGCTAACAGATGAAATCAACAACATTGAAGCAGCTGGCATCTCAATTAAAAACAGACTCTATATATCTGCAGAGGCTCCAATTATCCAACCACATCACAAATATTTAGATGCCATTCAGGGTGGAAAAATAGGTACAACTAAAAAAGGCATAGGTCCATGTTATTCAGGAATTGCCGAAAGAATGCATGGTGATCTATTAAAGCATATTCCCATAGGAGAATTCTTTGAAAACCAGAAATTGTGTACCGAATCTGCTTTTGAATCTCTAAGTGATGTTTTTGACCAATACCAGCTAAAACTTCCCTCAAGAGATAATGTTAATTTGCTAGAAATTGTTACAGATTGGGCTGATAATCTACAAAAGCTTGAGAGCTATGTAGTATATGACCCACTATTCATGCATAAGAGATTAGATGCAGGAGAAACGATTTTATTAGCCTTAGCAAATGGTGCTTTGCTGGACCCCATCAAAGGAACTACACCAAATTGTACTTCAAGCAGGATAACTACAGAAAGTGCATACGTAGGGGGTGATTTACATTCAAGAAATCATCATAAAACCATTGGTGTGGCCAAAGCAATCATGACCAGAGTTGGTAACGGCCCATTTCCTTCAGAATATGGTGGTTTCGAATCAGAAGAATACTGTGATTTCAAGAATTCTGAGGGAAATCATGTCCACATAGAAGAAAATGAATGGAAGCTGCATAACCCACATGAACTACTAAAATCAGAAAATCCATTTGAAATTGGTATTGCAATCAGAATGTTAAGTAAAGAATATGGCGCCACAACAAAAAGACCTAGAAGGGTAGGAGCTTTAGACTTAGTAGCATTAAAGCAAGTATGTCAACTTAATAGAGTTGATGAATTATACATAACTAAGTTTGATGACCTAAGACTTTATTCGAATACCAACCTGCCTGGAATCCCTATCACAGGATCCTATCTATTAGATAATAAACAAATAGAACACATGCCTACTTCTGATTCCCAACTAAGAAGATGTATTCCTGTCACCGATCATTTAGAACACATTACTGAGGACATTTCAAAGATCAGAAATTATGGGGACTTACCGGGATCGGCAAGGGAAGCCATATTTAGAATGGAACTCTATCTTGACACTAAAATCAGAGGCATTGGTGTCGGACCTGATGTAGAAGATTTCATCTACGTACCATAAATTTAAATATTTTTTTAATTTCTCAACAATATGCCACAAAGAGTATTCCACATCTATTATCATACTTTTCAGAAGGCCTATGATCAACTAGTTAAGATAAGAAATATGATCCAGGACGAAACAACCCGTAAATCACTAATAATTAAACAAGCAGCTATTTTTCAAAAAATGTGGAGTCATGCAAGAGAAACAAGTTATGGCATCATTGACAGACACATCAAGGCAATTAAGCAATCACCAATACCTTTTTTCAAAAAAGCCATAACCTCCTTAGAGGCAGGCTCTAGAACTAAATCTCACGAGGCAATTACCCAGGCGGCAGAAGCAATGTCACTCCTAGCTGAAGATTTTGAATACGAATTGAAGAGAAAAATCTTATAAAAAAACCACTTATTTCTAACTTATGACAACATCACCACTATGCCAACTAAACGGAGGCTGCATGGGTTGCTGTGGACATGACTTTGGAACGAAGGAACAAATAGCAGTAACAATATCCCACAACACAAAAGAATTCAAAGAAGAAAACCCAAAAACAGAACAAGAATTCACAAAATTCAGGGACAGAGAACACTCTTCTGACTTAAAAAATGGTGTATGTAGAAACTTAATTCAAACCTCCTGCATCCATTGTCCGTTACATCCTAGTATCCACAAAAAAGATCTCAGAATTGGACACTGTAACGTAAACTATTTATGTAAAACGGCCAGAGAATTTGCCAATTGGGAACAAGCAAAACAGAAATCATTCATAATATTCATCAATAAACAAAATCTAGACTCTATCAGTTACTCAATTCAAATGGATAATAACCAACTACTTGAAGAATTCTCTTGAAAAAGTTCTTTCAATCATGGGAACCATGTTACCATTAATCACCACTCGATGCGGTATAGGATTGTAATTTCGTTTAACCCTACCCAAATCTCCATGTAATTTTAATCTTTCAAAAGAAGCATTCAATCCGTCAAAGAATCTCCCCGCAACTTTTTTGTCTTTATTGATCATTTGCTCATAACTAACCTTGATCATGGCAATATTATGCAGATACTCTGAATATACAGCAAATTCTTCCTCTGACCTTGGTTTCCTTGCAACATCAACATCAACCACACGGTCCATATACAATAAGCCATCTGAATCTAAGCCCCCTTCATTTTTTCTTAACCAAACAGGAAATCCTTTGGCATTTGAAAAAGTATACAACATATCTAATTTATTTAGTTTCTTTTCCTCAGCTCTAGCAAAATATTCAACACCAACTCTGAAATTAGCATTACTACTCTTAACATTTTGTGCAAAATAAAGCGCATTCGAAAATATTTTCTTAGTTTCATAACTATTACCAAAAATGTCTTTAAAATTCTTATGTTCACTTGCTAACAATTCCAAAGGTGAAAATATACTGACAACACTACCTGCAGCAAATAACTTCAAAAATTCCGATCTTTCCATGTATATTATTTTTCCCAGGTATTTATTTAAATCTTTTGTCTTATTTACTACTTTTAGAAGATAAATGTTAAATAACCATCATGACCCAAAATCTTTATAAACAAACCTAAAATTTACTAATAAAATGGCCAGAATCAGAAAATTTGTAGCATATCGGAACACAGAACGACCATATACTAGAATAAGCAAATTCAATAAAAAAAACTTCGTAAGAGGCGGTCGGCCACATATGAAAGTAATCAAGTTTGACATGGGTACCCCACAAAGCGAATATGATACTACGATTCAGCTCTTATCTAAAAGTAAACTAAATATTAGACATAATGCTATGGAAGCAGCTAGAATGACATCAAATAGGTTGCTTGAAAAGAATTTAGGAAAAGAGTATCATTTGAGAATTAAAATGTATCCTCATCATATCTTAAGGGAAAATGCCTTAGCATCAGGAGCAGGTGCTGACAGACTGAGTACAGGTATGAAGAAATCTTTTGGTAAATCAGTTGGTTCTGCCGCCAGAATAAAGGAAGGACAAACACTGATGGAACTACGTATCAATAAAGCTCATGTCAAAATAGGTAAAGAAGCTCTAAGCAGAGCCGCAAAGAAATTTCCTTGTGGTTGTAAAGTACTAGTCCTTTAATTCTTCATCAATTCGTGCTAATTCATTATTTGGAGCTTTGACTCTTTTTCCTGCCGCTTTTACTTCACGCAATGCTTCCTTCTTGGCCCATTCCTTCTCTTCCTTTGTCAAAACTTTATCAAATATAGAAAATAGCTTCGCCTTCTTTACAATCTCAATAGGTTTAGGTTTTCTTGGCTTAACAATACCTATTGGGACACTTTTCTTCATCTTAACTCTTTTAAATTCTGTAGTATCAAGCCTTTTCAATTCATGTTCAACTGCATCCAACTCTTGATCATACTTAATTTTTTTTCTAGGTATTTTTAGTACTTGAGTCGAACCATAACCCTGAATATCATTATTAACTCTTTTCTTTTTTCTCTCTAAAACTTTTTCAACTACATTCTTGTGATTTTTTTTATAAACTGGAACTTCAATAACATTTTTTCTAAGAACATGTAATTCCTTATTGATACTCTTAACGGAAACTCTTTTTTTCTTCATATTTCAGGGATTATCTAAATCTTTATTTATCTTTTGATATTTTTTAGATTCAAATTTGATTAATTGCCTTAATTTATTCAATGAAATAGCTGGATATGAAAACTCCTTAATAGCAACCTTGGTTTCAGCAAGATCTTGTTTAGCAATATAAGCAATTATCTCCTTCTTGGTATGCAAACTCTTGAGTAATTTAATTTGTTCCTCAATTGAAAAACCACAATGACCACTAATATCAAAAACATAGACGATTACGTCAGCAACTTCTCTCATCACTAAATCTGCTTGTAACTCGACATTATTCATCTTATTTCTTCTTGCTAGAGTACCAGGTACATCTAAGACCTGAATCTCCTTACTCATAAATCCGCTATTTATGGATTTCGTAGTAAAAGCGTAGGCAGCTGTTTCGGCCTTGGTCCCGGCCAACTTATTGAGCAAAGTGGTTTTACCTACATTAGGAAAACCAAACAAACAAACAGTGAACATTTCTTTTACATCTGGGAAGGTTCTCAATATTTTTCTAGCCTGATTAAGTGATGCAAAATTTTTATCAACTTGTTTAATAATTGAAGATAAGCGTCCATAAAATGCATTCATTAGCTTTTTGATATGATTTCTATCCTTCTCCTTGTAAATTTGAGATACTGTTTTTTTGTGCAAATTCCTCACTTGTTTACTAGCCCAATCAATAGCACCGCAGGACTTCTTATATTCTGAAAAATTTAATGTTAAATTCATTAAATTAACGTAAAACTCAGGCAATTCCAACGTCTTGGGCATCATATCTACTATTTTATCTAATCTGGTAACCACTACATCCTTAATTATATCTAACTTTAGTGCCTCCTTCTGCCTAATAATTTGTAACCAATTACCTTTAAGATTTTTCATACGTCCCTTCTGCCTAGCTTTTCTGAAAGCTACATCTAGTAGATCATTGGGTTTTTCGATTGGCGTAATATATTGGAAGTTCATATTGCATAAAATGGACATTAAAAAGCTCTGCTTTTTATTTGTTCATGTTTCTTATAGAACTGACTATTTTTTATTAATCTTCCCACTCAGTTGCGCTTAGGATGTTCATGACCAATGGCTTGTCGGTTCTTAAGGTTTCTAATGTGATCTTTTCTTTTCCTTTCCAGATTTAACTTCTTGGTACGGACGTTGGTAACAATATTTGATGCATGTTCACCACCTAAGAAATGTGGTAATATTACATAATCTACACCTTCTTCATAGTACTTCATAGCCTCATCAATATTATTCGCTGCAACTAGTATATTCACTTTCTTATTTACTTCTCTTACTCTTTTAATTAAATAAAGATTCTCTTTCAATCCAGGAATTGTGGAAATTAGTATTTTCAACTTCTTAATATTCATGCGATCAATAATTTCATCATCTGTTACCTCACCATAAATGCAATGGTAGCCTTCTTTCACCATCTTGTTAATTATTTCTGGATTATAATCTATAACTATCACTCTTTTCTTAACTTTCCTTAAATCTCTAAGTATACTATATCCAATTCTATTATGTCCACATAAGGCGATTGTAGGTTTAACCTCAGTCGGTAAGTACTCCAAGCCCTCAGTTGTAAATTTATCAAACAAACTTAAAGGTTTATCTAAAATACGATAGAAAAAACCGTTGTATTCCATATAGTAGGATGTTAAAGTAATGGAAGCTAAAGCTACAAACACTGTAACAGAAAATAATTCATCTGAAACATGTCCTAAGGCTAAGCCTTGTGCAACCAATATCAATGAAAATTCGCCGATCTGTGCTAAACTATTTGCCACCATGAAGGATGGTTTTTTCGTATACTTGAATACGGAACATATCGTCATTATTAACATCGGTTTAAAGAAGATAATGATCCCAAGTAAAATTACAATCACAATCCAATTAGACTTAATTGCCGCAAAGGAAATACCCATACCTAAGGAAACAAAGAATAACAGGGCAAAGAAATCTTTAAGACTTTTCATTTTACCAATAATTTCGAAGCTATACTCTAAATTACCTAAAGCAACACCAGCAATGAAGGCACCAATGATAATGGAAAAGCCAAAATAATTGAATGCTAAAGAAAATAAAAAACAAACTGACAGTGCAGTTACCAATAATAATTCCTGATTCTTTGCCGCAAAGCGGAAAATATACTTAAATAAATATCTACTGGCCAGAAAAGCCAGAACAAATAAAATTAGAAATTTTAGGATAGCTAAACCAATTATAGATAATGTAAAATCAGTTGAATTTAGTACAATTAGTGCCAGAATTGCCACAATATCTTCCATCAGCAGAATACCTACTGTAATTCTTCCATGCAAAGTATTAAGTTCCTTCTTATCGGACAGAATTTTCATCACTACCATAGTTGAAGAAAAGGCAAGAATCAGTCCCACATAGGCTGCTTCAATACTTACATAACCCAACAATAAAGCAACAAGAAAACCAAGTGTTCCTAAGATGCTAATTTGAATTAAACCACCTAAGGAAGAAACTAAACTTACACTTCTTAATGCCTTCAAATCCATCTCCAAACCGACAATAAATAACAAGAAGGCAATACCAAAAATAGACATGGAGTTAATTAAGCTTTGATCAATTAATATATTAAATCCCGGAATTGTTGTGAATTGGGAAATTAAATTTAATATTGGCTTTATCAATATTCCAGCTAAAACGTAAGCCAAAATTTGTGGTTGTCGAAACAACCTTAATAGATAAGCTAGACCACCGGCTAGCATCACAATCAAACCTAATTGGATAAAAAAATCTCCGTTAACTGCAGCCACTCTATCTTCCTCTAAATAAGGTAAAGGAAAATCGTTTATAAAAGTTTGCAAGTCCTAACAAAAATATATGAAAAAAATGTGTATATATTTTATTTCTGTTAGTATAAGCACATGTCCAAAATTCTTATACATTTACCAAAACCTTTATAAAGAAACTCTGTTGATTTTTGTTACTACTATGAAAAGAAAAATAATCAAACTTGGTCAAGCCACATATGTGCTAAGCCTACCGAGTAGCTGGATAAGAAAATTTGAATTAGATAAGGGCGACTACCTTGACGTACAAGAGAAGGGCAATATGATCGTTGCCAGTACTCAGGAACAAAAGGAAAGGCGCAAGGCGGTTGTCAATATGCCGCCAAAAAAAGATTTTCTACAAAGACTGGTTTGCAATCCTTACAGAATAGGTTATGATGAAATTAGGTTTAACTTTAACGATCCTAATGTATTTCCTGCTATACAAGAATGTTCCAAAAAGTTGATGGGTTTCGAAATAGTGGAACAGGCCAAAAATTATTGTATTATGCGTAATGTAGCTTCCAACCTTGAAAATGAAATGGACAATATTTTCAAAAGAATATTCTTTATACTTGCAAGCCTATTAGATGAATTGGTAATGGCAAGCAAGCAAAGTGATTTTACACAGCTAGCCAAAATAAAACATATGGAAGCGGCAGTTGATAGACTTAAATTATTTTGCGAGAGAATAATCAATACCAAATCAAATACAGATTACCATGACTCATTTTCATTGATCACACTCGAAGCATTGGAACAAATAGGAGACCTTATTCGCAATATTTCAATCGAAATGCTCAATCTAAAAAAGGCAAGTTCAATTGTACAAGCTTCTCTAATTGGTGCCAAGGATTTGTACGATCGATTCTTTAGGTCGTATTACAAATCAAATTTATCTGATCTGGTTAAATTTAAACATGGCTGTGATAAAATTACAATTGAGCTAAAAAAAGATATCAAATCAGTTCATAAATCTGAAATCCTGATTATTGGCTACATACTATGGATGATAGATTTGATGAGGCAGGTTGCTCCTGGACTACACCTGATTGAAGAAAATGAAGGATGATCTTAAACGAAATGATGCAAGGAATTCAATTGACTTATACTCACAATATCATAAGGACCAACACCATGAACTGAACATTTTATTACAAAAAATTAAACTAAGTAAATTCAACTATCAACCTCCTGCGGCATATGTTAAAACATATACTTCCCAGGACGCCTTCGAATTAGAAAAGGAAATATACCAAAATGTTGATTGCGAAAATATGCCCAATCTAAAGTGGCCATGGCCTCCTAGTGAGTTCAAAGCTAATTATCTTAAATTACCTCCAGCTTTTCCGGATGTCTATAAACCTAAAAAAAATCCACTTTTGCATTTTATTTTACATAGAGCTGCAAGTAATAAACAGAGGGAAGGGATCACTTCTTCAACTGCAAATATAAATAATAGGTTTTCTTATCCAATCAACATTGACCATTCGTCCATCTCTTCCATAGTTGAATGTCGGATGCCTAAAAGAAATAAGATAATTTTAGAGCAGGTAGAAAAGTATTGGGGAAATAATCAGCAAATCAATCTCCAGCGCATTAAATCTTTACAAAACGTGGAGCTGGCCATAGAGAAAAAAGCACACAAATTGAACTTACCTGCTTTTGACTATGAGAAAGAAATAGCATATAAACTCTTTGTTAGAGCAAATCCCAAATACCAATCTCTACTTAAACCAAATCTTCACAAAGGATTACCTGGTTTTAAATTAGTATCTCAGATTAACAAAAGGAAATTTAGATCGCTTGATTCTCCAGAAGAAAAGAAATTATTGAACTACCTTTATACTAACGTCATCAGGTATATGAAGCCGAGATGCAGATTTAATAAATCTGCAATCCATTGTGTGCATGGAGATGCAAATGTTGATAATTTCTTCAATCCAGGTATACTTGGTGATTATGAAATTGTATATAAGCAGGCTGTACCGCAGTATTCTTTATCAATGCTTCTCAAAACGGCTTCTCCTTGTTTAGAGGATTATACCAAGGATTTGGACCAACACATTGAGCTAGCATGTAAGTTAAGACATAATGGTAACAAGTCAGCCGCCGAGTTTAGAGATATTTATGATCGTATAAATATATCTCATACACTAATTCATATCGTCAGAAGGAGTAATTATGCCTTGCCACCACAACAAGAAATAAGAAATGACTACGATTATGTAAAAGAGCTTATGAAAAAATTAGGTCACAACCAAATTGCCCCAAACCTTGATGAAATCATGAAAAATGTCTTAAAAGAAGAAATACTAGGCATCTTGAATATATAATTTATCCCAAAACTCCTAACAAACTATTTCTATTATTAAAATAAAGAAAAAAGAACCGGTCGCAACTTGTGTTGTATTCCAGCAAGACTACCCGTCAAGTATGATGCAATGATCAATACTTTAAATAATTTTCCATGCAGGCACTGGAGCGTTCGCATAATTTGGTATTGCGCCAGATTGATGCTCTGGTGAGACTACCCGTCTCATGTGGGTTCAAAAATCTTTGACCTCTTGAGATTTGGAAATCCCGCCCACTCCGCCTTTTGCATGGGAAGTTATTCATTAATGACAACTAAGGAGGCCAAACCATGTACTTACAAATCTTACTAGCGATAGCTTTAGGCACCATCACTGGAACAATAACCGGACTTATTCCTGGAATACATGTCAACCTAATAGCCGTGCTGATAATCTCCTTAACCCTACCCTTGCAGCCAATCGTACTGGCCATCTTCATCCTCTCAGTGGCTATCACACACTCATTCTTGGACTCTATCCCTTCAATTTATCTAGGTGCACCGGATGAAGCCCAGGCATTAAACGTGCTCCCTGGACACAGACTACTACACCAAGGCTTAGGCCACCAAGCTATTACTTACACATTACTGGGTTCATTTGGATCGTTAATTATCTGCGTCATATTCTTTCCCTTATTCATAAAGATAATTAAGTTCATTTATCCATATCTCAAACCAATTATCTCCTTAATACTAATCTTCGTAGTTCTGTACATGATCTTAAAAGAAAAAAATAAGAGAGTAGCCAGTCTTCTTTCCTTCCTATTATCTGGAATTCTTGGACTAATTGTCTTCAGTATACCAAACTTACAGCAACCACTCTTCCCACTACTTTCCGGATTGTTTGGTTTATCCATAATTATAACCAGTTTGGAGCAGAAATCAATAATCCCAAAGCAATCACCAGATCAACCCTTAAATATTTCTAAAACAAACACCGCAAAATCTCTAACTGCAGCATCTTTTGTAGGACTTATCGCAGCATTCTTACCCGGATTTGGCAATAGTCAAGCGGCAATAATAGCAACGCAATTTCTCAAAAAAATAGGTGATGAAGGATTCCTTACATTAGTGGGAGGAATTAATACTGCCAACATGATCATCTCTATAGCAACTGCTTATACCTTGCAGAAAGCGAGAAATGGCGCTATAGTTACCATACTATCAATATTAAATGCAATTAATCAAAACCAAATTCTAATATTCCTCGCTGTAGCCTTAACTGTGGGAGGACTAGCTGTAATCTTAGGTGTAAATCTATCTAAACAATTCTTAAAACTAATTCAAAAAGTAAACTATCGTAAATTAATGTTGACTATAATCATCTTTATCATATTACTTACAATTTACTTTGACTTATTCCTTGGATTATTGATCTTAATTACAGCAACTGCAATTGGGCTCCTAGCTACCTCCTGGAATGTAGGAAAGAATCATCTAATGGGTTGTCTTATCCTACCTGTAATCATTTATTTAATTTAAGTGTTATATCTTTTATATTTAGGCATTATAAATATATGTATTAACCTTATAATGTTTCACTTTCACTGAAAAATTAAAATAACAAATAAAAATGGATTATAAATCAAATATAACAAAGGGTCTTTTTGCTCTATCAAGTATTGCACTACTTGCAGGCACGGCTATTGCTGCACCACCAAATTATGAACAAGCCAAAAATTCTTTGCTTAACAAAAATGGATATCCTCAGGAAGGCGTACAGCAAGGGAATTTAGTTATGTGTGCAAAATATCAAAATATAATAACAGAAAGAGAATTATTTAAAAGCTTTGAACAGGCTCTTTCTGCACCTCAACATAAGCACTTGGATAAAAAAGGAGAAATACTGGAATTTAGGGATTACCAAAGTAAAGTACTTTGTTATCATGGGCCTTTTACTAAGGAAGAATGGAGGGAACGATTTCTAAGTAGGGCAAATCCAATACAGAAGCGGGATTATCTTTGCTATGACACCAAGCAAGATGATTTAGATAAATGTAAACAAACTCCTGCCGGAAGAGCTTATTTGGTATGTAAAACCGAATACGACAGAAAATTGAAACTACTTGAGAAACCGTATTTCGATGCAAAAGCAAAATGTCCTGGAAAAGAATGGGCCCTAGCTGATCTAATGGAAAAGGATGCTCCTAATATAGAAGACATTAGCGTTAATAGTGAAGGTGATGGCTGTCGCTTCCAAGCTGCCACCGATTATGCGCGTAAGGCTAGAGCTTTAAAAGTGCAAAAAATAAACTGTGAGAAACCATTTAAAAGTAAACATAATGCTTGTAAGGAAATAGCTGAAGCCGATTATCAAATGTGTAGAAGTGTTCCCGTTAGAAGAAAATGAGCATCAAAAAAACCCACTTCTAATTGCCCATTTAATAGCAAAAATCAAAAATACAACAAAACCAACACCTAAAACAATTTCAATAATCTTAGCTCTAATTTCTGCTTTTTTCTCATGGTCCTGCTTTATCCTAAACATTCTAATGGGATTACTAACTCCTTTAAACTCACCTATACCAACATCTACAAAATTAAACTCATTCTTATTCATAGCATGGGCAACTGACTCAGTGAAATAAATATGGCCAGGCGGCGTAGAACTTTCAACTCTTGCTGCAATATTAACTGCATCTCCAAAAACATCCTCTTCTCTAATTAAAACATCACCATTATCTAAAGCAACTCTAATGCTTAAAGGATCATTCTTATTTATGTTATGTGTTTTAAACTTATCTTGTAACTTAATCCCACAATGCAATGCATCGGTTGGAGAATCAAAAGTGACCAAAAATGCATCGCCAATCTTCTTGATTATATTGCCAGAATATTCAGAAAAAATAGGTTTAACTAAACCATCAAACTTATCGTGTAGCTCATTAAGTTCAATTCTACCCATTTGTGAACTTCTAGATGTATATCCTACTAAATCTACAAACATAATTGTCAAATTTTTGGATTTGTGAGACATAACCTATTTAGAATTAACTAATATTTAAAACTTATTCAAACTCATCTGCCCAACTCTCTTTTTACTTGATATTATCTCCTTGACCTCCACTCCAACTTGTCTCTTCAAATCTACAGCCAGCTTCCCGCCGACAATCTGTCCTAAAGTTGTCAAATCGGTACTCTTAATACCTCCTAAATCTCTAATGCCATTACTAAACAATTTCCTGGCTCTAACTCTACCCACACCCTTCAACTTCAACAAAGGCAAAACTTCTTCTTTAACTCCATGCTTAATTCTTACCCTTAACTTTCTAACCTCCGTGACAAAAGCTCTTTTCTCTAACATACCTCCCAACTCCTCACATGCATAAAGTAACCAATCCGCAGTATTATTCTTAATTCTAATTTCTCCAGGACGAATATTGAACTTCTCCAATAATAGATCTTCTTCAATTTCATCGATCCAACTTGTAAAATATAAGGAAGTTTTAATTGAATTCATAAAATCATTATATTCTAGATCAAAAGCACTAGGTTCTTCCATCAAAAGATGTTCATAATTCTTAATCAGCTCACCTTGCACAAATTCCTCTTCTTTAGCCTTAACCCTAAGTAAAGGACGCATTTCTAAAGTATTGCTTATCATCTGCAGAATTGAAAAAACATCCTTATTTTCATTATGTTTCTCCATACAATCAAGTAAATGTTTAGCAGTTAAGGGATCTAAATACAATTCAGAAACTCTTTTACCCAATCTGGTTGATCTAAGTAACCTCTGCTCCTTCGAGTCAAGTGAGTCAGCTGCAACAAAATCACTCCTGGCACCTTGTATAAAATTCCACTCTTGCAACAACCCAATCATCTTTTCCATAATCGATTCTAACTTAGCCATATCCTCAAACTGATGCGCCCAAAACGTCTTAGAAAAGAACTCCTTTAATCCCTGCTCGTCTCTAACAATACCAGAACTAACCAAAGACAAAACATACATCCTCAACACAGGTTCCACTGCTAACTTGGAATAAATCTCCTCAGGCTCACCACAAACATACTTCTCATAAATTTCATCTTTCTCCGCTAAATTCTTAGCAATAACAATTGACTCACCAAACTTTTCATACTCGGGCCTACCAGCTCTACCGGCCATTTGCAAATATTCTAAAACAGGAATCCAATCCATACCCCAATTACTAAACCTCTTAAGAGACTTAATAATAACTCTAAACACGGGCATGCTTAATCCCGCTGCAATCGTTGTAGTAGCAGCAATAATCCTAATCTTACCACTCTTAAACTCTTCCTCGATCAAATCTTTCTGTTTTTGCATCAAACCAGCATGATGGAAAGCAACACCTTTATGCACGCAACTACCTAACCTTTTACACTGTCTGGTCGGTGAAGAAGCAGCTTTCAAAACTTCATCCTTAAACTCCGGGTAAAAAACCGAAGTTAACTTTGCCACTTGTTCTGCAGTCTTCTCAGCACTAGCTCTAGAGGGTACAAAGACAATAGCTTGCTTACCTTTCTCAATCGTATCTAAGCAAAGTTTCTGAATGTCATCCATAGATGTTCAGAAAGAGTATATTTTATTAACTTTTAGATTCTAAAATCAGTATGCACCACTTAGCCATCTTACAAAAACAATGGTTACCACTAATCATAGAAGGAGAAAAAACAATAGAATCGAGATGGTACAAAACCAAAAGAACGCCATACGGTAAAATAAAAACACACGATACAATCTACTTCAAGGAAACAGGAAAACTAGTAACAGTAAAAGCAATAGTAGAAAAAGCATTGTTTTATGATAAATTAACACCAGCAAAAATAAAATCAATAATTGAAAAACATGGCAAGGAAATAGGTATTGACGCATCATATGTAAATGAGAAAGTAAACTACTGCACCTTAATCTGGTTAAAAGAAGTAAAAGAAATTGAACCATTCAACATAAACAAAACAGGTTACGGCAACATGGCAGCCTGGATAACTTTGGAGGATATAAATAGAATAAAAATCTAACTCAATTTTGTTTCAATTTCTTTCTTCAAAGCAGAAATGTATAAATCAAATTGTAACTCACTTTGCTTCCACATTTGTTTACTAATATCTAAACCTTCATACTTGTTTTTATTTCTAATTGTTCGAATACTTTCAAAAAATTTCCAATCTAATTCCAAACTATCAAAATTTAGAACAATAAAAGCAAATAGTCCTTGATGATTACTAATTTTTTGTTTCTTGAATTTAATTAATTGATCACACAATTCCCTTAAGACATCATAATGTACATTAAACACAACACGCCAACTGCAATTATCCATTTTTCGTAAACTTTTACCACATTGATAATCTTCCAAAGTCATCATAAGGACTTTTCTAACTTCATCAAAATCTAAATGTGCCTCCTGATACAAACCTTCAGTTACTAACTTATCATAAACTTGTTCAGCAGTGTGCTCTTTAGGCATTAATAGTCACCTCAAAAGGTTCTAAACTATCAGTAATTTGAAATCCTTTTACAATATTGTGAATTACTTTTGGGTCTAAATTTTTCTTCATCTTTTTGGTGTTTTCATAGGTAAACAACTGTATCTCTCTTCCTAAAATATCTTCAAATTTACTTTTTTCTACTTCAGAATCATTGCCGTAAATGAAAATATCAATGTCGCTTGAAATGCTCCAATCTCCACGAGAAAAACTACCAAATAGGATGGCTGTATTAATTCCCTTACAAGTATTTAAATGCTCAAATAATCCTTCCAATAATTTAAGCCCATAAATACGCTTTTCAAAACGGAATTTAGCAGTTTCTCTATTCGTAAGATAATAGGGCATCTTTCCTTTTGGCTTGATACGTTTAATAAAATTCTCTTTAACAAGCTGTTTTAGAAAATGGTTAAGTCTTTCTCTACTAATTTCAGATTCTTCTAATAGGGTCTTGAAATGCCATCTCTTTAAAGTATGGTTAAAAAACAAAGCCTTTACTCTTTCTTTCATTTAGTATGAAAAATCGAACTAATATTTAAATGTTTTGGCAACATTGCAGCTTGGATAACTGTTGATGAAATTAATAAATTAAGAATTACTCACTCTGAATATCTTTAATTATTTGTTGATCTCCAGCATAAAAAGCTCCCGGTCTTAGCTTAAAAGGGAGGATGTTATTCGCTTGCGTCCTTAAGACTAAATAAGGTTCTCTGCCGTGGTATTTAACAGTTGGACTTGTAATAGTTTCTCCTAGCTTTACAGGTTCAAAAGTCTTCTCACTGCCCCATGAAACAAGTCCAATGTACGCGTATGGGCAAAGCTCAAGATGGGTTTCATTATATCCTTTAAGCTTACCAAACAAAGCTTTTCCTACTTCATTAATTAGAACAGGCTTGTCTACTAAATCTTCTAATGGATCTCTATGATTGCTCATATTGCTACTTAATAGTGGTTTTATATAAATCTTCTTAAAATAAATCATACATCAACAACATAAACCCTAACATTACCAAAACTAAATGGCTCTTCCGGCTCCTTAAACACTTCATTAACTACCTTAACATCCCATTTCTTAACAATCGTATCCCTGCCATCACTAATCTCAACTTCTACCTTTTTATCTCCGGGAGCTACAAATACTCTTTCAATAGTGTTGGTACCAACAACAGAAGTTTCACCAAATCCAAAATTCCATTTATATTCCAAATCGTCATCATCCTGATCTCCAGCCAAAACTTGGAAAATCACTGGCTCATTAATCTTTGCCACAACTTTTTCAGGAATCACATCCACTAACACTGGTTTTCTATTTTTATTCTTAACTATTATCTTGACAGGCTGCTTAACACTAACCTCTCCATCATCTGCAGTAAATGTTATCCAATATACTTGCTTCTCAGAATTGAATCTTCTATTCAAATAAGCACTATCTTTTACTAAAGTATTCTTTAAACTGTCCGTTTTATTTTGAATATTGTTGAAATTGGGTGTCCAGACGAATACTCCATCTTTAAACTCTGCACCAAAAGGCAAGAAATCCAAAGTAACATCTAATTCATCGTTATCTGGATCCTTCCCTTCTACATGAATAGTAAACTCTTCACCTTCGTTAACCAAAACTTTTTCAGTACTCACACTAACACTTGGTTTGCGATTACTCTTCTTAACAAGCACTTTTACAGGGTGTGTACTCTCAAGAGAACCATCCGAGGCACTTACATAAAAAGTATAATTACCTTCATCATCAAAGGTTGTTTTCCATGTTCCGCCTCTTCTAGTTAAAGGCTTTGGATAAAAGTACTTTACAATATCTCCATCAGGATCATCTGCTTTAACAGGTAGTTTAAGCTCCTGAGTTTCATTCACAATTACAATTTCATTTTCGGCAAAGATAGGTCTTCTATTTACGTTATACGTAACTAAATCCAGAGGTGCGGAAGTACATAAGGCCTTGCCACACGCCTTTACAGTTAATTTTGTTTTTTTAAATTTAAGAAATTTATTTTCCAACCTTAAAGAATTCAACACATTACTAATAAAACCTTCCCTGCGGTGAATGAAATCAAAATCTGGACTCCAACTAAAAGTATTTGTTTGCTTATCTAATAAAGCACCCTCAGGAGCACCCTGAATACTAACATCTACATGGTCTCCATCTGGATCATTTACATTTACTTGCCATAGAACCTCTTCTCCCTCTTTGACTTCCAACTTTTCTGGAATAACAATTAACGGAGCTCGATCGACATCCTTAACATAAATTTCTACCAAAGTACTACTACTTAGATCTCCGTCATCCGCTTCCACCAGAATGGAATAATTTCCGGCATCATCAAAGGTAGTTTGCCATTCCCCATTAATATCTAAGGGTTCTTCAAAAGAATAACTTAATATATCGCCATCTAAATCAGTTGTCGACAAATTTAAGCTGACCTTCCCTGCTTCATTAACAGTAATACTAGGTACTGTAAAAACTGGCTCTCTATTCTTATTTTCTACACTAACTTTCCATACTTGCTGAGTTTGGCTAACTCCATCATCCAAAGTTAATTCTAATAAATATTTCCCTGCACTTGAAAAGTCTAATTCTAAGGATCCTTTACTCTCTGTGTTAATTACTCTATTATTGAACTTCCACAAATAGACAATTTCATCGCCATCATTGTCCTTACCTTCCACAAAATAATCTAATGTTTCGGACTCCTTTAATTCAATCTCCTCTGCTGAGCTGAAAACTTCCACAACTATCGGGGGCTCATTAGTGGGTAATACTTCAATATTTACCCTAGCCTTGGTTGATAATTGACCGTCACTCACTGTAAATTCTACAAAATAATCTCCTTCATCTGCAAAACTGGTCAACCACATTCCACTACTATCAAAAGGAGCTGGAAAACTAAACTTTAATGGGTCATCATCAGGATCTTTTACAATACTTTTTAGGTCCACCACCTGAGTCTCCTTCACAACAATATTTTTTTCCTCAAGATAGGGCGCCTGATTCTTATTCTTCACAATAATATTTACGCTTTCAACGGACTCATCGACGCCATCCGAAGCAGTTATACTAACTTCATACTCACCAGCATCGTCAAACGTAGTTTGCCATTCCCCTTTTTCATCCAATGGTTCAGAGAAAGTATAAGTAACCTTATCAAAATCTAAATCAACACTAATTGGATTAACTTTAACAAAATCAGTCTCTTCTACATAAAAAGTTCTAGTTGCCGCTGTGGCTAAAGCTATGACTAACAATAAAATAAGTACTAATGTAAGTATAGCTCTTTTTTTCATAGACATTCACCAAAAAGAAAAAAAATTAATTGGTAACTAGATTAATATCAACAATTTCAGGTGCTTTGTTAACATCGGAAATGGATAATTTAACTGTTTTTGTTACAGTATCCTTACCATCATCAAATGTAACGGTAACAGTGTATTCACCATGGTCTGTGTACGATGTTTCCCAAACACCATCATCACCTACAGGATCACTAATCTTAACGACTACTTGATCACCATCTAAATCACTAACTTCTGGTTTGATTTCAATAACATCTCCTTCTTGAGCAGAAATGTCATTTAAGTTATTGATTACTGGTTTTTCGTTCACATCATTGATAACCAATCTAAATTGAGAATTACTCTCTAATTCTCCATCACTAGCAACTACATTGATGTTGTACTCGCCAGCGCTAGTATGGTCTGTTGTAAAACTTCCACCAGCCAGAGGTTCACTAACTGTAACAGAGACCGGATCATCATTAGGGTCACTAACCTTCGGATCAAAAACAACTTCTTGACCTTCATTAACAGTAATATCTCCAGTAGGTTCAATTACAGGCGGCACATTTACTCTCTCTACCACCAACTTTATTTTCTTACTGGTTGTTAACTTACCATCACTTGCTGTTAAAGTTACAATATATTCTCCTGCATCTCCATAATTAGTTTTCCATTCTCCTTTATCATCGATAGGAGCGGTAAAACTAAAAGTAACTTTGTCGTTATCTGGATCTGTGATAACAGTATTTAATTTAACCAATTCGTTCTCTTTAACTGTTTTAACTAACAACTCTTCGCTTTGTGCTGGAACTTCACCTAAATCAGGCAGTTCAATTTCTTTTTCAACAACCTCTACTTCTGGAGTTTCTTCTTCAACCGCTTCAAGAGTTTCATCACCTGATTCCTCTTGAGCTAACTCTTTTTCAATGGCCTCAATTTCTTTCAATAAATCTGCATCGGAATTTTCAGCAGGCTCCTCTTCTGGTACATCGTAAGCCTGATAATCTAAACAACCAACTACAAAAATCAATAAGCATAAAATAATCATTACCTTTTTTTTCATAATACACCCCCACTGGGCTGAGTACAGAGTTCTGAGTTCAGGGTTGCTACCAGGAACTCTGCTAGCTGTACACCGCCCAACCGTGAGTATTCAAGAATGACAACCCTTATTTAAAGATTTATAGGCAATATCATATATAGTGGAGAATGTAAAATGCTCTTCTTTTTTCGTCATAAAGCACAAAAATAAATGCGAATAATTATATACTTCATTTACTTTTCTAACATTACGATGTCTTTGGTAAATACACTAACAGCTTTAGCTCTATCACTTGGCGTAAATGCTACAGCTGCCCCACCTCCAGCACCAGCAAAAGTTGAAACTCCTTGGGTAGTTCAATCAGTATTGAAGAAGGAAATTCCTGATTTTAGTCTTTCATTAAATCTTACTTTTCAGGAATTGTATCCGCAAAATATGCAAATAAAGGATAAAGACTCCATGTTGCACGAGGTTGATCTTGAAACTGTAACACTAATGACACTAGGCCTGTCTTTAGATTATGATTTATACCAACTAAATTTGGGATCTAACATTAATTTTGACTTACCTATCGGAATAGACTTCAACTTTAGTTCATCAGAATTATTTGGTGAAGTTATCGATGACAAGGGAAAAATGAATCGAAGTGGTATGAAAGCGGACTACTCTATAGAAGGAAATCTGAACTACATCGCTTTTGGTGTGCGTCTATTACCTAATTTTTTCTATAGAAAAGGCCAATTTAAAATGGGTGTTTCAATGATGGCAGGTAGTGGTATCTCTTATGTAGAAAGTGAAAATAACTATAGCGCTGCTATCTCAGGTAAGGAAACTAGAGAGTTTTTGCAGAAGGCAAAAATTAATCCAGACATACTGGGAAATGTTTCCGTATCTGGTTTAGGTGGATTTTTTCAACTAAGTGCAGGGCCCGTAGTAGGTGCTTACAATATTACCTGTACTTATAATGTAGGATACAGGCACGATATATTCAGTTTCTATGTTGTGGAATCATCCAATTCTGCATTAATAGGATTAGATGACAAAACCTATGGTGCAGAGTATGACAAAGGAACAATGATACACACAATTGGTTGTGGAGTGGAATTCTAAGAAACAATTAAATACTCTTGAAATGTACTTAATCTATGCAGAAAAGAGGACAGATCACTGTTTACATGATTATAGGTATAATTATAGTTTTAATTATTGGAATTCTACTCTCTACAACGTTTACTTCAATTGAAGATCAAAAAAAGGTTTCCATAGAGTTACAGCCAGTGCAAAACTTTGTGGAGAGTTGTTTACAACAAACTGCTAGAAATGGGGTTATTTTTTTAGCACTTCAAGGTGGATATTACAACATCCCAAAGCAAAGTCATCAAGGAATTCCTTATTATTACGCAAACCGACAGGATATATCTCCGGATAGGAATACTATACAAAATGAAATGGCTAATTATATTGATGATAAAATCTCCAACTGCTTAGAAAAACATCAATTCGTGGATAAAATAACTTATGGTATCTCTACAACTCTTGTGATAATATCTAATAACTCTGTTCAATTAAATCTAGAATTACCGACGATTATTGAATCTGCTGAATCAAAAACCTCCATAAATAAATATTCAGCAACCGTAAACAGTAATTATGGTCAACTTTACGATATTAGCAAGGAATTTATCAGGAGACAAATGGACGCCGACGAATATATCGAGCTGGATGCGCTTTTAACATTTATTCAATTACCATTGAAATTTCATATCATGAATTATGATGATGGAAATGTGGAAATTTCTATTTTGGATCAGGATAAAATTTACAAATTTGCGTTGAGGTTAGACTGGTCAGAATGAAATATAAAATAATATTGGCAATTCTCTTAGTTCTTCCTTTTATTTTTAGTGATATTCACATCAAATATGATTGGAATGACTCAAAGGTATTTGATAATCCCAAAGCAGTAGAGCAATTTGGAAAAAACATGGCAGACCCTGAATTTGCTGCCTCGGCACCTAAATCTGCAGTAATCTTATGGGGTCAAAAGATCGGTGTTAATTTTGCATTGGGAAATATTCATCGCTACGACAAACCATTTGTGATAACCAAAGGTGAAAACGGCGTAGTTTTCAATCCTATGCAATTCTCCGGCCAAGTAACTGTACTACCTGACGGCTCCATTATAACTCAGGATGGTTCCATAGTCAAAAATGCTGTATTCTCTAAAGAAAAATCAGGAGACAGATTAGTCATGATTAGAGGAATTATCATAGATAGTAAAGGAAATACTATTACCTCCAGTGAAAAAATTGAATTTAAAGAAGGAAGTAATACCTATGAAACAAAAGGCGAAGTGCAATTAACAACACCTGCAGGAAAGTATACTCTGGAATCAACAGATTTAATATATCTTGACCTAACGCAAAATGAAGTTAAAATAACTGGCGATGGTAGGGTAAATGTAATACCTGAGAACAAAGATAATAGATTCAACTTTAAAGGACAAGTTACAATAGAGGATCAGGATCGCTATCAATTTCAATCAGGAACATTGTTAAAATTTTATCAAAAGTATCCAGAGCAAAGTGCGGATGTTGAAATAGGAAAAACGACTAAACTCTGCTTCGAGGAATGTTCAAATAAGAATATTCTACCTTCCTCTTATGGAGAAATACCAACAATAGAATTACTAAGAGATCGTGCCGAAAAAGACATACTTAAAATTTCATCGATTGACTCCAAAGAAAAATCAACATTGAAAATAACGCTTAGCAATACCTTGTTTGGGGCAATATACACTGACGTAAGAGATAAAACTGCTATCGAACTAATTCAGGAAGGTAAAACGTCTACAGACCGTCGTTACTATTCCAAAGCCAAAATCACTAGCACTAAACTACCGGTCATTAAGGGCAGAACAGGAGCATTGTTGCAGGGAGATAATATTTATTATACCAACAACGCTCAATTTGACGATAATCACAACTTAATTGATGGTAAAATCACCATAATCGATGCTACAGGAAGAATTCAAAATACACTTGATGCAGAAAGTGAATTTAACCTCGCAAAATTTCATAATGGAGATATTGAAGTCAAAGCTTTTGAAGAAAGAGGCAATATTGCGAATGCTAAAGATAAATCAATTGAAGCTCACTTAAAAAATATTGCAAATCTGAAACAGGCACTTTTCCTTTACTTCATGAATTTTGGCGAGGGTGAACTGTCTCCGGAAATCGCACAAGTCATTGAGGCCATGAAACTAATTGATCCGAACGATGAAAATGCCATGAAACAAGGAATAGATAAATTACTTATGGCTAACTTAAATATTTTAGATTCAGGCAATGACAATCCTAAATTCGCCTACGTTATTGAGGCAAACTTAGGAATAATCACCGAATCCTTTAATGTTCCTGGGGCTGGAGACAATTTCGTACAATTTCTTATGTTTAATTATGGTGAGGATGAAAATTTGGGGATTATATTAAGGTCACATAAATTCCAAGATCCTCTAGCAGAAAATGTAGCAAAGGATTATTATGTTCGGGGTCAACTGTCGGTGATACCTGCTAATTATGGAGAGATGATAGAACAATTTGGACCAGGTAGTCCTGATGGGGTTGCAGTTGAAAAAAGAAGTTTAAATAATTTGTTGAAATATGCTAATCCTGAGCAAGTGGATGAAATTATAGAAAGATTAGCTCTTTTTGAAGAATTTGAAGCCGAATTTGAAAATTAAAATATGGCCCCGCGGAGATTTGAATTCCGTACACTCAACTAAGTTTTGAATATTCTCCGGACCTCACGATTATCAGTCGTGCGCTCTACCAAGCTAAGCCACGGGGCCTTAAATTGGTAGAAACACGACCCATTTTTAAAGATTACTATAAGAGAATTACTAAATGCAAGCTCCATCTGTACAAGTAGTTCCTTGAGGACATGGTAAATCATCAGCTGCCACGCGATAATATTTATTATCATTATCATCAATCTTCTCTTGACACCAAAATATTCCTACTCTATTGCTGTCAGCCTCTACTTCTGGGAATAAATCCTTTAAACAAATGTCGGAATTATGTTTCTTCGCTACTTCCTTGCTATTACCCCAGTTTATTGAATAAAAAATCTCATTCCCAAACTGATCTTTACCAGTAACCGTGTCCTTAACTACCAAATCATTCTCAAAATATGCCTGCGGGCCTTCACAATTAGATTCTACGGATGGTTTCTCACAAGCATGTGTAGCTGGATTACAACCTTCACCAACTGGACATTCAACATCTTCAATATCATCTATATCCCATTCTCCAGTCTCATATTCAACACAAGCAATTATTTCAAAATCATCATCTCCTGGCTTACAAATGTTGGTAATAAAAATAGGCTTCTGATTTACCCATCCTTTATTTAACTCAAAGTAGGGGAGATAACTTTCTTCTGCTTCAAAATATTCACAACTAGAAGAATCCAAATCAAACTCCTCACAACTATCACTCTTCCAATTGCACTTTTCATTTTCAGCACATATTTCTTCTTCAAAATAATATGGTTCATCTTCAATAGTAAACTCAGATGCGTCTTTACAGAATGGGTTCTTTGCAATCTTATTACCATTAGTACAATGTGCCCAAGCAATATCTTTCTCACCAATGGCGTTTGTAAATTTAATTTCAGATTCTCCAATGACTTCACAAGATACTTTATCTAAACTACCTTCAACACAAGTAATGCCTATATCTCCCTCTTTTGATTCATCACAAACCCATTTCCCAGTACAAGTATCATCATTACATATCTCTATCCACTTACATATATTCACATATGAGTTTTTACAAAATGTACCTTCGGGACATGTCTCATCAACCCAATCAATCCACGGTTCATCTGGATTTTCGCAAAACGGTACACTGTATTCATTGGTAATCGTTTGTACGCCTCCTGCATAATTCTGACCCTCACATTTAGATTCAACATAATTAATTTCAAAGAAATCTGTTCTCTTAACATTAATGCCAATCTCTTCACATTTAAATTCATCATTAAGTGGCTCTTCACATTTCAACGTA
>CEPX01191268.1_pt1 | contig 34092 bp, 32 predicted proteins | sample 361361 | NCBI WGS metagenome assembly CEPX01 (sample SAMEA2619974, study PRJEB7988) | marine metagenome | biome: marine biome (ENVO:00000447); feature: mesopelagic zone (ENVO:00000213) & marine oxygen minimum zone (ENVO:01000065); material: "saline water (ENVO:00002010), including plankton...
ATATTCGCGTTAGTGCCAACTCCATAGAGATCAATCAGGTCTTACTCAATATTCTTAAAAATGCTGTCGACTCTTTGCCAACCAGAAGAGCACGGGTAAGCATCAAACTCTATCAGGAAAACAAGACGGCTGTCATTGAGATTTGTGATAATGGTAGGGGCATCCCTGCTCAGTTTCGTTCCCAAATTTTCGAGCCATTCTTCACCACAAAGGAAGAAGGTAAAGGAACAGGTCTTGGCCTTTACATTTCGTATGGAATTATCAAAAAACATGATGGTGAAATTTCCTATCAACCCCTGGATAAAGGATCTTGCTTCAAAATCACCCTTCCTGCATTGGTCGCCGATTAAAACAATCTGTTGGGTTATTTGATTGAATAAGTGAAACAAACCAACAATTCCCATGAAAATCAATGTTTACTCATTTCCGATATTAGCCATATTGCTGTTAGGCAGCCTGGGGCTCAATCCAAAAACAGGTATTTCCAACCCAGAACGATTAGATGCCGGGATCACCCAATGCCATGCCACCACACAAGCCTTCGCTGCACTGGGAGACGATCTCTCTTTTATTGCGGAACACGAAGACCCTAAGCCATTCTCGTATCAGGGTGATGGAGAAATGATTACATACCCTGTGCCCGGTGGAGATAAAGCCAATGCTTTTATGATCAAAGCAAGCAAAGCTTCTAATGACTACTTATTTGTTATTCATGAGTGGTACGGATTGAATGCGTATGTCAAGAATGAATCAGCCAAATTCGCTTCCCGGTTTGAAGGGATGAACGTAATAGCGCTTGACCTATATGATGGAAAAGTTGCTGACAATAGTGCGGATGCTGGCAAATACATGCAAGCGGTAAAAACCGAAAGAGCGCTCGCCATCATTAATGCAGCCCAGGATTTCGTTGGTGAAGATGCCAATATCTACACCGTAGGATGGTGTTTTGGTGGAGGATGGTCTCTACAAACGGCTATCGAAATGGGTGATCAGGCAAAGGCCGCAGTAATGTTTTATGGCATGCCCGAAAAAGACATGGATCGATTAAAAACGTTGGAGTGTGATGTGCTGGCCATTTTTGCGGAGCAGGATAAGTGGATCAGCCCTGAAGTGGCAGCAGAATTTGATAAAGCCATGGCAAAGCTGGACAACAAACTGGTATTGAAATCATATGATGCTGATCATGGATTCGCCAATCCAAGTAATCCAAAATTCAATGAAAGCGCCGCAATTGATGCTTACAACAACATGTTCGAGTTTGTGAGTGCTCGTAGATAATTGAGATATGTGTTCTAAGTTTTAGGTTGAGTCAATCTAAAACTTAGAACTACCTATTTCAGGAAACCAACCAGTCTTTAGCCTCCTCCACACTATCAAATGCACGGGCATTATTACCTGAAACACGGTTAAAAGCATTGAAAAGCACCTTTTTCGCCCCCGTTATTCCAACAGCCGCCCTTTTGATCGTCAGGTGTTTAGTTTTTTTACCACTTTCTTTGGCCTTTTCAACCACACTTGAAACTCCAAAAACATCAGTCATATTGGACAATCGTAACAACGGACGATTTTCTTTCAATGCAAAATCAGTGGCATCATCCATCTCCTTCAGAATTTCATTTTCGCTCATTCCCTGATAATCCACATAGAGGATTTCTTTGCCTTTGTGTAAGATGATTTCGTGTCCAGCCATTGATAGTTAGTTATTCTGCTGATAAGTATAGTTTGAATCCTAAATAGTTCCAAACTCCCATCGATGAACCCGACGTAAACTTAAAATCCATTTCCGTTTTTATAAGCATTGAAATGAAGGAGTCTCCTTCCATCCAAAATGTTCCATAAAATACTCCTTGTCTTCTTACCTTTACCCACATGAGTGAAAAGAAGACCCTGTTCCTTTTGGATGCCATGGCACTGATCTACCGTGCCCATTTTGCCCTAAGTAAAAACCCAAGAATCACCTCAACCGGCATTAATACTGGTGCCATCATGGGTTTCACCAATTCAGTCCTGGAAATCCTGACCAAAAAAGACCCAACTCACATTGGTGTTGCTTTTGACACACACGCTCCTACTTTTCGTCATATTGAATACAAAGAGTATAAAGCCAATAGAGAATCTCAACCCGAAGAGATAGCAGTTGCTATTCCTTATTGCAAAAAAATATTGAAAGGGATGAACATCCCTATTCTGGAGTTAGATGGATATGAAGCGGATGACCTCATCGGAACGCTAGCCAAAAAAGCCTCAAAAGAGGGTTTTGAAGTTTACATGATGACTCCCGACAAAGATTATGCGCAGCTGGTAGAAGAGAAGATATTCTTGTACAAACCAGCCTACATGGGTAATGCGGTAGATATATTAGGTATTCCTGAGGTACTAGAAAAATTTGATATCGAGCGGGTAGACCAGGTAATTGACATCCTTGGTCTGAAAGGTGATGCTGTAGATAACATCCCTGGTATCCCTGGGGTGGGTGACAAAACCGCTGCTAAATTATTGAAAGAGTATGGCTCGGTCGAGAATATCGTAGCGCATGCGGATGAGCTAAAAGGTGCTCTTCAAAAGAAAATCCAGGAATTTGGTGAGCAGGGAATTTTTTCGAAAAAACTAGCTACCATCGAGATCAACTCTCCGATAGAATTTGATGCTGAGTTGCTGAGTAGAAAAGAGCCTGTGAAAGACGAGTTGGTTCCAATCTTTGAGGAATTAGAGCTGAGAACTATTGCCAAACGCATTTTTGTTGAGCAAGTCGTTGGTAAGCCTGCCAAAGACAGTTCACAACTAGGGTTGTTTGGAGGAGCTAATGAACCTGTTGAGTTGGAAACATCCAAAGACACTTTTGATGCAGAAAAAAGCAATTACCACCTCGTAAAAACCAAAGAAGAGCGAGTAGATCTGATCAAAAAGCTGGAATCCTCTAAAGAAATTTGCTTCGATACGGAAACAGATAGTTTAGAAACCCGTGAAGCCAAACTGGTGGGCATCGCCTTTTCCATCAAAAAAGGAGAAGGATACTTTGTATTGATCCCTGAAGATGATGCCGAGGCTCAGGTAATCGTGGACGAATTCAAACCACTTCTGGAGAATGATCAAATCTTGAAAATTGGTCAGAACTTGAAGTATGATATCCAGGTACTGCGCAACTACAATGTGCATGTGAAAGGCAAAATTTTCGATACCATGTTGGCTCATTACCTCATAGATCCTGAGACGCAGCATGGAATGGACATTCTTGCGGAAAATTATCTGAATTACAAGCCTGTCAAATTCACGGATATGGTGGGCACCGGTAAAAAGCAGATTTCAATCCGTGAAGTAGAAGAGGAAGATCTGAAGAATTATGCCTGTGAAGACGCAGATATTACGCTGCAACTGAAAGAGAAATTAGAACCTGAAATAGCCGAAAAGAATCTGGTAAGTCTACTTCAAGATGTAGAAGCTCCACTTTCCTTTGTCCTGGCCGACATGGAATATGAAGGGGTGAAAATAGATGAGGGAGCTTTGGCAACTATGTCCAAAGAGTTGGAATCTGAAAGTCTTCGCGTACAAACGGAAATTTTTGAAATCGCCGGACAAGAATTCAATATCGGTTCACCAAAGCAACTCGGAGAAATCCTATTTGACAAGCTGAAACTGGTAGACAAGCCGAAAAAAACCAAGACTGGGCAGTATGCCACTGGTGAAGAAATCCTATCCAAACTGGCAGATGAGCATGCTATTGCGGCCAAAATTCTTGAATTCAGAGAATACAATAAACTTAAATCCACCTATGTGGATGCCTTACCTAAAATGGTAAGTGTGGCCGATGGCAAAGTACATACCGATTATCGCCAGACCATTGCAGCAACCGGGCGACTAAGTTCCAATAATCCGAACCTCCAGAATATTCCAATCCGAACGGCTAAAGGGCGTGAAATTCGAAAAGCTTTTATCCCGCGAAGTGAAGACTATGTGATTATGTCTGCCGATTACTCGCAAATCGAGCTACGCATCATGGCTGCCTTCTCTGGTGATGAAAGCATGGTGGAAGCTTTCAAAAATGGGGTAGATATTCATAGCAATACCGCCAGTAAAGTCTTCAAAGTTCCTCTGGAAGAAGTGGATTCCAACATGCGTAGGAAAGCCAAAGAAGTCAATTTTGGGATCATTTATGGCATCTCTGCTTTTGGCTTGAGTCAAAACCTGAACATTCCGAGATCAGAAGCAGCTGATATTATTTCTGCATACTTTGAGCAATTCCCAAAGGTGAAAACCTACATGGACAATACAATTGCCAAAGCCCATGAGGATGAATACGTGGAAACCATTTTGGGTAGACGCAGATATCTTAGGGATATCAATACGAAGAACTTCACGCAGCGAGGCTTCGCAGAGCGAAACGCCATTAACGCACCAATTCAGGGGAGTGCCGCAGACATGATCAAAATGGCTATGATCAAAATCCATGATTGGATGATCAAAGAAAACCTGAAGTCAAAGATGATTATGCAGGTACATGATGAATTGGTTTTCGACACACATAAAGATGAACTGGAATTGCTCACTTCCAAGGTAGATGAGTTCATGAAAACAGCCATTGAGTTGGATGTTCCGATGGAAATCGGAATCGGTAGTGGAAGTAATTGGTTAGAAGCTCATTAATATGAAGATACTGGTATGGATGCTGGGGATCACCACACTGATGATGTCGTGTTCCAAACCAACAGAAGATTTGCTGGATGTAGGAATTCCGCTGAAAATGGCTGAATACCGGAAACAGCAAGTCTCAGATATCCAATACCAGATGTCTTTCGATATCCCAGAGAAACTAGAAGACCCTGTAGTGTCTAGTTTAGAGCTAAGCTTAAACTTGAAAGACCTAACACAGCCACTGTACCTGGATTTCAATGCTTCAGCTTCTTTGTTGCTAGCACTTGAAGTAAATGGCAAAACTGTCAGCATCAAGCATCAAAAAGAGCATTTGATTGTCCCAACAGAGTCATTGAGAATAGGTGAAAATATCATCAATGTAGATTTTCATGCTGGAGAACAATCTTTGAACAGAAATGAAGAGTTTCTCTACACTTTATTGGTGCCAGACAGGGCCAGCACCCTGTTTCCCTGTTTTGATCAGCCAAACCTAAAAGCCACTTACACACTTGAAATAACTGTTCCTGAAGGCTGGGTTGGCCTGGCAGGAGGTCCTTTAATTGATACCAAGGGGTTGAATGGTAAAACGATCTACTCTTTTGAAGAAAGTGACCCCATGAGCACTTATTTGTTCTCTTTTGTAGCTGGCAAGTTTGAAATGGCAGTAGGAACTCGAAATGACCGGGTCATGAACATGCTCTACCGTGAGACCGATTCCACCAAAATTACCTTAAGCATTCCAAAAGTGATGGACCATCATGGTGAAGCTTTGAGTTTTCTAGAGGAATACACCAACTATCCATTTCCCTTCCAAAAATTAGATTTCGCCGCTATTCCTGGATTCCAATATGGAGGGATGGAACATGTTGGTGCCATCCAATATCGGGAATCATCCATGTTTTTAGATGAAAGTGCCACTGATTCACGCAAGTTGGGTCGTGCCAAGCTAATAGCGCACGAAACAGCCCACATGTGGTTTGGAGATTTGGTCACCATGGATTGGTTTAGCGACGTGTGGATGAAAGAAGTTTTTGCCAACTTCATGGCAGACAAGATAGTGAACCCTACTTTTCCGGAGATCAACCACTCGTTAAACTTCTTTACCTCGCACTATGCGAGTGCCTATTCCGAAGACAGAACTCAGGGTAGTAACCCGATTCGACAGCCATTGGACAACCTGAAAAATGCAGGCACACTGTATGGCCGAATCATTTACAACAAGGCACCAATCATGATGCGCCAACTGGAAACTTTGGTTGGTGAGGAGCCTTTCCGAGATGGAATTCGAGAATACATGAAAACCTATGCATACGACAATGCCGTATGGAACGATTTGGTAACCATTCTGGACAAACGCACCGAAGCAGACTTGCTGAAATGGAGTGAGGTTTGGGTAAATCAACCGGGTAGACCAATCATTGAAGCATCTATCAATTATGAAGAAGGTGCTATCAAATCATTTGATCTAGCACAAAAAGCAGAAAATGGAACTGATCTCATATGGCCACAAGTCTTCACTGTGGATTTGATCTACTCGGATGAAGTAAAAACCATTCCTGTGACCTTGGAAGAAAAGTCTGTTATTGTAGAAAAAGCGGTTGGGTTAAAGAAACCACAAGCAATCATTTACAATGCCAATGGATATGGTTACGGTGTTTTCCCTGTTGACGAAAGTAGCCTTGACTTAATCTCCTCAATGAAGGATGAAGTAGCTCGCGCATCGGCTTACACCAATATTTACGAGAACATACTTTCAGGAAACCTGGATGTAACTCAAGGAATGGATGTCTATTTAAAAGCAATTACCAGCGAAGAAAATGAGTTGGTTCTTTCCCTGTTGACTTCTAAACTAAGGCATCTATTTTGGCATTTCTTATCAACAGGGGAGCGAAGTTCTTATCAACCAACATTAGAAAAAACACTGCTTGAAGAATTAAACAACAATCGTCCAGCCAATCAGAAAAAAGTGTTGTTTGGATTGTTTGAAAGCATTGCTTACTCAGATTCAGGGATCAACACATTGTACTCGTTGTGGAATAAAAGTTCCTCCATCGAAGACTTAAAACTTAACCAGGATGATTTTACTGGTTTAGCTATGACCTTGTCGTTGTACCGTCATCCTAAGTCCGAGGAGATTCTGAAAGAAGCGAAGGAGGCTCTAACCAATAGTGACAAAATCAAACGATTTGAGTTCATAGAACCTGCGTTATCTACTGATAAAGCAGTACAGAATGCATTTTTTACCTCACTAAATGACGCCAGAAATCGTGAAAAAGAAGCATGGGTGCTTACGGCAATTGGGTTTATTCATCACCCATTGAATCAAGAGAATTCCATCAAACATTTAAAAACATCATTGGATCTACTCCAGGAAATTCAGCTAACGGGTGATATTTTCTTCCCAAAAAGATGGTTGGTAGCTACGATCGGGCAATACCATTCTCAGAAAGCTTATGAGATTTTAAACACTTTTCACAAGGAGAACCCGGAATACAATCAGGTTCTAAAGAATAAACTGATGCAGGCCTCTGATGATTTGATCCGGTTCAATACTGTGATCAACAATTAGTACCGCTGACCACAGATTAGCTCTCGTTTAGTAACCATCGGTTAGAATTCATCAAGTTTTTGGCTACTTTCGATCTAGAGATTAAGCAACTTAAATATCACCACAAACGCGGTAAAACAGATGGACTCAATTCCAAGTCTTAGTGACATAAAACGTGCACATCAGCGTATTTCCAAAATTATTCTGGAAACGCCTGTAATGACCTCACATTCGATCAATGAAATGGCGGGATGTGATATCTACTTCAAGTGTGAAAATTTTCAGAAAGTAGGAGCATTCAAAATGCGAGGTGCAGCCAATATGATTCTTGGGTTCCGGCCAGAAGAGCGTGAAAATGGTTTTGCAACACACTCCTCTGGAAATCACGCTCAGGCAGTGGCCCTGGCAGCCAAACTTTCAGGAACAAAAGCCTATGTGGTAATGCCTGAAAACAGTACTTCGGTGAAAATTGAAGCAACAAAAGGGTATGGTGCTGAGGTCATTCTTTGTGAACCAAATGAAGCATCACGTATCAAAACTTGTGATGAAGTTATTGAGAGAACAGGAGCCATTTTCGTGCCTCCATTTGACGATTATCGAATCATTGCGGGGCAGGCAACCGTAGCAAAAGAGTTAATGGAAGAAGTTCCCGATTTAGACATTTTGATGACACCTGTAGGTGGTGGGGGATTAGCAGCTGGTACAGCATTGGCGGCTCATCTTTTGGACCCCAACACGGAAGTAATTCTTGGAGAGCCTAAAAATGCCGATGACTGCTACAAGTCCATGCAAAAAGGTAAAATAGTACCCGTAAAAAATCCTGACACCATTGCAGATGGATTGAAAACGACAGTTGGCGAACGGAATTTCGATATTATCAAAAATCACGTGGCGGACATTTATACCGTAACGGAAGAAGAAATCATTGATGCAATGAAAATGATTTGGGAACGGATGAAGATTATCATTGAGCCATCGTGTGCGGTGCCATTTGCCGCCTTACTCAAAAATAAGGATCGATTTGCTGGAAAACATGTGGGCATTATCCTCACAGGAGGAAACGTAGACCTGGCGAACCTTCCTTTCTAAGAAGAAAAGTTGAAACATATCAAATAAACACAAGACATGAAATATACTTTATCCTGTCTAATGCTTGCTATCATTATGATGACCCAAGCTCAAAAACAAATTACAATTGAAAACATAACAGACGCTACCTTCTCTCAAAAGTCAGTTCGTAGTGTCAACTGGATGAATGATGGTCGGTTTTACTCCGCTTTATCAGACAATAAAGTCCAGAAATATGATGTAACCACAGGTGAAATGGTGGAAGTGTTGGTCGATGGTGATGAATTGGACATCCGAATCAATGACTATAATTTCAGTGCCGATGAGTCTCAAGTTCTATTGCTTACTGAAAGAAAGTCCATTTATAGGAGATCATTTACGGCAGTCTATTATGTGTACAACCGAAGCACTAAAGAGTCACAAAAACTAAGTGATGGAGTACAGTCTTACGCGACCTTCTCTCCTGATGGGACCAAAATTGCCTTTACCCGTGATAACAACCTGTTTTATAAGGATCTTTCTTCTGATAAAGAGGTGACAATTACTACAGATGGTGAATTCAATAAAATCATCAATGGCAGCAGTGACTGGGTGTATGAAGAAGAATTGTACATCACCAAAGCATTCGAATGGTCTGTAGATAGTAAGAAAATTGTCTACTATCAGTTTGATGAAAGCAATGTACGTGAGTACAACATGCAGCTTTGGAATGATGGAGCACTTTATCCAGAAGATTATGTGTACAAATACCCAAAAGCTGGAGAGGATAATTCGGTGATAAAACTATTTGTCTATCATCTAAGCGGAGAAAAGAAAGTCTCGGTGGATATTGGTGAAGAGACAGATATCTACATCCCAAGAGTGTATTGGACGCAAGATGCTGAGTTGATCAGCGTTCAGCGATTGAATCGATTACAAAATCAATTAGACATTCTTCATGTGAATGCTTCAACTGGTGAATCTTCAGTAGTCCTCAGTGACAAAAGTGATACTTACATTGATTTCACCTTTTGCGATGATTTGACCTATTTAGACAATGGCAAAGAGTTCTTGTTTAGTAGTGAGAAGAGCGGTTTCAAGCACTTCTATCTATACAATATGAAAGGTGAGATGATCCGCCAGATCACTTCAGGTGACTTTGAAGCAGTGGAATTAGTGGGTTTGAATCAAAGCGCTAAAACTCCAGTATTGTATTACACTTCCACAGAAATTTCTCCATTAGAGAAGCACTTCTATAGCATTGACCTTAAAGGGAAAGGAAAGAAAAAATTGAGTGCTGAGAGTGGAAATAGCCGTATCAACATGAGTAATGACTGTAGTTATTACATGAATTATCACAGCTCAGCAGATCAGCCACTTAAAGTTTCTCTATACAAAACTTCAGGAAATCAGTTGATCAAGGTTCTGGAGGACAACTCTGGTCTTGCAAAAGTCTCTGAAGAGTATGGCTTGAGTGATAAGGAGTTTTTCACCTTCAAAACCGTGGATGGAACAAGTCTAAACGGGTTTTACTTAAAGCCTAAAGATTTCTCTGCGGGTAAAGAATACCCTGTTTTAGTTTATCAGTATTCTGGCCCTGGATCTCAAAACGTATCCAATGGATGGTCTGGAAGTCACTTTATCTTTCATCAATACCTGGTTCAGCAAGGTTATATCATAGCTGTGGTTGATACTCGAGGCACCGGATATCGTGGTGAGGCATTCAAAAAAATCACTTACAAACAACTCGGTAAGTACGAAACAGAAGACTTAATAGCTACTGGTAATTATCTTGCTGATCTCCCGTTTGTTGATTCCAAGCGAATTGGTGTGTGGGGATGGAGTTATGGAGGGTACATGTCCTCATTAGCTATTTTAAAAGGTGCTGATGTTTTCAGTCTCGCAATTGCCGTAGCACCTGTGTCCACCTGGAGATTCTATGATACCATCTATACGGAGAGATACTTGCAACGACCTCAAGACAATGCTTCTGGATATGACGACAATAGCCCAATCCATCATGCAGAGAAACTAAAAGGAAAGTATTTATTGGTTCATGGAACCGGTGATGACAATGTGCATTTCCAAAATGCAGTGACTCTCCAAAATGAGCTAATCAAAGCTGGCAAGCAGTTTGACTCTTTCTATTATCCTGATAAGGCACACGGTCTTGGTGGGCGAAGAGGTCATCTATACCAGATGATGACTGACTTTATTTTAGAAAATTTATAAAAATCCTACCATTATGACTGGTCTTTGTAGAAACGATAGTTTTTATGGAGACCAGTTGTTATTTTGGCGGTTGACTTTGCAACCACAGTTCGACACAGAAGTATGACAAGAAGGCTTTTCATTGTAGCCAACCCAACAACTGGTACCAAACAACTCGAAATCATCCTTCGTGAATTGATGGATTTCTGTGTGGCTAGGGACTTTGAATTTGAAATATTCCTGACTGCTGCTTCTCAGAATGCCTGGAAAACAGTGGAGAAGCATTTTGATGAAACCTACACCGACCTGGTCATAGTGGGTGGAGATGGTACGATCAACGAAGCGATCAATGGACTGAAATATCCGGTACCTGTTTCAATCATTCCAAACGGATCTGGTAATGATTTTGTCAAAAACATCAACATTGGTGAGGACCTGGAAGATCATATTCAGGTGCTTAGATCAGGCAAGGTTCATTCCATTGATTTGGGTGTTTGCAATGGACGCAAATTTGTCAATGGCGTAGGTATTGGGTTTGATGGTCAGATTGTTGCAGACATGCAACAGAAGAAAAGCTTTTTAAAAGGCCCGGCGAAATACTATTCTTATGTACTAAAGATTCTCGCTACCTACAAATCCAGGGTCTTCCGCTTTACTCAAGATAAGCATCTTCAGCAAAAAGAATTGATATTACTGACGGTAGCCAATGGCACTACGTTTGGTGGTGGCTTTAAGCTCACCCCAGAGGCCGAAGTTGATGATAGTATTCTGGATGTTTGTGAGATTGGTAAAATCAGTGGCTTCAAACGATTCATGAATATTCATCGACTCCAGGAAGGCACACATGATAAATTACCAGAAGTGAAGTTTTCGAGATGCAAACACCTACATGTGGATGAAAACCCAGACCTTCATGCACATATTGACGGTGAGTATTTCGGTCATCCTCCATTTGAAATCGGTATCCTTCCAAATGCTCTTAAAATAAGAGTGAAAGGTTAATTCGTTTTCTTCTGCTTCTTCACCACGATCATTACGACTATTGTTACGGCAATGATAATGAGTGAAATCAATTGGCTGTGGGATAAAATTCCATCAATGACAAACCCTCTGCGTACGTCTCCGCGGAAAATTTCGATAATACCTCGACCAACAGAGTACATGATGATATAAATGAAGAAAAGCTGTCCTTCGAACCGGTTGTGACGCTTCATCATCAACAATACCACCAAAATAATGGCAATCCATGTCACTTCATACAGCTGAGTAGGGTGCAATGGCACATTCAATGGCTCTGCCTGGCTTACAGGATCTGTGAAAGTCACTCCTAGAAAACTATCCGTTGGTAGACCGTGACAACAACCCGCAAAAAAACATCCCAGACGACCACACATGTGAATGATACAGCCGGTGATGGCTATTCGATCAAGCAATGCCCATACAGGCCATTTTTGCTTTCGGAAATACCAAATGACTGTGGGAATCACGAAAAGTAACGATCCATAAAAAACGAATCCGGTTCTAAATCCCTTAAACATGTTGGAAGGTGTTCCGAAATAGTATCCAGGGTCTTCAAAGTAGAAAAAGACTTTTCCACCAACAAATGCCGCTACTATGATTAGTATCGCCAGGTTTTGAATTTTGTCTGGTGTAATTCCCAGTTCTCGCTTGACGGTGGTGGACATGTAAAAATAACCCAATGTGGCTCCCAGCATGATCATGAAGCCATAGGTGTGAACAGTAAAATCGCCAATGCTGAAGAGTTCCGGATGCATGCTTAGGTCTTAAGGTTTTAGGTTCAAAGTTCTAAGATAACGCCACTACAGGACATTCTATTATTTGGAGCCTTATTAGCATGTTTTCGTTGGAATTATCTACTTGAACAGTTTTCGCATCCTCTTGCTGCAAGAACTTCTCAGTAACCTGTATTTATTTAGCTATAGATTTTAAAATCCTATCTTCTTGAATCAAAACATCTCTCATGAACAAATTATGAGGAAGCGTTTTGTGTTTTGTTTCCTTAAATCCTTCAAGAATTAAATTCAAAGATTTTGCAGTGATTAATGATAGGTTTAATTCATAATCCAAACCACATTCCTTAATAAAATCATCTGAAAACTCAGGTGCAACAAGTAACGACTTGATTACTTTATAGCCATTCTTTTCTGCCAATTGAATATAAGACTTAAGCTGTCTTGAAACGGAACTAAACTTATTATATCCACTTTCTTTTACCGATTTACACTCAATTAAAATAAGTTCCTTTTCAGATATTTTGACAACAATGTCAGCCTTGTCTTTACTGGTGTTGAGTGATTTTCTAAGATCTTCATCGACCTGAAAGCCCAGCTTGGAAAGAATTTTACGAGTTAAATCCTCAAATAATATTCCAAGTTCACTTTCCTTTACTTTAATGCCATTTTCTTTCAAACCAGCTAAATCTCGATATCCTACTAATTCATAGTTTTCAATATAAAGATTTTCGGCATCCTTAAAATTCTCTAGAATATTTTCAACAAGACTACCTCTTGTTTTTATCCCTTTCTTATCACAGAACTTTGTGAGAGAATCAGAAGGAATAATCTCTAAAACATCTTTTGGCTTAATATTATAATCAAGCAGATAAGAGCTTCGCATTACATTTTCTTCCTGTAACTCAAATTCCTTTTTAATGAGATCTTTAATTTTTGGTAGGGTCTCTGTAAGCTCTGTCAGTAATTTTTCATATCCATCTACAGAAATGCCGACCTTGTCATCCGCTTCAATTTCATCGAAGTACTTTACAAGATTCGTAAGTTTATCATCAAGTGTAGCTCCTCCTATTTTAGGAGATATTCCAAGGTTCTTATCACAAAGTTCATTGACAAACTTCTTACGGTCAGTTATTGCCAAATCAGGTTTATAAATATCAGTCGATAATACTGCATGCATGGAAATGCCTTCATTTATTATCTCTTTAATTTTTTGATCAATGGACTGCCTCCAATCAATATTATGTTTTTTGCATACCAAATTAATTTGAGGCTCTCTGAGTTGTCTTAAAATTCTCCTAAAATACTTATCCGCAATTTCTTTCCCTTTAATCTTTCTGATCAATGTTACGATTTCATCAGCAACATATACCACGTTGGTTTTCTTTGAAAAAAACACCATCCCAAGATTTCTCAGTTCAGTAATTATTTCATCAATTTCCAGCTGCTTGAGAGGAATGATCATATAATTGATCAACTTGATCTCTTCGATCGAAAGTTCAAGATTAGCTGAGAGTGTATTTAATATAGTTTGCTCGTCAAATGTGATTTTTCTCTCTTGATTGTTGAGGTCGTCATTGACATAAGCCGTGTGAACGCATGCTTTATAAATGAGATAATCTCTTTTCCTACTTTCATCTAAGTCCGATTTTTCGGCACTCAACTCTGATTCAAAAACCTTTATCTTCTTCTTTAATTGCTTAAGTTCGGTATCATACAATCGTGATAACCAATCTTGCTTCATAATACAATTTCCATCCCTTATCAGAATGTCTGTTAGTATATCTACTTGTGAAGTTGATTTTTGAAACTCATCATATAAATAGCTCGAAAACTCATTCTTTAAGAGATTAAAAACTCTGGATATATTTAAACTATCCATCGCCTTTAAATCACCACTTGCATCATTAAGAATTTTATCAATTTCTTTTATCTGCTTTGGTTTATCTGCAATTAGATTATCAATTATTTTCAGAAATGAATTTTTCTCAAAGGAATTGAGATTATTAAGGATCTTCTCCAGTTTCATTTTGGGCGGTAAATTGGTGAATGATCCGTTAATTTAAATAATATTGGTAAGATCCTAACTAACAGACAACTACTTAAAAGGATTGTCTCCTTTGTGGGTACTACTATCAAACACTCGGATAGCAATCACATCTGCCTCAGCGGTAACTTCACCCTCCACTGTGGCCGTGCAAGTCATAACCGTCTTTTTACCTTTTACTTCCGTGACCTTCGCTCGTAATTCAATGACTTTGTCATTTGGTGTGGGTTTGACGTATTTTACGGTGATGGTTCCCGTGGCATATCGATAAACAGGGTTACTATCCAAAGAACGGTCTTCGCGGCGATAAGCATCAGCCATCGCTGTACCCATACAGTGACAGTCAATCAGCGTGGCTAAAATCCCTCCGTTAAGCAAATTGGCCCATCCGTGATACTTTTCCTCTGATTCCCAGAGGCAAACAGCCTCCTCACCATCCCAGAAACTCCTGATCTGCAACCCGTTCATGTTGTTTATTCCGCAGCCGAAACAAACATTTTCCGGCATATGTAATTGAAAATAATCTTTCTTCATCCTGTTATCTAATTTTGGGGTGTACTTCAAGGCCTTAAATTATACAATATGTCTGCGAGCGCCATCAACAAACTCCGAACATTTGACTTACTATTCCATCAACTCAAATTCTTTCCGCTTGAAGATGCCTTCAATTATAAAGTCAATGGGAATTGGAAAAAGTTTAGCACCAAACAGAGTCTTCAGATCATCAACCAGCTAAGCCTGGGGCTACTGGAATTGGGCATCAAAAAAGGAGACCGGGTAGCGCTGATTTCAGAGAATAGACCTGAGTGGAATTTCATTGATTTTGCTTGTCAGCAAATTGGAGTAGTGGTAGTGCCGATGTATCCCACGATCAGTTCATCTGACTATCGATACATTTTCCAACACTCAGAAATTAAGTATGCCTTTGTTTCCAATAAGGAGATCCTAGCTAAAATCAACACGGCAATTCCTGGATTGGACGTGGCAGGCGTTTATTCCATTAACAAAATCAACGGAACGAAGAACTGGCAGGAAATACTAGAACTCGGTAAAAACAAGAAAGTAGAGGAAGTCGCAGCAATTCGTCAAGAAATTAAACCGGAGGATTTGATGAGCATTATCTACACCTCTGGCACAACGGATAAGCCCAAAGGGGTGATGCTCTCTCATAAGAATGTGGTGAGTAATGTACTTGCCTGTACTAAATACTCTTATGTGGAATCAGGGAAAGATCGCGCATTGAGTTTCCTTCCACTAAACCACGTTTACGAGCGCACCGGAGTCTATCTGTACATTTATTTAGGGGTGGCAGTTTACTACTCAGAGAGCATGGATTCTATTGGGGATGACCTCAAAGATGTCAAACCGCATACATTCAATACCGTTCCTCGTCTTCTGGAGAAGGTCTTTGACAAAATCATGAAGAAAGGGAATGAGCTCGGTGGACTCAAAAAAGGAGTCTTCAATCGATCTGTTTCCATTGGGTTGAAATATGACCCCAACATCAAGCAGGGAAGTGTTTACAACAGTCAATTGGAATTAGCAGATAAACTCGTTTTCTCCAAATGGCGAGAAGCTCTCGGTGGCAACATCAAGCAAATACAATGTGGTGCAGCGGCTTTGCAACCAAGATTGCTCCGAGTGTTTTGGGCAGCAGGCATCAAACTATTGGAAGGCTATGGCCTTACTGAAACTTCTCCAGTAATTACCGCAAATACTCCTGATGCACTTAAAATTGGAACGGTTGGTAAACCAATAGATTTTACAGAAGTACGTATTGGTGCTGAAGGCGAAATCGAAGTGAAGGGTCCGGGTGTGATGATGGGTTACTACAACAATCCTGAGCAGACTGCCGAAGTAATGACCCAGGATGGTTGGTTCAAAACGGGAGATGTTGGCATCATTGATAATGGATTTTTGAAGATCACTGATCGCAAAAAGGAGCTTTTCAAAACTTCAGGAGGACTTTACATTGCCCCACAACAAATTGAGAACAAACTCAAAGAGTCAAGATTAATAGAGCAGGCAATGGTTGTGGGAGAAGGGAAAAAATTCCCAGCAGCATTGATCGTTCCAAATTTCGAAGCACTAACAGAGGAGCTAAGCAAGCAGTTTGTATTTGTCACAGAGCAGAGTGAGTTGCCAAAAGACCCTGTTGTCATCAAACTGTATGAGAAGGAAATTGCAAAAGTGAATGAGGAGCTAGGTAAATGGGCCGGAGTGAAACAATATCGCATTGTTTCTGAAAGCTGGACTCCAGACTCTGGAGAGTTAACTCCAACATTAAAACTCAAAAGAAGAGTACTTCACGAAAAATATGAACATATGATTGCCGATATTTATAGCGGAGACGGTTCTGTGGATTTTGCGGAAGCGGAATCTGATACTTCAGAGCTCGATCTGGAAGAATCAAATAAATAGCAATCCAAAATGATACATGTTTTAGATCTTAACTTTTTAGGCATTGATCACGCCATTGCATCATTCCTTATCGAATCATCTGCTGGACCTATTCTTATCGAAACTGGACCGCACTCCACATTTGAGTCGATGAAATCACAACTGGCCAAGCATGGCTACCAGCCAGAAGACGTTAAACACGTGCTTCTGACCCATATTCACTTTGATCACGCTGGCGCAGCCTGGGCTTTTGCTGATCACGGAGCCAAAATCTACTTGCATCCCTTTGGCAAACCACACCTGGAAGACCCCACCAAGCTCTACAACTCTGCCAAAATGATCTATGGCGATGACATGGAGCGCTTATGGGGAGCCATGGATAAAATACCGGGAGATCTTTTAATCACTCCAGAGCATTTGGATGAAATCACTATCGGAGATAAAAAATTTACTGCAATACATAGCCCAGGTCATGCAAAACACCATATTGCCTGGCAGCTAGATGACATCATCTTCACAGGAGATGTGGCTGGAGTGAAAATTGGAAATGGCCCGGTAGTACCACCATGTCCTCCTCCGGATATCAATCTGGAAGATTGGAACCAATCATTGGATATCTTGATGGAGCGAAAGGCTAAGTCACTTTATCTGACCCATTATGGAGAGGTAACTGCTATTGGCGACCATGTACATGAACTAAGAAACATGCTGACCGACTGGGCCAATTGGATTAAGGAAAAATGGGAGTCTGGCTTGACAGCAGATGAAATTACTCCTCAGTTTTCTGAATATACCGCCAACCAACTGAGAACCCTTGGCGTATCAGAGCATGGCGTCAAACAATATGAAGCAGCGAATCCAAGCTGGATGAGTGTGGCTGGTCTGATCAGGTATTGGAAAAAGAAGAGCCAATAATTAATCCATTCCTGCGTTTTAAAAGCTTTGAAGAGAAGGGTACGTGGTATTCTTCTCTTATTTTTTCACCTTTACTGAGTTATGGAAGACCGCCGGATTGATGAACTACAGGAAAAGCTACAAGGACTAATCCATCAGCAGCACAAGATCTCAAATGAAATTCGTGAGCTACAAATAGCTGTGGATTCCTTGAAACAACCTTCCAAAAAAGAAAACCCTGTTCTGGAACAAGTACCCACTTCCAAACCTGTTCTGGAAACATCTGCTGCAGAGAAAAAACCTCGTGTCAAGCGTGATTTGGAACAATTCATTGGTGAGAATCTCATCAGTAAACTCGGCATACTTATCACCGTAATTGGAGTGGGAATTGGGACTAAATACGCGATAGATAATGAAATGATTAATCCAGTAACCAGAATCATTCTCGGTTACCTGGTGTCTCTTGGTCTTTTGGGCTTCGCCATTTTCCTGAAAAAGAACTATTTGTCTTTTAGTGCAGTACTATTAAGTGGCGCTTTTGCGATCATGTATTTTTTGACTTTTGCGGCTTACAACTTTTATGGGTTCATCGGAAAAGGTCCTGCTTTTGGCGTGATGGTCATTCTCACAGTTGCCACGGTGTATTCCGCATTGCGATATGATAAGTCAATTATAGCCCACATGGGATTGGTCGGCTCGTATGCCGTCCCTTTTTTGCTAAGTGATGGAAGTGGGCAGGTATTGTACCTCTTTATTTACATTACCATAATCAATATTGGCATTGTCGTGGTGAGTGTAAAAAAGTACTGGCAATCACTGTATTATGCCGCTCTGATCTTCACCTGGCTGATTTACACCGCCTGGTTCCTCGATCGATATACCAAGGATGAGTTTACAATTGCCATTCTTTTTGCTGGAGTATTCTTTATTCTTTTCTACACCTCCTTTCTTGCCAATAAAGTGCTCTTCAAAAAGGAGCTTGTACGAGGAGACATTTTTTTGATTTTAACCAACTCATTGATCTTTTACAGTCTCAGCTTTGCGTTGTTGGACAAGAGGTTTGGACATGACATGACACTTGGCCTATTCACCCTGGGAAATTCCGCTTTACACTTCCTTGTTGCCTTTGCTATAAAACGAATCAATTCAGAACATCAGGCATTATTTCGCTTGATTGTTGGTGTAGCAATAGCCTATCTGACTTTGACCATCCCAGTAATTTTTGAAGGTGCCTGGATCACAGTGCTCTGGGTAGGTGAAGCTGCAGCGCTCACCTGGGCTGGACAACCCAAAGAAGGCCTCCCATACCGCAGAATGTCCTATGTGTTAATTCTTCTGACTTCTTTCAGCTTATTCACCACCTGGATTAATAGAAGCGAAGCAAGTTCTCTCACGCCTTTTTTTAACACCTATTTTCTAGTAAACCTACTCTCTATTGCTGGTCTATCGGTGGTAAACTGGCTTAATTATAGGACGATAGATAATGGCAATCATTGGTATGATCGACTATTCTCATTCATCAAGCCAGGTCTTTTACTATTGACTGTCTACGCATGTTTTGCCTTAGAGATTGCCGGTTACTGGCAAAAGTCCCCTCTCATAATTAATGGGGAGTTGTTGCAGGTATGGCTAATGATCTATTCTCTGGTCTATCTGGGGATATTGGCTTTGTTTAACCAAAAGACTATCCAAAGTAAAAATCTAACAGCCGTTATTCTGGTCCTGGGAATTCTAACAATTCCGACGCTATTGAACACTTCATATACTTTAAATGAGATCCGTCAATATTATTTGGAAAAAGACAACATGATGATTTTGAGCTTGAGGTATTTCTTGTTCGCCGCAATTGCCTTTTTCGGTTTTAGTATCAAGCCCTATTTCAAGAAAGAATCAACCAACAGGCTCCAAAAAAACACATCCGAAATTATTCTACTCGGTTTAATCCTGTGGATAACCAGTATAGAGCTAATCCATTGGTTGGATCTGTTTGACTTCAAATCCTCTGACAAACTTTCATTGACGATATTATGGGGAATAAGTGCCCTTGCGTGGATTGGATTGGGGATTACCCAATTGAAAAAGCATGTTCGAGTAGCGGCAATAGGGTTGTTTGCCGTAGCACTAATCAAATTGTTTTTCTATGACATTGCACATTTGGACAACCTCTCAAAAACAATAGTATTTGTTTCGCTGGGAATTTTGATGCTTGTGGCTTCTTTCCTTTATAACCGATTTATGAAATCAACGGAGGAAAGTCAACAAGATTAATTCATCTCGTATTTTTTCATCTGGGTGCTTCCTACCCGTAGATGACCGATTTCACCGATGGTATTTCCTTTATTGTCTTTGATCGGTCGGAAATCTACCGGTACTTTCACATCTCTAGAACCTACGAGATCAGCGCTTCCTTTTCCAAGTTGCAGGCAAGCGATATCACTTACATGAGTAATAAACCCGTAGTTGTTGCGAATGATAATCGGATCAGAAATTTGCGTTAAGATGGTTGTAAGAATATTGGCCTCCTCATTCACATGAATTTGAAGCAACGCATTTTCTACAACTTCAGGTAGTCTCTCCACCTCCATCTTATTCAAGACCTCTTTTGCTCCATCAGAAAGTAGTTTGGATCTGATCGCCGCTACGGACGAATTGGTCAAAAATATGAATGGTGCTTCTGGAATCTCAATTCGACAGGTTTTAAGAAAAATTTCTCCTGAATGACTAGCCAAACCGTAATCGGATATGATAATATCCGGAGGGGTACTTTCAATGAATTGAATGAAGTCCTTTAGGTTGTTGACATGGTGCACTTCCACGTCTGGGAAATGCATCACCAGGATGCGCTCGACCAAACGGGCGTCCTTGCCGTTCTCTTCGATATGTAGTACTGAAAATCTCATTTCGCTGTGAAGGATGAAAATAAGAAGAGTATTCGACAAAACAAGACAGTCTTCGATCAATCACTTATTTGCGAAGATCATCCTGCTTTTTTTCCTGATCAGTCATTTGACATGTATCACAAATCCATCTGACTGCTGTCATTAAAAAATGCTGAAAAAGGACATACCTTAATTACTTGAAACAACAGGATCCTTAGAAGGTCGTGAAGTCATGAAAAAAATACTTGTCCCTACCGATTTCTCCGATTGCGCCAACAACGCTACGGATATAGCCATAGACATTGCCAAGCACTATGGAGCGGAGTTGCACTTCTACCATTTTGTATCCGTGCCGATAGACTGGGTCCACCTGGACTTTGCTCAAAGTGCTATGTACCCTGATGTAACCGAAGAGGTTAATCGGGTTCAAAAAGAAATGAAGAAACTGGTCAAATATGTTGAGAAAAAAGGTGTGACAGCCTACTCGTATGTAGACTTTGACAACAGCACAGGAGCCGTAGCCAAATACGCCAAGAAAAATGATATTACGTTTATCGTGATGGGATCGCACGGGGCCAAAGGAATTCAGGAATTTTTCCTTGGATCCAATGCACAAAAAGTGGTTCGCTACTCTGAAGTACCTGTCCTGATAGTGAAAACCAAACTAGATACCGTTGAAATAAAAGATATTCTATTTGTTTCGGACTTCCAGGAAGAAATGACCGTACCGTTCGAAAATGTAGTGATGTTTGCGAAGATGCTGGGAGCGAAAATACACCTCGTCTATCTCAACACTCCATCAGACTTCCAAAGATCATGGACCATCAAAGAGCGAATGGAGAGTTTTGAAAAGCTAGCTACAGGTCATTTGGCCAAATCCGAAATTGTTAATTGTCTATTTCTCGAAGAAGGAATGGAAAAATACTGTGAACAAAACCATGTTGGTATGATTGCAATGGCCACCCACCATCGAAAAGGGTTATCCAGGACATTTCTGGGCAGCTTGACTGAAGAAGTAGTCAATCACATGGATATTCCAGTCGTAAGTTTTCCAATTTAATGTTTCGTTATCATTTTAAATTGTTATGACGCAAGTTTATGAATAGGGCTCTCCGGGGCCCTATTCTTTTTTTGTTTAAGCGACTTATCTAATCATCAGGCTTTCAGGCAATGATGTGTTAGATTTAACCTTAGGTAACATTGTATTTAATAAGAGTATAAAGAAGAATGAAAAAGTATTTAGGCCTCCTACTGTCAGGCATTATCCTGGTCAGTTGTGGAGAACCTGATGATTTAACCTATCAGGTCAATTCTCCAGACAATCAAATCACCCTCAGTTTTATGACTCTGGATAGTAAACCCGCCTATTCGGTAAGCTATAAGGGAAATACCCAAATTGATACCTCCTATTTAGGCTTTGAGTTTAAAGACCAACCTCCATTAACCGGAAACCTGTCCATCGTGACTCAATCCGTAAGCACGTCTGATGAAATCTGGGAAATGCCCTGGGGGGAGCAGCGCGAGGTGCGTAATAATTACAACGAATTAAGATTGACACTTCAAGAATCTACTACACCAAACCGCACTTTCGATTTAGTTTTTAAAGCCTACAATGATGGTATTGGTTTTCGTTTTGAATTTCCTGAACAAGAAGCTTTCCCTGGTGAAGTGGTTATCACAGAGGAAATGACCGAGTTTAATTTGACTGGTGACCATAAAGTTTGGTGGATTCCAGGTGACTGGGATATTTATGAATACCTATACACGGAAAGTCAATTCTCCAAAATCAACGCATACGACCAGTTCATCGAGGGAGATCATTTAGGTCAAGTATATCTGAACAGCAATGCCGTAAACACACCTGTGACTATGAAAACCAATGAAGGTATTTACCTGAGTTTTCATGAAGCTGATTTGACCAATTATGCGGGGATGACCCTTAAAGTAGACACTTCAAATCTTACCATGGTGAGTGAGTTGGTTGGTAATGATGCTGGAATAAAAGTGAAAACGGCTGCTCCTTTCGTCACACCATGGAGAACCATCCAAATTGCGGACCGGGCTGGAGATCTTTTAGAATCCAAACTGATTGTCAATCTGAATGATCCAAATGAGCTTGGTGATATCTCTTCCTGGTTTAAGCCGATGAAATATATCGGTATCTGGTGGGACATGCACCTAAACCGAAGAACATGGGATTATGCCTCAGGAAATCATGGCGCTACTACCGAATACACAAAAGAATTGATTGATTTTGCTGCAGAAAATGATATGGGCGGTGTTTTAGTAGAGGGTTGGAATACCGGTTGGGAAACCTGGACGGACCCCAACATGCGAGATACCATCTTTGATTTCACTACACCTTATCCAGATTATGACCTGGAATATCTAGCAGGGTATGCCGCAGGAAAGGGTGTTCAGATCATTATGCACCACGAAACTTCGGGAGCTGTGGCTCGATATGAAGAGAGAATGGAACCGGCTTACCAGCTGATGAACAAGCTTGGTATACATTCGGTGAAAACCGGATATGTGGGTACAGTTATCCCGGCAGGAGAATACCATCACGGACAGTGGATGGTGAATCATTACCAAAATACTTTGGATAAAGGTGCAGAATATCAAGTGGCCATCAACATGCATGAGCCAATCAAAGCAACAGGCTTGAGAAGAACGTTTCCAAACATGATTTCTCGAGAAGGTGCTAGAGGTCAGGAATACAATGCCTGGGCAGGTGAAGGAGCAAGTCCACCTTCACATTTGCCAACAATCGCATTTACAAGAATGCTATCGGGTCCATTCGATTACACTCCGGGTATCTTCAATTTGAGTCTGAAACCGTACAAAGAAAATCACCCGATCAAATCAACTCTGGCACTACAGCTCGGATTGTATGTCAACATCTACAGCCCGATCCAAATGGCAGCTGATTTAATTGATTATTACAAAGGAAATCCGGCCTTCCAATTCATTTTGGATGTAGGAGTGGACTGGGAGCAGAGTAAAGTGCTCGATGGAGAGCCTGGAGATTTCTTAGTTACTGCCCGTCAGGAAAAAGGTACGGATGATTGGTTTGTGGGAGGAATGACTGATGAAAATGCTCGTCCTTATACTTTGAATTTAGATTTTCTGGAAGCTGGGAAAACCTATACAGCCAAAGTATACCGTGATGCGGATGACACGCATTATCTGGATAATCCAACTTCCATTGACATTGTGGAGATGGAAGTGACAAAAGGCGATGAAATTCCAGTAAATATGAAAGAAGCTGGCGGTTTTGCCGTTAGTCTTATAGCTAAGTAATTAGCTTCTTATAATCGTATCAAACCCTGACGGTAAATCGTCAGGGTTTTTTGTTGATTAGTCCTCGAGTAATGCCAACTGTTTCAACGCATTTTCATTCGCTGAATCCAATTCTAGTACTTTTTTGTAATTGACAATGGCGTTTGCGGTATCCCCTGAAATCGCTAGTGCCTCTCCATAGCTATCATACACATTGGGGTTCGTTCTAAACAGATAAGTGTTGAAATTGAAAGCTACCAATGCCTCATCAATTCTGCCGCTTCTCAGAAAGACATATCCCAGCGTATTCAATTCCGCGCTTTTGCTTACTCTCTTGTACATGTGATAGTAATGAGCATTGGCATCTTTATAGAATTCCTCGACTGTCATCTTTTTTAAAGCGTCCTGTAAATAAGTTGCAGCTCGATAGTTTGGAGTAACCGGATAACCCAAGGCAATCTGTGCAAGATCAGTTTCCAAATCCGTCACAGGAAATTCTACAATTCGCCCAATCTCTTTTCCTTCTTTTTTGAATATGAATGTCGGGACACGATGGATATCAAGGCCTTTTTCCTCTTGATTCGGTCCTTGCTTGTACTTTTCCTCGCCATCATACAAGGCGATAATGTTAAGTTGATCTCGACTAAGGCCAAGTTCATCCCATAGATGAATGAATTGTGGAACCCAGTTTTTACTGTCTCCACACCATGACCCGAGATAAATATCAACTTGGGTCTTTTTCAGGTTCTTTTTCCAGGTGGAAGATGGTTGGGTGGGCTTAAATTCATCGTAATGCTCCTGGTACCAATCTCCATGATTCATCAAATCAGTAATAGACACAGGTCCACACAAATGGGTCTCCTCTCGACTGTTTACATAGGTTTCTGGATTCTGAGCAATAAGGTTTCCAGCTATCACCAGGATAGCGGCATAAAGGATAGGTTTCATAATAGTTTGGTTTTTGATTTCGGTAAAGAAACGTCAAACCAAACGGCAGCGCTGTTAATGAAGTGTTAAAGAGACCAAACGAAATGTTAATGGCTGGAGTGAAATAACCTGGTTTGGTAACTGATCATGAAGGATACTCCAATGATAATCAATGCTGAGAGAGCCGCAAGAAGACTGAATGGCACCTCTGGAAGCTGAAAACTCAATCCATCAAACGCCTGCGTAAAGTCATTGGACCATTGGTTTAGTCTATTGAAATCCATAGAAGGCAACTCCACTTGAAAATAAGGTTTGCCAGCTTCATTTTTATAACCAAACAGTAAGTATACCATCAAAGAAATGAAACCAGAGCCAATAAACCACCAGGCTCTTTTACTGATCACCGGCTGATACTCAAAAGTGCTTTTTGGCTCAATAGAAGCCATAATTTGCTCCTTGAGAAAGGCTTGCGGTGTCTTTTCACCTTGCCGAAAAAGCTCTTTCAGCATTTGATCTTCAGGATTCATATTTTGTTCTTCTCTCATGATGCCCACTCTGTTATGCCCATTTTCAATAGGGCCTGGTTCAATTTCTTTCGAGATCGGTGTAAGATAATCTTCACGTTGGAGTCCGTCAAACCCGTAATCTCACATATTTCTTTAATGGATTGCTCATTGTAGTAAAACAACGTTACAATTCCCTTTTCGTCATCTGACAATTGATCCATCGCTTTTGTTAAAACAGATCGCATATCATTTAGCTCCGACTGCTCATTCACATTGTTACCATTCAAATGCCCAGAATGGTTATCAATATCCACCAAATTCGGTTTTACCTTTCTCAATCGAGTCATGCAAGCGAAATAGGCGATCCGAAGCATCCAGGTAGACAGTTTGGATTCATTTCTGAAGGTATTCAATGATTTATGTACTTTCAAAAAGGTATCCTGAACCACCTCATATGCATCCTCCTCATTTCGAAGGATGTTCAATACAAAATTGAACACACGTACCTGATACTTATCCACGAGATCTCCAAAGGCACGGTTATTCCCTGCCAGGATTTGCTCAATCAAATAGGTATCGTCGGTCTGGTGCATTTGTACTTGTTAGACTACCTAATTTACGAAGCGGTTACATTTTTTTTAGAAATGTTGTAACCGGATTTAAAACCAGGTAGTCAATAAGGGCAAATCACAAAATCTAAATTGACTAATATGGAACCAATGATTGTATTTCTGGCACTTTTCGCAACGATATTCGGAATTGCCTATGTATTTCTAACCACAAGAAACAAAGAGCGCCTTATGATGATTGAAAAAGGAGCTGATGCTACTTTATTTGAGAGAAAAGGGACCAAATTCTCAATCGCTAAATTCATTCTAAACATTGCCCTTCTGTTTGTTGGAATCGGTTTTGGAATTTTCGTGGGTTGGGTACTTGGAGAATCCTTTGGTGGTCGAAATAATGTTGAGGTTTATATGTTCTCAACCATTTTCATATTTGGTGGCCTAAGCATGATTGCTGGGTTCTTCATCACCAGAAAAATTGAGAAAGCAGATAACGAATAAATTATAATAGTCTTTCGGTCAAAGCCCTGGATAGCAATATCTGGGGTTTTTTATTCAGATAATCCCGAATTCTCATTCCCTGAATTTTTTAAAGTGATTGAACTATTAATGTCCAATCAACAAAAATTCTAAGGGAATCTTATTTGGCCATCTGACTCCTAATTCTACTCAACGATTGTGGAGTAATTTTCAAATACGAAGCAATGTATTGCTGCGGGACAGAGAGAGCCAAATCAGGATAGCGTCTCAAAAACTCCTGGTATTTTTCACTTGCCGTACCAAAATTGAGGAAGTCATTGTCTTTGATTTTATTCAAAAGATTGGCTTCCGTTAATGATTTACTCAGTAGAAATAGTTTGGGTACCTCCTCATTCAGTTGATCCCAAACACTTCTTTTCACTGAATACATTTCAGTGTCGAGTACTGCCTCAATACCTGTTTCGCTAGGTTGCAAACTGTAGTAACTCTCAAGATCCACTGCAAACTGATTTGGACGAACAAAGTATTTGACTACTTCCAGCCCATCATTTCCATAACCAAACACTCTAAGAGCCCCCTTCTCGACAAATCCTAGTTTGTTGGCTATGTTTCCAATGGTGTGAAAAGAATCTCCAGCTTTCAAATTATGGAACTGGAAATTCTGAATCAGCAAGTCAATATCTGACTCGGGCAAAATCCCACCAAACCCTAAAACGGCTCTAAGTCTATCCATTTATTGAACGATTCCATGACTAATTACCGATCTGGCACAGGAAAGAATCGCCTCCTCATTGGATAACGGTTTCCATCCAAGTTCGTTGACTGCCTTGGAATGATTGACTCTGCGCTCTGCGCTTAGATCAATCAAAATGGGCTTAAGTGTTTTGTCAAAGTTGCTGAACAACCGCACCAGAAAGTCGGGTAATGTGACTTTTGGTACTTTTTTAGTCGGATAAGCTTTTCTTAACACATCGGCTACTTCACTAAACTTAGAAAACCCGGAGGAACCGATATAGCGTTGATTGGCTGCAAGTGCATTTTCCATGGCCCGAACATGTAGATCAGCAACAGAACGAACATCCACCATATCGAATCCAATATTGGGCAAAGCTGGTGAACTGCCATCGAGCGCCTTGATGACAATATTGGCAGAAGTACCGAAATCTTGTTCCAAAACAGGTCCAAGTATGGCTCCAGGACAAACGGTAACCAGTTCCAGCCCTGAGTTATCTTGCTCAATAAAATCCCACGCTGCTTTTTCAGCGATGGTCTTACTTCGAAAATAGGGGGTAGTGTCTTTTTTGTTGGAAACGTCGGTCCAATCCGATTCAGTGAATTCATTATGTTTCCCTTTCGAATTGCCATAGACAATTGCTCCAGTGGATGAGGTGATCACCACTCGTTTCACACCTAATTTGGAAGATGCTTTAAGCACATTTAGAACTCCTGCTTTTGCTGGCCTGATCAATTCATCGTCATTTTTAGGTAGTTCTCTGGGAAATGGGGAAGCAATGTGCATCACAAAATCCTTGTCCTTGCAAAGCGTTAACCAGATGGACTCATCCTCCAAATCGGCCTCAGCAAAAGCAAGATTCTCCACTTTGGAGGTGTGCCTGTCAATCACCTCTCTGATAGAGTCCGCTCGACTCATATTTCGGAGCGTTCCTGTTACGTGATATCCCTTCTCTAATAATTGAATGGTCGTATGCGAACCAAGAAACCCGGTTACGCCTGTCAATAGTACCTTTTTCATGATTATGATCTTTGTTTGAATCAAATTTGATCAGACTGATCACCATCACAATTACCAAATGTTAAGAAATGAATTTTTAGTTAAATCCCGTTTCGAAGACTAAGTTTTATATTCACATAAAGAACTTCCCATTACATAACTCGTCTTTAGGTTATGACTCGCGACATCATCGACATCAATGACTTCACTATTCTGGTTGAAACTGCCAATGCAGAGACTCCTATTACCGATTCCTGTTTCTTTGACGAGCCCGTAATTGCGGTGGCATTTTACGGTTCGGGCAATGTAGAGCTTGCAGTAAAATATCCTGATGTCCATAAAGAATTCAATTATACCAATGGCTTAGCTCTCTCCTTTTATGCCGATGAACAGGTGGAGTTTGAACACACTGTTTCATCTGGAAAGCCGCTAGAGAGCATCGTTATTGCCACCACAATGCCGAATCTGGAGAAACTCCCAAATCAAGAAGGTGAATTGTTTGGTGAAATGTTGCAACAGTTGGTGAATCCAAAAGATCACTATGTGGAGGGCCCTAGCTTTTTCATGACTCCTGAAATGCAATCCATCGTGGATCAGGTTATTAACAACCAGTATGAAGGCAAAGCACGAATGATGTTTTTCAGAAGCCAAATGACCACTTTGCTCGCACACTTCTTTGGGCAGCTTTCATTGATTTCAGAGGATACTATTCCATCCCACGAAAGGGCCAAGCTTCAACAGGCCCGAGACATCCTGATCAATAATCTGGAGCATCCTCCATCCCTCACAGAACTATCGAAAGAGATTGGACTCAACACATTCAAGTTGAAAAAGAATTTTAAAGAGCTGTTTGGAGTCCCCGTATTCAAATACCTGCAAAACGAGCGCCTCAATACCGCCAACGAGTTAATTCGATCGGAGAAAATGACCATTCAGGAAGCCGCCTGGCACGTGGGTTATGACAGTCTCAGTTCGTTTTCCAATGCTTTTGCGAAGAAGTTTGGCTTCCGACCAAGCGAAATAAAGTGATAATCCTTTTCGAACAAATCACTATCCCTCTCGAACAAATCATCCAATAAGAAAGGTAGCAGCTTTGTCTCATCAAAATAAAAGACAAAGCAATGAAATCACTTAAAGCAGTTCTTATTGGCGTATTTATCTGGTTCTTAGGAGCTAGTTTTTATACAGCCTCTTACCTGTTCCCCTTTCTGAAGAATGTGGAGTTGCAAGCAAACCTTACACTGGCCATAGCTTTGATTCCCAACGCCTGGCTAGGCGCTCGATTGTACTACAGATGGCAACCAAATGCTCACGGTCTTCAGCTGGGATTAGTTGTATTACTTACTGCCATCTTGTTGGATGCCTTAATCACAGTGCCATTCTTCATTCTTCCGGCAGGGGGAAGTTATCTAAGCTTCTTTGGCACCGCTTCATTTTGGCTAATCGCTATAGAATACCTCCTGGTAGTCTATGGTTATTGGAGAATCAAAGTGCAACCAAAGGAATCATGAAAGTTGTACTAGCCATCTTCACTTTAATTGGTTTTGTGCTGTTGGAAAGTCCACTACCAAATGCAATATCTGAAGGTTGGGATTCGATTCAAAAAGAACAGGAGACACTGAAAACCCAGGCTTACAACATCTTGAGACATAAGTGTAATGGCTGTCACAAGAAACAGAATCCTTTCATGGTATTCTCTGAGAAGAACATGAGCAAAAGGTCTGAAAAAATCTATGAGCAGGTATTCGTGAAACAACGGATGCCTAAAGGAAATGAAGTCAAGCTAACCAATGAGGAGTACAGCCTCCTCAAGAATTGGCTACTAACTGAAATCAATAAGTAATCATGGACTTAACATTAAAAAACATCTCGCTACTCATCGCAATTGTCCTAACCGGACTATCAGCTGGTTTATTCTACGCCTGGTCTGTTTCTGTCATCCCGGGCACAAAAAAAGTAATCGATTCATCTTATCTGGAAGTGATGCAAAAGATCAATCGAGAGATCATGAACCCTCAGTTCTTCCTGGTCTTCATTGGAAGCATGGTTCTGTTAGCATTTAGTACCGTACTGCATTATGGTAGTGGTATGTCGTTTTGGTTGTTGCTACTCGCGACCGGGGCTTATATCCTCGGGACATTTGTGGTAACTGGCTTAGGCAATGTCCCTCTCAATAATGAGCTGGAAGGAATAAGATTAGGACAGCTCAATCCGTCGCAGATGCAAGAATTCAGAAGATACTACGAAGCCAGATGGAATCTATTTCATCAGATCAGGACCTTCTTTTCGGTATTGGCTTTTATCGCCTCATTGATAGCTTCATTTACAGCAAACTCATTCACAACACATTAAATCAAATACAAACTCAATCAAAAAACAATGACTAATACAATTCTAGTAATAGGCGGTACAGGAAAGACCGGCCGAAAAGTAGTAGATAGACTACAAAAACGAAAGGAACAGGTACGGATCGGCTCCAGATCTGCGGAGATTCCGTTTGACTGGGAAGAACCTGATACCTGGGCGCCAGCACTAAAAGGGATAGATAAAGTATATATCACCTTTCAACCAGATCTCGCGGTTCCTGGAGCTCTTAAAGCAATAGAGGTACTGGTAAAAACCGCGCGACAAGCAGGTGTTAAAAAATTGGTCCTGCTATCCGGAAAAGGAGAGCGAGAAGCTGAACTATGTGAGCAAGTAATCATTCATTCTGGAATCGATTTTACAATCGTGAGGGCTAGTTGGTTTATGCAAAACTTCAGTGAAAGCTTCTTTTTGGACCCTATCCGAGCAGGTCACGTGGCGCTTCCGAAATCAGATGTTCAGGTTCCATATATCAACACCGATGACATAGCGGATGTAGTGGTGGAAGCACTTCTTAATGACAAGCACGATGGAGAAACCTATGAACTCACCGGGCCAAGACAGTTGACTTTTCGAGAGGTGGTACACGAAATCTCGCAAGCAACATCTCGCCAGATTGAATTCACACCGATCACTCAAAACGCCTATAACAACTTACTAAAGGAGGTAGGTGTCCCGGAGGATTATATCTGGCTGATCAACTACTTATTCACAGAAGTACTGGATACCGAAGGAAATAACATCATAACACAGGATGTAGAAAAAGTGCTTGGACGTAAGCCAATAGACTTTGCTGATTATGTGACACAAACAGCCAAAACTGGCGTCTGGAATATCTAACCAACCAAAACCCGCCTGTTCTTACGGGTGGGTTTTACTCTCAATTAAAAATTTCTAAAACTCAAAAACGTATAAAAATGAATCGATTAACATTATTAATCATGATCCTAATGATCACTACGACAGCTTTCGCTCAAAGCAAAAAAGAATTTACCAGAAAAGGATTTGTCTTCGGAGTTGGTATGGGTACTGGGGTTCATCTAGTAGATGGAGAAGCTCACAATCGTTTTACCACACCAAACATTAAAATCGGAGCTATGCTGAACCCTAAACTAGCTATCCTTTTAACCGCTCCTGGCGGAACTCATAAACAGGATGAAGAAGTGCGAGCATTTGAAGGAGTGATCCCTTCAGTTCAATACTGGATATCTGATCAGTTTTATATCAATGCTGGTGTAGGTCTGGCTATAGAAACGACTCCTTTTTACAAAGTGAATTATTCAGAAGGCACACCAGAATTCAATACCGGCATTGGATTGACCAGCTCAATTGGTTATGAATTAGTACAATGGTCTACCAACAAAACATTAGACGCTCAATTGAGAGTGTTGTATGGCAATATCGAATTTGACAACCAATCCAACACGGAAAACCTGGCCATTGATTTGGTGATTGGGTTCAACTTGTATTGATTAATGTAATTGGAGAACTTGCACAGCTAATAATAACGGAATGCCATTCACTATTGACACTATAAACAAAGAAGAGTATCCAACTGTAGTTGAAATCTGGGAAGCCTCTGTGAGAGCTACCCACGATTTCCTACAAGAGGAAGATATTGCCTTTTTCAAGCCCTTAATACTCAATGAGTACTTGGATGCAGTGAATTTGCGCAGTGCCAGAAATGAAGAAAATGAGATCGTGGGCTTTCTGGGTGTCGCAGAAGAAAACCTGGAAATGCTGTTTATCCATCCAACGTATTTCAGTAAAGGTGTTGGGAAGATGCTCTTAGACTATGCAATCAACGAATTAAGCATAACCAAAGTGGATGTGAATGAGCAAAACAAAAGGGCAACGGGCTTCTACTTACATTCTGGATTTACAGTGATCGGCCGATCAGAAAAAGATCCTCTTGGTAAACCCTACCCAATTCTGCATATGAGGTTGAAATCTCAATAAAGAGGTCATGCCCTGAATTTCATTAAGGAACAAAGCCTCCTAAATCATTAATTCTAAGGGAATCTGTTACTTTCACTTTCCAAATAATTGACTAATGATTGAAAGGTTTCATAGTAAGGTCTCCACATTGACTCATTTGTATTGACGAAGGAAACATATTCTTGTTCTTTGAACTCCTTATATTCAAAATACTTAGAATCATTAGTCAAACTTAAAAGTATCAATCTTTTCAACGTAGACTGTCCATGGACCCAGTCAGTGTATTCTCTTTCTGATAACTTGTTAATAAACTCATTGAGTGCACCAAAATCAGGAAACATATCAAAGAATGGCAGTATAATGCTTTTTATGTGTCCTAAAATCGCAAGGACATATTGATCTAAATCCTTCTCTTTACCTATTCTATTAAGGTTTTCAATACCATCTGATATGGTTTGCTTCTGCCCAAAGTCCTTTATAGTGCAATACTCTTTATTCACTTTTAAATCAATGAATTTACCAAGGATATGATTAACCTCATCTGAAGAAATAAATCCTCTTAATTGAAGAATTCCATTGCTATCATTATAGAATTGTAATGAGATGTATTTTGTGATTTTATTTCTGGTTTGGAAAAACTGTACAGTATGAAAATGTGGAGAATACTCTTCCGTCTCAAAACCCAACCTTTCCAAATGGATCTTCAACTTAGAACTAATTTGCTTTTGTGTACTAATTATATCCATCTTATCTCATACCAACTACTTCAATATCCCCAAATACTGAATCCACGGACCAACTTCTGTTTTGTATTGCTTCGCCATCACTCGTGAGATCTGAGCAATGTGCCCCAAATCATGAACCGTCCAGGTAGCTAGCATATCCTTGAGCTTCACTTCTCCAAACTCTGGATGGATTCCAGTTTTATTCAATTGTGCATCATCTATAGGAGTCGCTTTGAGAACTTCCACATTTTTAGCCCTCCATTCACTAAACTCCTCCAGCAATTTTGCCATCGTCTTGCCCTGACTTGCCTCAAACTGTGCTTTCATGTCAAAGGGAGGAAAAGCCTCAACGGATTCAGATAAAATCATTTGCATACGAGGGATCCAATCCGTTTGCTCTCCAACAATTAGGTGTCCGAGTATATCAAATGGACTCCACGTTTCGGGTCCTTCATTGTGCAAGGTCCATTCATCTGGTAAGTCTGATAGAAGTGCCTTCAAAACGCGCGGTGTTCGCTCCAGTATTTCGATGGTTTTGTTCAGGTTGAATTCCATGATTAGCTGATTTTTATCCTACAAGATAAGTTAGCACTAATTTCAACGTTAAACAGGTTATCTTTCCTTAAGAATACGACCAAACTAGCCATGAAAAGAATAGTCCCTCTACTAATCTTAACTTTTTTCAGCTTATCCGGCTTCACTCAAGACAATCCATTATTAGCCGTCGAGTCCTATAAACTCGACAATGGATTAACGGTGTTTCTCAATGTAGATACAACTACCACGAAGGTGTTTGGTGCCGTGATGGTGAATGCAGGCTCCAAAAATGAAGATCCAACAGCTACTGGAATGGCTCATTATCTGGAGCACATGCTCTTTAAAGGAACCAAAGAAATGGGCACATGGAATTATGAGGCTGAAAAACCACATCTGGATTCCGTGAATCTCCTATATGAACAATTGGCTCTGGCAAAAGATGATGATGCCAAGGCCAAAATCCAGCAATCCATCAATGAACAGGCGGTCAAGGCTTCCGAGTATGGTTTACCTAACGAGTTTGACAAATTGCTGAAGAGCATTGGTAGCACAGGTGTCAATGCCTTCACCAATCAGGAAATGACCTTTTATCACAACTTCTTTCCTGCACATGAGATAGATAAATGGCTGGA
>CEPX01011488.1_pt1 | contig 34048 bp, 32 predicted proteins | sample 361361 | NCBI WGS metagenome assembly CEPX01 (sample SAMEA2619974, study PRJEB7988) | marine metagenome | biome: marine biome (ENVO:00000447); feature: mesopelagic zone (ENVO:00000213) & marine oxygen minimum zone (ENVO:01000065); material: "saline water (ENVO:00002010), including plankton...
TCATCACACTCATCATCATCTCTACACTCACCGCCAAATTCAACAACAATTTCCATCAAAACAACATTATCACTTAAATCATCATCTTCATCAATAATCCCCTCGACAACTAACTCATAAATTCCTTCATCAATTTCAAAATCAACAGTTCTGTATTTATTATTTTTCATCTCTCCCGGAGCAAGGTTCTCTACAGCAACATGTGAAAAATTCAACATACTCACCACTCCATCAAGAATATTTCCATTAAAACTAACATCCTCGCTAAAATCTCCCCCGTTCTCAACATCAATATAAATTCTATACCTCTCTCCCTGAATCAATCTTCCATCTTCAATTAAATTTCCTGCAATATCTCTAATTTTCAAATTACTCAACGCAATATCATGCAATCTCTCATCTGGCAAACACTCCCCGCCAGCACAACCAAACTCACACTCCTGAACTAAAACACTATCAACATCACTCGAACATAAATTATCTTCAGTACACAACGGCGAAGTCACAACCTCAAACAAATCATCATCTAAACAAATAAACTCACTACTCACAACACCACAATCACTATCCTCAACACAATCAACTTCCACACACTCATTCTCCAAACAAATCTCTCCATAAGGACAATCCAAATCTTCCTCACATTCAGGATCTAAACAATCTCCATCAACACAACCAAATGCACAACTCTCAACAAAATTCTGCTCAAGCTCTGAACCACAAATATTTTCCTCCCCACAAAAATTATCAGTTACAACTTCATATCTATCGTCGCCAATACATGTAAAATCACTAAAGTCACTTCCACAATCCCCATCTGCCAAACACTCAACTGTATCATGCTCACAAAAAGCCTGCCCATTCTGAACACACATATCTACAGTATACTCATCGCCGTCATCACAACTATTTGTTAAAGTATCTCTAACCTCAATAACACAAAAACTATTCAAACTCCCAGCATTCTCACATTCAGATGTTTTAAACATTTGATAAATATTATCACTTAAACAAAATGTGTCGCCGATAAAACCAGTAATCCCGCAATCCAAATCCTCAATACAATTAACTTCAGTATTCCTGCAAAAACTTGCCTGAGTTCCCGCATTCGCACACTGATCAATAGTACGTGGAGTATTATCATCACAATCAGCATCACTCTCACAAATTACATCAACACATTCACCCTGAAAACAAATATCACTGCAAATCTCAACAACATTTGTATCTGTCAAACCATCACAATAACTTTCCAAACTCCCAGCATTCTCACAACTATAACTTGTCACATCCTGAACAACACTTTCCTCAACACATTCCAACCCACCATAAACATCATCACCACAATCACCATCATCTAAACAAACAATCAATTCATTAACACATTCATTCTCAACACAACTATCTAAAGTCAATCTAACACTATCATCACAATCACTATCCTCAACACACTCAACAGGAACACATTCATTCTCCAAACAAATCTCTCCATAAGGACAATCCAAATCTTCCTCACATTCAGGTACCAAACACTCACCATTCAAACAACCAAATTCACAAGTCGCAATAACTCCACTACTTGTCTCACTCCCACACTCATTTAACTCACTACAAACAGGACTAACAACACTTTCAACAACATCATCTCCATCACAAGACAAACTCACTTCAACATTTCCACACTGACTATTTTCAGTACAATCAACAAGAATATTCTCGCAAACATTTTCAACACAACTATCCAAAGTCAAACTATTCTCATCATCACAATCACTATCATTCACACATTCTAATGGCTCATGCTCACACTCACTTTCCAAAGTCCCCGGCTCTAAACAAATATCTCTAGTATACTCATCACTATCATCACAATCACTATCACTCTCACACTCAAAATCTTCACACTCGCCGTCAACACAAGCATCATCACACTCTTCAACTAACTCAGGAATCGCCTCTGCAGAACAAACACTATCTAAACTTCCCGGAGCCTCACAACTAATATCTGTTAAATCTCTAACAACATCATCAGAATCATCACAATAATTCTCACCAACACTATCTTCACCACAATCACTATCTTCATCACACGCACTCCCAACAAAATTCAAACACTCATCAAACATATTCCGCGCCTGCGAAGTCCAGTAATCACTTTCAGCAATCCCATAAAAACAAATTCTCCCATCAGCATCTTTCCCTCCAGCAAGAGAATCACCTTCATAAGCATATGAAATAACATCTCCCAAACCCCCGTCGCCATTGTAAGCCTTCGCCACATTTTCAAGACTCGGCGCAATATTTTCATTATTCAAATAATAATAAGGAATTGCAATACTACTTCCTCCATGAAAAAATGCATCTGTATAAACCTGCACAGCTCTATTATTAACTAAAACCTCTAACGGAGAATTCCCAGCAAGACTTGAAATCCCATCACTATCTGTCAAACCCCAGTCTCCCCCATGACGATAATTAGTAACAACACTTGGAAAATTATTAACAGGAATTTGATGCGCATTTGAAAAACGCTCATCACCAACATAAAGAAAACGATAAGAAGAAAAATCAGTCGACAAAACATCATCAGATTCAATTAAGTCAACATCTAATCCTAAATAATTAATCCTGTCAATCACATTTTGATCAATCCGAAATTCTTTATCATAAATATACGCAACATCAGAAGCAGAAATAAAACTCAAACTCATAACTAATAAAAAAATCACTGCACATATTTGAGACCTATCACCTCTTTTTTCTCTTCCACCTATTTTCATTAAATTCCAATATAAAATTTCTTTATAAGTATTATTGTCGTCGAGAAAGTGAGTTTTTGTTGTTACTAAAATTAGATAAATCAGTCCTCACAAACAACACTAACATCCCTACTTCTAAAATTATTCCCAGGATTATCATCATCTCCAGATTCCAAACTAGCCGTAACTTCTAAAGAATAATCTCCCGGCGCAAAACTATCATCAATCAAAATTGTTTTCGACCCAGTAGTAGTAGTTTTCCCAGAAGCTAAATCACTCTTAGTTGCATCCCACTCAAAACCATTAAGAACCCCATGAAAATTAATTGTCTCTTTGTAATCTCCAACATTCGCAGTCTTAAAATCAACTTTATATTCCTTATCACATTCCAACACAGCAACACTATCTAATAAATACTCGCCCGCATCTAAATCTTTAATCCGCAACCCATTAACACTATTTGTATAATCATTAATAATTTCAACATCATGCAAACCTCCCTCAACATAATCCTCTCCTGTCACAAAACCAATACAAGAATTAAACAACTCTCGCGCGTCCGAAGTCCAAAACTCTGTCTTAGCAATTCCAAAAAAACATTTATTAACTTCATCAGAAGAAAATCCAACAACAGTTCCCATCTTCATCTTCCCGCCAAGAGGTGTCATCGCTTGACTTTCCATTTCAAGAGGTTTATATTTATGCGGAATATAATAATAAGGCACAGAACTTTTCCCAAGACCATAAACCGCAGAACTATAAGCCTGCATCATCAAATCCCCAACCTTAACCATCAACGGCGAATTCGAACCAACCATCGACACTCTACCTCTCTCAATAACTCCCAACTCAAGAGCATAATATCTATTAGCAACAATAATAGGAACATCTCCAGGAATACTATCAACATTTCTCAATCTCTCATCACCAACAAAAATCAAACCATAAGAAGAAAAATCCATCCCAACAATTTCAGAACTTTCAATAACTTCAATACTCAACCCAAAATCCTCAAAAGCATCCATAAAACCAGAATCAACTCTATCAGCGTCGCGAACAACATAAGCCACATCCGCCGCCAAAACAAAACTACTAAGAAAAACAGTAAACAAAACCAAAGTCATCACTCTCAATTTCATAACTAGAAAAATCCAACATCTTTTATAAATATATAGAATTGAAAAATAGTGGTGACAAAAAACCAAAACCCTTAAAACCCTCTATTTCCACCAATACTCATGCCAAAAAAACATTGCAGAAAATGTAGAAAACTTCACAAAGGAATGTGTCGCGATTGCAAGAAGAAGAAAAAAATTAAAAATAGAGCCCCTAAATCAGATTAATTCCTAATTAATATTCTAACACCCAAACTCACAATCGCCTACACCTACAGCTAACCCTCTCCCCTCTCGAAGTTTCTTTGTAAATAAAATTACATCCCCATCCTAATTCTTCAATACGCTCTGCCCGAACATCCTTTCCATAACCACAAACAATTCTTTTTCTATCACTAGAACTCAAATAATTCAAAAATTGAGGAAAAGGTTCACCTGAACTCCCATTAACATTAAGGCTCTCTAAAAATTCTAATCTCTCCTCGTGGTCATCACTTACAGAAACCAAACCTGTAATTGAATCTAAAATATCTAAAATTGTTAACAATATAGAATCCTTCCACTGCTCTAATAAATCTAACCGATTATCTAAATCACCATCATTTTCATTCAATTTCACTTGAACCAATCCAAACCCATACAAATCATCTTTACCAAGAACTCCTAAATCAATAACATCTCCATGCAATTTATTCCTTAATTCATTAGGAGTTAAAGAAGAATCATTTTGTAAAATAAGAGCAACAACACCTGCAACATGTGGTGCTGAAAAAGATGTCCCTGAAATTAATACATAAAAATCATCAGGAAAAGTTGTTAAAACATCTGTCCCAGGAGCCACAAGCTCTAAATCACTTCCTGTAGAACCAAAAGGAACTTCATTATCACTATCAACATTTCCTACGGAAATCACACTTGAATAACGCGCAGGATATAATATATCTTCATCATTACCTGCGCTGGCAACTAAAACAATTCCTTCATTAAAAGCCTCTGCCAGTTTTAATTCAAAAGCTAATGAATCAACATCTGACCCAAAACTCATTGATATAATATCCATCTCATTTTCAATACTCCAATCAATTCCATCTAAGACATCACTTAGTAATCCTCCATCCTCATCCATAACTTTCACAACATAAATTTCAACATTTGGAGAAACTCCAATAATCCCAAACTCATTTTCCCTAGCAGATAAAACCCCCGCAACCATTGTCCCATGCCCAACAGGATCACTTAAATCAGTATTATTTTCAAGAATATTAATTCCCCCAACAACGTCCAAATCACTATGATTTAAATCAACACCAGTATCTAAAATCGCAACCTTAATTCCAGAGCCAGTAGTCTTATGCCAAACAAACGGCGCTCCAATTCTTTCAACACCCCAAGGAATCAATTCAGAATTTTGTAATTCAAATTCATTCCCCTCCAAGGAATTAGATTCAATTTTCCGACTACCAAATCCAACACTAGCCCTCGCCCTACTAACAGAAACTTGCTCACTCGTCTCCGGCAAAGGAATTAAAAAATCCTCCTCGACAATCCATTCATCTGTCTCATGATTAAAAACACGAACCTCTCCAGCAGAAGCTAACGGGATAATTAATAAAATTAAAACCAATATCAAACTCTTTTTCATAAAAACCTCACCCACATTTATTATATAAATTTACTGATACTGAAGTGGATATCACAACAACGCAACATCAAACCAAACCCGCTCAACATCACTATTCCCAGCCTTATCAACTGCCCGAATCAAAACATCATGCACCCCTTGCGAAAACCTCTTCCTCTTCAACTTCTCAACACCGTAAGAATCACAATTCCGACACAACTTCTTCCAACGAGGCCGAGAAGAATTCAAATCCTTATACGACAAATCAACTTCCTCACTAACAGAAATATTCAACGCAACCCTCTTCCCAGTAGCACTCTCATTAACAGGAGAATTAATCACAAGAGAAGGCGAAGTCAAATCAACAAACACAGAAACATTCCTACTCCGAGTAACATGCAGCGGGTCACTAACCTCAAACCAATATTCAATCAACTGATTATCAAACCCGCTCAAATCAACAGCCTGCGAACACTCCTGATTCTTCCCCGAACTACAATTCGCAAACGTAATATTAGGATTCCAAAAAAACTTAACATCAACTAAATTATCCTCACTATATTTAATAAAAAACCCAGAACCATTTACAACACTACCTCGTCGAGGCAAAACCCGCGAAATTTTCGGAGGTTTAGAATCAACAAAAAAACCAATATTCTCCTCAACAACATTCTCATCCCCAAAAACAACTCTTATAGAAATATTATTATCTCCCTCGCTAAACCTCTTCTTCCTAACTCTATCAACACCATAACCATCACAATTTCTACATAACCTTTTCCAACGAGGCTTCCGAGAACTATAATCAATATACTCAACCATCTCTGCAACATCACTAAAATTCATAACAAACTCAACCCTCTTATAATCATACTCAAACCCCTCAACAGGAGAATCAATACTAACACTCGCAAACAAAACAGAATCAACAAAAAAACTCCAATTCATTTCACTCTCCCGCCCCGCCTTATCCTTAACATAAACACTAACATTATACTCCCCGTCGCTTAAATCACTCGCAGGCGTAAACGAAACATCTGCATCCAAACCAGAACCAGAAACATTAGCCGCAACAACAACTCCATCAAGTTTAACAACAACCTCACTTAAATTAACCCCTGCATTATCTCCATACATCTCGTCAATAAAAACCGAAATAGTAGGCCTCACTAAACTAACAACACTTCCATTCGCTGGACTCAAATCCTTAATCACAGGGTCTAAAAAATCAGCCGAAAACAAAAACATCTGCTCATCCTCAAGCTTGCAGCTAAAATTACTCCAATAATACAAATCAAAAACCCCACCCGTAACATTCCCATTATTCGGCGAATCCTCCATTTTGAAAGCCCCAAAATAATCCAAAACACTTCCAGCATCCCAACGATAAAAAATCCCAGCCCCGTCCCCATTCTCTAAAACAAACTCCGGCTCACTAACATAAAAATCATTCAACCCATCAGGCGCAGCAGGAAAAACATCAAACGAAGTCCTATTATTAATATAAAAAAACTCATCCCCATTCTTAACACTATTATTAAAACAATCCCAAACATAAACACTCCAGCTCACATTCCCACTAACATTAAACACCTTGCTATCAAACTCATAACTATAATTACTCCCCCCAACATTCACACCTGTAAAATTCACCTGCCCATCATCTGTCAAAACACTAAACAAAACCTCCTCAACGCAAAACCCAACAACATTAACATTCAAAGTAACATTATCTCCATTAACCAAACAACTATCAGCCAAACTCTTATTACTAATCACCGTCGCCTGATTCGGAAAACCCTTTGTCGAATTTTGAAATGTAAAGTTACCAGTGCCATCGGGAATTCTCTGCCTTGTTTTATTATCATTATCCACATCCACTAAATTCAAAACTTCATCTTCCTTTACATCATTTGGTTTAACTAGACTTAAATTCTCTCCACTATTGACAATAGAATTAGTGGGAAATAAATCAAAAACATAAAATGAATTTTCACCAATTGTAATATTCGGAAAATAAAACTTATCACTCTCCTTATCTTCAATATACCATCCACTCAAATTAATTTCAACATCAGAAAAAATCTCAACCCACTCATCAATATCACTTCCTTCCGGATCTAATTCAACCTCATTAATCGAAACACCTGAAACAAAAAACATAGAAAAACATAAGAGAAAGATTCCCCAACTTAATTTTTCAATCACCCTCTTCATTTTAAATTTAACCAATTCCCATATATAAAATCACGTTACTACTTTTTTATACAATTTCAACATCAAACTCACTACTAATCAAATTCCCCGCTTCATCAACAATCTGCAACCCAATATTATGAATCCCTTCCCCCCGAACACTAATCCGTTTCTCACAAACACCATCCATCAACCGCGAGCAAAGCCTCCTCCACCTCGGCCGCGAAGCATCATTATCAATATACTCAACCTCATCAAAATTCAACTCTGTAATATCAAGAGTAACATAAACTCTCGAACCATCAACCTCTGTCTCAATCGAATTAACAACAGGAAAAGTCGTATCAACTTCTAAATCATAAACCCGCGAATCATCAACATTCCCCGCAATATCTTCGAGGGTAAACCAATACTCAATCACCTCGCCGTCAAAATCCTCAACATCAACACTCGCATCACAAAAATACTTCTTCCTATCTAAAATACAATCACTCCCAATATCCAACTCATGAACTCGCATCCCCGTAACAAAATTCCCATAATGAAGCTCCAACTTCTCCGGATTCAACTCTGAAAACTGAACCTCAAAAAACCCAGACGCAAACCCTCTTCGCGGAGAAGTCCGTTTAACTCGCGGCTCTTTCGAATCAACAAAAAACTCAACTTCATGAAACATTTCATTCCCAATAACATCTTTAACTCTAAACTGAATATGGTTTGGCCCTTCATCAAACCTCCGCGATCTTGAACCAGAAGTACAGTCATTACAAATCCGCGTCCAACGACCTCTACCATCCAACAAATCAGTAAAATAAACATCTGCAACTTCATTAATATTAAAATCAACCAAAACTCTTCTCTCTGTATACAACCCATCCTGCACAGGATTGTTTAATGTAAACTCCGGCGGCGTAGAATCAATCCCTCCACTCCCAAGACTACAAGACCCTCCCCCATTATTACACTGATTAAAATTCCCCGGCGAATAACAATCCCCAACCTCATCATAACTACTCATACAATACTTACAAAGACTCGAACCACAAGTCCTATCATTTATTTGCGGATTGCAAAAATCAATCACCTGTCCGTCGTTAAAACACGACCAGAAGTCAGCGCTAGCAAAGCCCACGCTAAGCAAAAACACTATCCCTATCAACAAAACAATAATTTTCTCTCTCATTTTCTAATACCAATTTAAAGTCTCTCGACAATTAATATAAAAAAAAGGAATAAATAAAAATAAAAAATTAAAAATAAAAATTCCTTTTAAATTGCTTCTCCCCAAAAGTATATACTTCCAGTGTCGAAGTCTCCGTTACACGGTTCAGGTAGGTTTAGTCTGAAAGTAACAGCCATTTCCGCACCAGGGCTTAAAACATTTCCAGCAAAGTAAGGAGCTGTTGCAGGGAAGAATGGGTCTTGGATGATTTCATAACCATCTGCATCTCCATTAGCTGTACCATACCAATCTCCATCAGTAGTTCCCAATGGAGCGTTTCCGAAACTATCTCCATAGTTGATACCTACATATCCTTCAGCATCATTTCTCCCATCATCACGAGTATCGTATGAACCGTGAGTTGCATAGTAACAGAAAGGATCTGTAAATGCATCTGGACCTCCCATTTCTGGACCAAGGTCACAATCAGAATCACTATCACTAGCAAGAGCTAATTGGTTTGTCGAAGGACAAGCAGCACCAGAGCTAGACGAGTCATAAAAGTCTGTACCTGAAATAAACATATCAAGTAAAACTCCACTACTATCATCAGCGTCGTTACCTACAAGAAGTGTTTCAGAGTAACTAGAAGTTCCTGGCCTTACATTTTCGAAAATAAGATCTCCGTCAATGCTTAAAGCAATAACAGGGTTCAAAAACCAATACTCATTCTCAGCCATGATTCCAGATTCTCCGTCAAGGTCTACAGCCTCAACAGTTAACCAGTATTCTCCATACATTGATTCAGCTGTTTCAACAGTCAAAGTACAATCATAGTATCTCATAACAGCCGGATCCCAGTCAGTGATTTCTTCTTCTAAAATTCTTGCATTACAAGAAGAATTAACAGAGCCAGTCATAGAACTCTCTACACAGTTGACTTCAATGTCGTTTCCAATACCTTGAACATCTCCAACAGTACCAAAAACATCTTCGATCTTCTGGATTCCGTTTTTATCCATTACAAGAACAGTCCACATAATGCTCTCACCTTCAAAAGCGTAATTATTTACTCTTTCGTTAAGTTCGTCACCACCCATACTAAATCTTCCAGGTTCAACATTGTCGTCCTCAACAACTCTATCAAAACAACCCCAAACATTTGGAGCAAAATCCTCAGTCTCAATATCAACTTCAATTCCTGTTCCTATATCAACAGCGAAAACACCTGGCATTACAGAGAACATCAAAGATGCAATTACTAACATTCCGAATAATTTTTTCATCTCTATTTATTTAACCTCCTTACAGTCGATATAATATGAGATTGTTGAGACATCTTCGATGTTGATACAAACAATGTAACATTAAACAAATCACAACTACCACCAAAAAACCTTCCAACCCCTTTGCCATATTTCCCCTTTTCCATTTTCACCATTATATAATTCCAGTTGTTTTTCTTTAAAAGTATTATTATCGTCGAGAAAATAGTTTTTTGTAGTCACTTCAATTGGACAACTCAACTTATCGTCGACAAAACAAAAACACAAAATATCTCTAATTTTCCAAACAATTTGTTTTCTCTTCACAGTAATTTTAGCATAGTATTACTCACTAGTTAATTGCTCCCCAAATTCCTCTTTTTTTGGAGACACCAAATACAACATTCTTAAAATAAATTCAAGAACAATAATCACAATTAGGTAAACAAATATATTTCCCATCAGTGAACCAATCTCTCCAAGAGCTGAAACAGTTTCTTTCTTAAAAAAACCAGGACTAACCAACGCAATCGCTAAAATCGTAAACGGAAACATTTTCGCAAGGTCTTTAGAAAGATCCTCACTGTAATAAGATGCAATTCGAACAGCTCCAACAATCACAGCAGCGATAAATAAAATATATCCCGCCGTCACATCAGCAGTAATAATCCTATCTCCTAACAACACAAAAATAATCACAGCCATAACAAAAAACCAGAAAAACACAATGATTGGTAAAATAATTATAAACTCAATAATAAACAATATAACAGCAAGAAATTTAAAAAAACCCGGATTCACTGAGTTATTATACTGCGCCAAATTCAACTCAAGCAAATCCCTCTTCGCCAAAAACCGATAAAACTTCCAGACAAAAATCGCATAAAGCGTAACAGCAATAATCGCCAAACCTAAATTAATATAAGTATCATACGGAGCAGGAATTGCATTGCTAAAAAAATTCACCCACTTTACAACTGTCTCCTGAAAAACAGTATCAACAGAATCGCCTATAAGTCCCATTTCACCTCTGTTAATTTATAGAAACACTAATATAAAAATGCTTTGATAGATTCTTGTTGACTAGACTGCTTCGCTCCGCTCAGCAAAATCATATCTCGCTTCGCTCGTTTAGAAATCAAATCCACCGAATTACCAAGCGTAATAATTATTCCTCAATTTCCAAAATTGCCTTGAGAAATGTTTTCTCGCCGAAGGCCGAAAACATTTTATATATTGTATGCGGGGGACAGGGTTCGAACCTGCGTAAGCACTAAGCTACTGGATCTTAAGTCCAGCCCGTTTGACCACTCCGGCACCCCCGCATCGTATTAGGTGCTGGTTTGATTTTTATCATTCCGGCACCCCCGCATATATTCAATAGAATTAGATGTATTTTAAAACTTATTGTTTTAATATTTTTCAATCTATCCGCTTAACAATTTCATCAACTTTATCAGAAATAGCCTGCATAATTTCCTCATCACTCATCTTCCAATTTTCTTTCTTCCTTTTCAAAGCTTCACCCGCTCCTGCAAAAACAGCCATTTTTATCTTCGATGATTCCGCAGGGTCTTCAAAAAATTCCTCTTCCATAAAAATAAATAATTTTTAACTTTATTAATTTATCCATACTATGTAAATCCAAACCAACACAACAAAATTCTCTTATAAATATTTATACAATACTTTTATTAATTCCATTTCTGTTCAATAAACATGAAAGAAAAAGTTACAGCCCTCTTAACAAAAAAAACAAAACTTCCTCTCAAAGAAATAGAAAACATTTTAGAGATTCCTCCAAATTTAGAAATGGGCGACTACGCCTTCCCAACATTCATCTTATCAAAAAAATTAAAAAAACCCCCAACAGAAATAGCTCTAGAACTATCTCGAGAATTAAACAAAAAACTTCCAAAAGAAATAAACAAAATAGAAAACAAAGGTCCCTACATAAATTTCTTCATGGACAAAAAAATAGTAATTAAAGAAGTCATCTCAAAAGCAATAGAAAGTAATTACGGACAAGGAAAAGAAAAACAAAAAATCCTTTTAGAGCACACAAGTATAAACCCCAACGCCTCGCCCCATGTAGGAAGAGCAAGAAACTCAATTATCGGAGATTCAATTTATAGAATCCTTACATTCCGAGGAAACAAAGTCGAACGACACTATTACGTCAACGACGTCAGCAAACAAATCGCAATCCTCTCACTAAACTTCAAAAAAACAGATAAATTTGAAGACATGTTAAAAAGATATGTAGAGGTAACTAAAAAAATAGAAGCAAATCCAGAACTAGAAAAACAGGTTTTTGAACTCTTAGAAAAATTCGAAAACAAAGACAAAAAAACAGTTGCCCTATTCAAAAAAATCGTTGACATTTGCATAAAAGGACAAAAAGAAATATTCAATGAATTTGACATTCACTTCGACCACTTTGATTACGAATCACGCTACGTCGGAGAATCATCAAAAAAACTACTAAAAAAATTAGAGAAAACAGGAAAGCTCTTCACCGATAAAGAAAACAGAATTGTTCTCGATCAAAAAAATACCCATCTAATAAGAAAAATGCGTACGCCTGTTTTTGTCTTAGCACGAAGCAACGGAACAGGGCTTTACGGATTGCGAGACATTGCATACACAATCGACAAATCAAAATTTGGAAAAAACATAATTGTCCTCGGTGAAGATCAAAAACTTTACTTCGAACAAATTTCAGAAGTAATGAAACTCCTCAACCATCAACCACCTGAAGTAGTCCACTACTCCTTTGTTTTAATCCAGGAAGGAAAAGAAATAAAAAAGATGTCTACCCGCCGTGGAGAACTTGTTTTACTAGAAGAATTTTTTGCCGAGGCTATAAAAAAAGCAGATAAGGAAATTAAAAAAAGAAAAACAAAAGGCAACGCAAAAAAAATCGCAATAGCTGCAATAAAATATGCAATGTTAAGAAACGACAACGACAAAAACATAATTTTCTCCTGGGATCAAAGTCTAAACTTCGAAGGAGAATCAGGCCCTTATCTTCAATACAGCTACGCAAGAGCATCAAGCATTTTAAGAAAATCAAAAAACAAATCAAAATTAAAAATTCCAGACAAATTTTCAAAATCAGAAATTGAACTTGCAAAAAAAATAGCAGAATTTCCAACAATAGTAGAAAAAGCATCAACAAAACTTTCTCCAAACTTAATCGCAAACTACTCTTTCCAGCTTGCACAAATATTCAGCGAATTCTACCACGCAAACAAAGTCATCGGAGACGAAAACGAAACATTCCGATTAAAACTTGTCGAAGCATTCCAAAACACAATTAAAAATTCTCTCTCTCTTTTAGGAATTGAAGTTATGGAAAAGATGTAATTTAATAAAATAAAAGGGGGTTGAATTACCAATATTTGATAAAATTAGAAGGGTTTTAACGCTCGTTTATTCAGAAGTTATTTTATTTCTGCAATTTTAATTATTCTGCTTGGGGCGGGCGGAGCATAATAAATATATTTTTTATCTTCACAAATGTAAATTGTTGTAGCAAGAGAAGTCCATGCTTCATCACAATTATCCCTAAAATAACTAAATGGGAATTTCTCATTACAATGTTCGATAGTTCCATTAAAATCTTGGCAAACTAAACGTGCGGGTTTATCTTTATATTCTTCTGTAGAAATAAAACCTAATTGCTCGACAGTACTATCAAAACTTTCTGTAGAATTATTTATAGAATAAATAGATAGAATTACAATTGCAATAATTAAAATAATAATTCCAACAGTCATCCTCTTTTTCATGTTCAACATAAGAAAATATCATTTATAATCCTTTCTCCAACCCTAAAAAACGACCGTTTAATTTAATCAAACCTCAATCGCCCAAACCGTAAATTAATTTCTTCTTTCCTCAACACTGTCAGAAATTTTCTCGTGTCTGAAAGCTGAGAAAATTTCAAATTATTGTGCGCAGCACGAATCTAAGCGAGCACGAAGTGCGAGCATAACCCAAAACTTTTATATACTTAATTTACCAAATATAAACATCTTAAAAAATCAAAAGGAGGTATCATGGCAAAAAAATCAACAGGAAACGGTTTAAGCAAACTTGTGTCTTTTGTTGCATGGCTGACAGGAGTTATTGTTGCTCTAGCAGTAGGTTTCGCACTTATTGACGGAGGACTATCAGTACCTTACTTAGGCATGGTTAATGCAATCGCAGGTTATGTAGTTGTTATCGCAACAATCTTAGGAGTTATCTTAGGAATAGTTGACTCACTCAAATAATTAATTTTATTTTTTTATTTCTATTTTTTTTAGGATTAATTTATGATACCCAAATTGGGTTACTATATGCCTTTTTTCCTTCATCTTTCTTATTTTTAGCTGTTGCCTCAATTCGATAATAGTTAGTCCCCTTTTTAAGATTAATTTCATCTGTCCATTCACAATCTTTTAATTGTTTGCATTTTTTAGTTTTAACTAATCCTTTATTAGAGTATAACTCTATTTTCTCCATTAAATATTTGGGATCTTCTGAAGTGGCTTTTATCTTTATCTTTATCTTTCCATTACAATTTCCGGATTGACCCATGTGCAGCAATTTGCCATTACATTCTAATTCAAATGGTTGCTCATCCATTGACACTCCTTCAGATGTATAGTAGAAGCCTTGGTAAATTTTATCCTTGAATTCTTCATAAGTTAATTCTTTCATAAAGATTTTTATCCAAACATGTCCAATAAATTTATCAGAATGAGAATCATCTGTACCTACTCCAAAAATATGTCGCCCCTCATCTAATAAAGTTAACCAAGAAAATTGATACAATTTTTCGATTTCTTCAATTTTTGAATAATTAGTTAAACATCCTCTGCAATTACGACTTGCAATTTCCATAGCAATAATTCCTTTCATGTTTCTAGTTTTTCCCAAATCATTATATTCTGGACTTGGATCTGAACTAGGATGATTTGTAATTACAAAACCTCCTTGTGAAATTGTTTTTTTAACTGCCTCTTCTATACTTACAGTTCTGGATAGAGTCTCCGAATGTCCAATAAGTCCTAAGTGGGGGTGGTTTTCAGTCCACTCTTCTCCACCAAGACATAAAAAGTTAGAATCAAGATCTGTAAAATCTTTACAATCTATAAATTTATAATGATCTGTTATTACAAGAATATTGTAACTTTTGTTTTTATACATATCTACTACATGAGGTAAGGGATTATTTGAATCAAAAGAGTTAGAAGTATGAGTATGAAGATTTGCCTTTGCCCAAAAACCCTCTCCAATTTCATTTGATTCTTCTTCTTTTATAAATAATCCTGTAAAAAAATCCAAAAAAGAATTGCCTGTAATTATTGCGTTTCCACTACCTCTTTTTATTTTAAGAGGTTCTTTTGATTTTATTTGTTCTTTTCCTCCTACAACTGATGCAGTAAAGTAATATTCTGGATTAGTATTTCTTTCTGCAAGATTATAAAAATCATTGTTATTCTCAATTTTCCAAGTTGATTTTGCAATACCATCAACTAAAATTGAATGTCGAGGATTTAAAAAAGTAGGATCATCTTTTAATAAATCATCTTCTTTAATTTTAAACTCAATTTCTTCAAGTTCGCAATTTTCACCCTCTACAAATAATTCTACAATTTCTTCCTCTTTAACATTTGTTTCAGACCAAAAAGCATTAGTTAATTTGCAATCCTCACTGTTTTTAAATGATTTAATTATATTTCCAACCTTAAAAATTAAATTTTGAGGTTCTTCACTAAAAAGAAGAGATCTGTTTACTAGAGAAGCTTCACATTCATCATAAACTTGAACAACTAAATTATCTTCTTTTTCTTCATCTGATATTTCAAAAATAATTTTCCCGGAAGAAATGTTTTGATAATAAACTAAAATAAAAAAAGCAATTATAACAAAAATAATCAATAATATTTTAATTAATCTCTTTTTTTTTGATTTCATATTTAAGATAAAGAAATGCTGATTATAAATTTTATGGAATAGAATGATTTAAATAATAATTCAAGAATCACTTCTTCCCAGGCTTAACAATCTTAAAATCTTTCCAAGAAAGATCAAACATCTGCCCTAAAGCCTGCGCAAAAAATGGAGTGTTTATCCAAACACCTACATCATAACTCGGATGAACATTGTCATCATTAAGCAGCATAAACATTAATTGTTCACCATCAATAACAGAAAACCGCCCAGTAATATTTTTCATATTTCTAACCTCGCCAATTTTAGCCAACTGCTTTGCAACACTCTCATTACTAGCATCAATCGGCGCAGCAATCTTAATCTTAACCCCTCTCTTCTTCGCCTTATCAAGGCTCGGCATCAAAGCCTCTAACTTCCGATTAATCCCATCTTTTGTCGTTACAATTGTAACAGACTTTTCAGCTCCATTCACCAACATATCTAAATGATTATACAAATTATTTCTTCCCCTCAAACTTCCACTTAAATCCGAAGGCTCTACAAATTTTATCCCCTGAGTAAACAAAGTGCCAAGTTCCTGAAGAACTTCATCACCTTTTAAAGTTTCAAGTCTCTCAGTTTTCTCTTTAGTGTTCACAACCAAATTTCTTTTAACTCTCTCAATAACTTCTTCAGGTTTCAAAGCAACAAATTTTATCGGCTTGCCAAGTTTCATTACAATAAACCCTTTCTTCTCTAACGACTCTAAAATATCATAAGTTCTCGACCTCGGAACATCAGAAATATTACTTAACTCACCTGCTGTTGAAACACCTCGCGAAAGAAGCGCTGTCCAGACTCTGACTTCGTATAAGTTTAAATCAAAAATTTTTCTCAGTCTTCCTAAAAATTCCTCTTTAACAATCATTTTATTATAGAGAATAATCAAATTATCTATTTAAATGTTTTGTTGCTCTACAATGACTAACTTTTTTCACTTTTCACTGGGAGTTACTCTTTCTACAATTTCTTCACAAAAACCCCAATCTCTTCACCCTTAATATTAATTTTATCCTCGGCAAATCCCTTAATGTCCTCAACATTTTCTTTAATAAAAAATTCCTTTGCATTAGTTCTTTCAGACAAAAATTCCCTAAATTCATCTAATCTAAGTACAAGATCAGCACCTGCAAATATTTTCAAAGAAATCTTATCATTTTTCACCAATCCTTGCTTTTTCCGAAGAGCTTGAACAGCCCGCGCAATATTCCTTGCAAAACCTTCAGCCTCTAATTCCGGAGTTATTTCTGTATCAAACTCAACACTCCCCTCTTTATCTTTTTTAATAACAACCTCAACTTTCTTCACCTGCAACTGATTCATAATTATTTCTTTCAACTCACTAGAGACACTTTCTTTAGAATTAACTACCGCTTTTGCTAATGGCCATTTCAAACCAATACCTGCCTTGTCTCTTTCACGCAAACCAATCTCAATAATTTCAAAAAGTGTTGAAAACTGTTTCTCTAATTTGACATTTATTTTTTCAGAACGAGGCCAAGAGCTAAGATGCACACTTTCCTCTTTCACAATTTTTTTCTCTCTCAAAGACTGCCAAATACTTTCACTAACAAAAGGAATTATCGGCGCAAATAATTTAATCAAAGAAACACGAATTTCATTAAGAGTTCCATAAATCTCCTCCGAACGGTCACGAACCATCTTAATATAATTCCTGCTAAGGTCCTCAATCAAAAACTTCTCCAAAACAGAAACAACCTCGGGAAAATGATACGAATTATAATTCTCACTAACTTCTTTTATTGTCGAATTGAATCTTGAAAGAATCCATTTATCTTCTTTAGAAATTTTACTCTTCCCTCGAGGCAATTGCTCAATAAAATTATTAACATTAGTAAGCATATTAAAAACCTTTCTAACTTCTTTAAACTCACCCTCATCAAAAGCAAAATCATCTCCTTTAGAAGTCTTAGCAAAAAGATATCGCAAATAATCCCTTCCATATTTCTTTATCATCTCTTCCGGAGAAGTCACATTTCCTTTAGACTTCGACATTTTCTTTTTCCCTAAATCCAACACCATTCCATGAACAAGAATATTTTCAAAAGGTTTTTTTTCAAACCGAAGTTCAGACAAAATTATCTGCGAGTTCCACCAACCTCTTACTTGGTCCTTCCCCTCTAAATTAAGATCTGCCGGCCAAAATTTCTTAAATTTACTTTTATCCTCGGTAAAATCAAGCGCAGCCCAGCTCGAAACACCTGAATCAAACCAAACATCAAGAACTTCACTAACACGTGTAAAAACCCCTCCACAATCACATTTCCATTTAACCAAATCAATCTCCGGCTTATGAATCTCTCCGATTTTTTTCTTAGAAAGTTTTTTCAACTCATCAAAAGAACCAATAACTTCTTCCTTATTACAAGAATCACAAATCCAAATCGGAAGCGGAGTTCCCCAATATCTATCCCTCGAAATCGGCCAGTCACTAATCCCTTCAAGCCATGCATTCATCCTAAGTTGCATATATTTCGGAACCCAGTTAGTTTCTTTATTGCTCCGCAAAAGTTTCTTATGAACATCATCAATTCTAAAAAACCACTGCGGCATCGAAATCATCAACAATGAAGATTTACATCTCCAGCACAAAGGATAATCATGAGAAAATTTCTTCTGGTAAACTAAAAATCCATCCATTTTTAAATCTTCAATTATCTCTTTATCAACAACCCGCGCTTTTTTACCAGCATACTTCCCCGCCTCTTTTGTCAAAGTCCCGTCGATATTTACCGGAGAAATCACATCAAGTTTATTTTCCTTCCCAACTTCATAATCTTCCTTTCCATGCCCCGGCGCTGTATGCACAAGTCCCGTCCCTTCTTCAGTCGTCACATACCTTGAAGACAAAACAACACGGTAACCATTTTTCACATCAACATTAAGATTTTTACTCAACGGATTCTCATATTCCCACCCTTTCATTTTCTTCCCTTTAAATTTCTTCTTACTACTATAACTAAAACCAAACTCTGAAGCAAGTGGTTTAACAAGCTCACTCGCAACAATCCAGTTCTCCTTCCCAACTTTCAATTCTTCATAATCAACATTAGGATTAACCATAACCCCAGTATTCCCCGGCAAAGTCCAAGGTGTCGTCGTCCAAATTATCAAAAAACTATTCTTCTCATTTTTCAATGGGAACTTAACAAAAACAGAATTATCTTCCTGCTTAGCATACTCAATTTCATTAAACGCCACAGCAGTCGCGCAACGAGGACAAACATGCACAGGGTATTTACCCAAATACAAAAGCCCTTTTTTATGCGCAACTTTAAACGTCTCCCAAATTGTCTCAATATAATTATTCTTAAGTGTCATATACGGATTTTTCCAATCCATCCAAACCCCAAGATTCTGAAACTCATCATTCATCACATCAATATATTTCGTCGCATAAGACTTGCACTTTGAAACAAATTTCTTAACACCATATTTTTTAATATCTGCTTTGCTCTTACTCCCAATCTCTTTCTCAATCTGAAACTCTATCGGCAATCCATGCGTATCATACCCTGGTCTATCAAAAACATTAAAACCCTGCAACCGATGAGAACGCATCGCAATATCCTTCGAAATCTTATTCAACGCAGTCCCCATGTGAATGTGCCCTGTCGCATAAGGCGGCCCATCCATAAAATAAAATTTCTTCCCACGAGAATTCGCTTTAACACTTTTCTCGTAAATCTTCTTCTCCTTCCAAAACTTCAAAATCTCCTTCTCAGTTTCCTGTGGGTTGTACATACCAAAAAATAGAGAATTACGTTTATTAAATCTTCGCCATAGGCACAAATCCCTGTTTTTCCAGAATACTAACAAGATTCTTATTCAAAAAACTACGATGTCTTACCCAAACAGATAACCTCTCATCAAATATTAAATTGCCTTTCTTAATATCACTCTTTGTAAAATTAAAATCCCCATCAGTCTTTCTCAAATTAATAAATTGATTGTGGAAAGTGTACAAAGCATCATAATACCACATCTTCCCTTCCCACCCCGAACAATTGTATCCAACCTCTCCTCCATTCTCAACCACCCAATTATCAACGCAACTTTTTCCAGAATACGCCGGCCAATAAATCCCATGACCATCCTGACTAGCCTCAGCCTTACGTCCCAAAGACAATAGAACAACCCTACTAATCTTATCTCCCATTAAAACATCAGAAAAATTCCTTTTTTAAGAATTACTATAATAGTTTCAAAGCCTCAACCTCATATTCCTCAACCTTCCCAGGAACAATCAAACACCAAGGACTTTTAATTCGAGAAGCATCAATCTCCCCCAACTCACCATAATAAAACTTACTCCGAACCCCAAGCCGAGAACAAACAACAACCTTCTCAAAATCAAACCCAGATTTAACCAACTGCTCCCTCGCAGAATCAAACGAAAGCCCAATATCAATTAACAAAAGCGTATGCGCCCCAATCTTCTGATTATCTTTCACAATTTCCATAAACGAAGTTGGTTCATATCCTTTAGACCATTTTGGAAGTGAAGCAGTCTTACCAAATTTGTAAAAACTTAATCCAGATTCAGCCACAGCATCAAACACAGACCCAGCATGCAACACAGAATACTTAACCTTATCAGCCTTACAACGATTAATCAAACTAATATGTGTTGTAGCCATTAATGGTGAACCATAAACAAGTAAAGCAACATCTTCATCCTTTGCTATAGTAACAATCTCCTCACTCTCAACAAACTCTCGACCAGCATCAATAACTTTAATCTTTAACTCCTTCTCCAATTCTTTCTTAGTATAAGGAAACTCCACAGTATAGCTTTCCAAGTAGATTTTATCCACATTTTTCAGTATTTTCTTTCCATGAAGGCTTATTCCTCTAGTTGTTAAGCCAAGACCAATTAGGTATAATGTCATAAAATAAAGAGAAAATAAGCCTTTTTAGAGGTTTTTATTTTTGAACTTCTTTTATCTGACCAAAAAGAAAACACAACGAAATTAAAATTTCGTATAACATAGGATAAAAGGCTCGCTTTGCTCACGCAAATTTTTCATTTATTGTGAATGCTCAAATCAAAAATACTTTCCCAACGCTTCCTTAAATTTCTCATCACCAGTTTTCTCATATAAATCTTCAATCTTTTCTTTCAATCCATATTCTTTTATTCTCTCCCAAAGTTCCGGATAATTATCTTTCAATAATTGCCAATTACCTAAATCACAATTATTAAAACACTTAGCAGAACACATCCAACAAACACCATCTCCCTTATGCAAATGCCCATCCTTCTTGTTAAAATAAGTATCCTTAACATAGGGAAAATTTATTTTATCCAAAATTGCAAAAACTTCATCTTTCTTCAACATCGCTAAAGGAATACAGAGATTTTCTCCATTACCTAATTGCAAATACCCTAGATTTAAAGCACGGTTATATCGCTTAGGTTTATCAGATGCCAAAAACCCCATAAAAGTTAAATCTGGTTTTATCTCTCCCAGCCCTCTATCCATAATAACTTTCTTTAATTTACTGCAAGCATTATTAATTCCAATGGTTTCGAACTCTTTATTATCATAACCCATTTCTTCAACACCTGGATAAATCGGAATTCCAAATTTTTTCACAAAATCTTCTTCATTATAATCAATCTTGCAATGATGCAAATTTTTAATTAAAGGTTTTATTTTCTCATTAAATAACTTTTCATACGATGGAAAATTCATTCTCATATCAATATAAAAAACTTTGATATCCGGTTTATGTTTTAATAAAAAAGCCAATAAAAGTAAGCTGTCCGAGCCTCCACTAAATAACAAAAGCGGATTTCTAGATAACTTTAAACTCTCTATAATTAAACTATCAATTTTTTTTATTTTATTATCTAAAGACATTTCCATATCTTCGGGCAAGAATTCAAAAGTTAAAGGTTTTTTCAATACCATCAGTAAACTCCAAAAATTTCTTATAATTTTCAAACGATTCAAAAATAGGTTTTTTATTTTCTTCCGCTATTTTCCTTGAAATTTCAAAATGAAATTTTTGATCATTCATTTTAAATCTCAGTCTCTCAAAGATTTCGACATCATCCATTTTAAACTTCTCATACATAATAATAGATTTTCTAATTAATTCTCCCATATTTGTTTTATCTAATTTATCTGCATCAAAAAGAATTTTCTGAAATTTTGTTTTACATTTATCAAAATCGCTATGAGTGATTATTATTTCCTTAATCAAAGAAATTTCTTTCTCAGTTAAATCCTGTCCATGCAATATCTCTTCACATATTTCACAAGAATATAATTCGTGTTTATCTTCAAGTCCTTCATTAAAAACTTTTTTATATCCAACATCGTGAAGCAAAGCGGCAATTTTAATTAAACCAATTTCTCTTTCACTTAAATTCTCAGCTTTAGCTATTTTTACAGCATATCCAACTACTCTCTTAACATGAGGATATTTATTTACAGACATATTCTCATAAATTTCCTTTACTTTATTTTTTACCATCTTGAATTCTCCAATATTTTTCTCTAATATGGCAATTCCCACAAGTCCAATTTTTTCTAAACTTAATCGCTTTTTTTGAAAGCCATAAATCTTTCAATTTAGTTTTTCTAATATTTCCTAAATGCAATTCTCCAGCATTACATTCCCAAACATTTCCCTCAATATCGACATAAACTCCATACTTCACTTGTTTGCACTGGAATCCTCCCATAAAAGGAAGTTGATAAGGATATTTTAATCTATATTTCTTATCAAGTAATTGAGCTTCATCATACAATTTAATGCAATCTTTTCTGTCTAAAACCAATTCCCTTTCCAAAGCTTCCCCATGAGGAATTAATCCTGAAAACTGAGGTGAAATATTATTTTCTCTACAAAACTCAAAAACCTTCATAACGTGATTTTTATTTAATTTCGTAGCAACACAATCAATAGCCAATCTTGTAGGACTCTCGTTATTAAATCCAATTTTGATTAATTCATTCAAAGCACTATCTACCTCAACACTATAATTTTTTGTTCCAACCATCTTATCCTGAACTTTAGACTCAAACGAATTATATTTTAAAACGATAGAAGTTCTCAAATTAAATAATTTTTTAGCCGATTCTTTTCTTATCATTGTCCCATTAGTATAAACTACTGATATAATCTTTAATTTAGAAGCATATTCAATAATTTTCCAAAAATTTGGATCTAACATGGGTTCTCCAGCCCCAATAAATTGCAAATTTTTACAACCTAATTTCTTAGCTTGTTTAATTATATTTAAAGATTCATCTAATGTTAATTCGCCTTTCTTTTTACAATGCTTTTCTCCAACATGTGTTTTATCACAATAAATGCATTTTAAATTACAGACATTTGACATATCCATATCCAAATTTAGCAATTTATTTTGTTCAATAGCATCTCCAATTTCATTATCTGTATAATAAAGTCCCTTTACAAATGTTTTTTCTAGTTTATTCATTTTTAATCAAACCACTTAATTTAATTATGGATTTATCTATTGAAAAACCTTCGTTTTTAAAAATATGATGTGACAAATTTAAACATGAGGCATAAATTTTAGAATAAGCAGAATTGAAATTATTTTCTTTAACTATTTGCTCAATATCTAAACATCTTCTTGGATCTCCGTTCTGGGCTCTCCTTTCCAAAATAACTTCTGGGCTTGCTTCAATTAAAATAATTTTTCCACCATAATTAGAATTGAATCTTAAATGCATTTGATATTTTTCATCAAGTCCTATATTTAAATCATAAGGAGTTTTGCTACTACTTGCTGCATAGTGAGTATCTATCAAAACACCATGATCCAAATCAATTAACTCTTGACAGAACTTTTTGTCAAATTGCGGACGGTATTTCCTAAATCTATCTCCTGTATTAATGTATTCCAAATTTAATTCTTCTGAAACAGCTCTAGCTAAACTAGTTTTGCCAACGCCCTTACTTCCACCAATAAAAATTATCTGCTTATTCATTTTTAATAACAAATTCTGGAAGCACATGCCTTACAAAAGATACATCTTCCATATTTAGTTGCCCTCCTTCTAATAAAATTGTTTGCCCCTCTCTTTTGAAAGTTGTATCTTTATCTAATCGATCCAATATTTCTTCAATATATTTATCAGAGGAAACTTTTTGCCTTGAATCGCAAATATTTCTTTGACTATCTATGCAGGGGAATTCACAACTATCTTTAGTTCTTTTTTCACGAATATCATGGCCATTATAATCTGGTTCTTGAAATAAATAAGACATAGCACAAGATGTATGCCAAAAAACAGGAACTTCTACAATATCACTAATTATCTGAGTCGCTTTTTGAGATAACTCATCATCTCTTTGCTTATTTGTATATGTTTTTACTTCAGGTATTTTAGAGCCTCTTATTTCTAAAGTATTTACTATTTCTGGAGTTAATCTTATTCCAGATAAAGCTACAGCATCAACCTTGCCCTTTATTTGTTTTGCCAATTGTTCCAATCTACTTTCATCAATCCATTCCCTAACAAGTGGTCTTACATAATCCACAACAGGCATTCCCCTAGATTTAGAATCTGCCATCAAATCAACTCTTCGCTCATATGACATAGATTCTAATCCTGGAACTAAGTTTGCATAAGAAACAAATAACCCTATTTTCAAATTCTGCAATTCATTCAATTTTTCTAAATAATTTTTACCTGGATGAACTTTAGATATCAAACCTACTTTATTTTTCCAACCTTCTCTGTCCAATTCTTCTAAAATTGGAAGTAAGTCTTTTTTATTCTGAGGCAAAAAAGGATCAGAAAAATTATAAAAAGTTAAAGGAGTCTTATCTTTCAGAATAATTGGAAAATCAAATAATTTATCAATAGTTTCAGAAGGAGTATATAATTGATTAACATTTCCATTAAACCAAGAATCCTTTTGTTCAACACAATAGGCGCATTTTAAAGGACACCCAGCAGAAGGATTTACAAAAATCCAAGATTTTCCAGGCATAAATAAATTATAATCAGTATGATGTTGGAATTTTTTATCCATAATAAAATTGGAATTTGAATATTTATAAGTTTTACTATTGTAAAGTTGTATCATATCTTCTTCTTTTTTAGGAAAAAAAGAAGCAAAGAATCGCGTCTCTCTAATCATTCCTCCAACTCCTCTCAACCCACAACCAAAATTAATATAAATCTCAATCTTCCTCAAAAATCATGAACACAAACCTATACAACCTAGCCGCCCTAATCGCCCGACACATCAGAAAAAAATTCAAAGAAATTTATTGCCTCCTTACAAATAAGAAATTCTATTGCGCATCACTCCAAGGAAAATCAATCCACGGCATAACAGTAAACTCTGATTTAACAGTTTCTTGCAACTGCTCTGACATCTACGGCCACGGAAAAATTGGTGACTTAAAATCAGAAAACTTCGAAGATATCTTCAAAAACAAAACCGTTAAATCACTTAGAAAAAAACTCCAAAAAGGCAAACTTCCGATAATGGACTGCGTAACTTGCAGAAATCTCTTTCCAATTAAAAAATCCACAAAAACTCCGGCGTATATTTTGCCCCGGTTTTTATTAATAGAAAACACAGTCGCCTGCAACCTCAACTGCATCGCCTGCAACAGAAAAAAAGTAATGGCAAACAGAAAAAAACTCTCAATGTCTTTAGACGACATCAAATATCTATCTCAAAAACTAAAAACAGTAAATCCTCGCTCAATTCACTACTACAATCAGGGCGAGCCATTTATCTCAAAAAACATAAAAAAAGAAATCACCATCTTAAAAAAAGATCACCCACAAACAGAAATCACAACCTCAACCAACTCACTCTTAATTAACTCCGATGAAAAAAGACAGGCTGCAATGCTGTTTGACCACATCTACTTTAGCATAGACGGCGCAACCCAAGCTTCAGTTGAAAAATATCAAAAAGGTTCTGATTTTAAAAAGGCATACAAAAACATGACTGACTTGGTAAAATTCAGGGGAAAGAAAAACAAACCAGTAATCGAATGGAAATATGTTTTGTTCAGATGGAATGACCGCCATCAACAACTAAAAAAAGCAGCACACCTGGCAAAAAAATCTGGTGTAGATCTAATCTCTTTCATCAAAACCCTAAACCCCATCTACGGATTTTCCTACCGTTTTTTCCTAAACTACAAATACTTCAATAATTTCGGATACCTCTCTTCTGTCGGCCGCCACCTAATATTTAACAAAAACTTCCCCCGAGTTTCCCACGGCGAAGATTTATGAAATTACCTCAACAAAACTAAACTCTCCAAAAAATAACTCCAATCACTTCAAAACCTGCCCCGTCTTCAAACACCACATATACAAATCCAACTCAGCACACGACATCTCAAAACTATCAGCAATCCGCTTAAACACAGACTCAATCTCCAAATATTTCTTCGGCGTCAAAGTCTTAGGCCTCTCAAGCAAATACCCTCGCTCAAGCAAAACATTAATCACATGCCTATCAAGAATCGCCAAATCATTATGCCCAACATTCCGCAAAAAATGCGAAGCCTCCTTCATCCCAAGCCCCTTAACATTCTCCACCAACCAAGCCCGAGCCCCAACACTATCAAGCCCAGCCAAAATATCCTTAACATTACAAAACTCCCGAGCATTAACAATATACTTCGCCTTATTATTATGAAACCGATGCTTATTCATCCGAATCACCTGCGCAATATTCTCCCGAGGCGAATGCAAAAATCCTCTAGCCCCAATCTGCTTCTGAATATTAATCGTACTCGAAGCCCGCGAATTAGCAGTCAACAAACAAAAACAAAGTTCTGAAAACCACTCATCATTCCTCCCCTCCGAAAAACTAGCAAACTCCAAAAGCCGTTTATCAACACTTTCCTTAACACCAGACTTCTGCAAATTAAGGATTTGTTGTTTAAGGTTCATTTTAAACTCCTAATCTTAGTTAATACCACATCCTTCTCCCGCCGAGAAGTATAAGTCTTCCCAAACTTCACAAGAATATAATTAATACTCCGCCAATACTTCCGCGGAAACAATTTCTTCAAATCCCTCTCAACTTCTTCCTGCCCCCTCCCCGAAGTCCACTCCAAAAAATGCGAAATATAATTAACATGCGTATCAACCCCAATCTCGTCAAAATTCTCAACAGCCAAAAAAACATTCGCTGTTTTTCTTCCTACACCGCGCAACTCAACCAACTTATCAAAATCCCGAGGAGGAACCCCTGAGTAACGCTCAACCAATTGTTTAGAACAAACAACAACATTCCGAGATTTATTCCGATAAAAATTAATCGGCCGAATAATTTTCTCAACATCAGCAACCCGCGCCTTCGACAACAAATCAACATCAGGATACCTCTCAAATAATTTAGCAGAATATTTAATAGTAGTCTCATCCAACGACCGCGCAGATAAAAGCGTAGCAATCAAAGTCTTCCAATCTTCATCCCAGCCTTCTGCCGCAAGACGCATCCCCCCGCCAAGCCGCTCCAATTCCTTCAACTGTTTAATTTCTTTTTTCATCAATAAAAATAAAAAACAAAACTTTTATACTTTTTCACCCACAACCTCTCACTCTAAAACCCCCAAACCCAAAAATCTTAAAAATCCCATTCAACAACCTAAACCATGGAACAAGAAACAAACCAAGAACCAGAGCAAAATAACAGCGCATGCATTTTCCCAAGATGTTCTAAGTGCGGAAAAGGATGGCTCCTCCCATTTTCATACAAAGAAGACGTTTTCGAAAAATGGAAATGTTCAGAATGCAAACACACTATTGAAAAAAAAGATAACCGATATTAAAAAATAAATTGATAATATTTATCTCCCAATAACTTCCAAGTATCTATACTACTTTTTCCAAGAAATAAACGCAACATTCGCCATAAACAGCAAACTAAAAACAACACTCTGCCGATAAACAAAATCATTAAATGGAAAAAATAAAAATCCAATTGCAAGACACAAACACAAAATCCAAACAACCCGAAAATACCTCCTCCCAACTTTCATCTCATCTTTTGTAAAATACTTCAAAACATACCCAACTGGAAAAGACGCCAGCAAAATAACAAATGCAATTAACAAACTCATAATTTGTCGAATAACCACATATTTATAAAGGTTGTTTAATCCGATTAAGATTATTAAATAAGTACCAAAATCTACTTGTAGGTCCTTCTCTTTGTTTTTGACACGTAAATTCCTCTCCTACTTCAGGACCATATTCAGAACTAGTTTTTTCAACCTCAAGAACTTTTAGTCTATATTTTAACCAATCTTCATCAGAATTATTTTTCAATACCCTTACCTTATACACATCTATTGGTCCAGCAGGTAAACCAGTCCCTCTAGCAGCATATTTTACATAATGGACTATCCGCCCCTTTTCAACTGTTGAATTCCAACTTCCAGACATTAAACATTATTCAAGAAACCATTTAAATAGTTAATTATAATAAAAAATGAATGAACCCAATTATTCTAGCTAGTAAGAAAGACCCTGCAGGATTAAACATAGTGGACAACCTAAAAAAACTTGGCTGCAAAATCCCCATCCACCTAGTTGAAACCGAAATCATCCACGCAGAAAACATCGACAAAACTCTCAACGCTGACTTCATAATCTGGGCCAGCAAACACCAATCAGAAAAAGAAATAAAAACCTTAACAGTTCACCCAATCGGAAACTTCAATAAAGCAGAATTCGGCGGCAAACCCAAAACAATTTGCCCTAGCAATCCATTAATACTAAAACATTTCTTCCAGACACTAAATAAAAACAACAATCTAGATTACAAAGTATCAATGGAAGCAACCCACCACGGCCCCCACATAGAAACCCCCAGCCTCTTCATCGAAATCGGCTCAACAAAAAAACAATGGCAGGACAAAAAAGCAGGAGAACTTATAGCAAAAACAATCCTAGAATCAATTAAAACATTCTCCAAAAATTCTTCCCAAGTTGCAATCGGAATCGGCGGCCCGCACTACTGCCCCAACTTCAACAAAATCCAATTAGAAAACAAATTCGCCTTATCCCACATAATCCCAGAATACGCCCTCCCAATAAATGAAAAAATGATTCAACAAACCATAGACAAAACAACTAAAAAACCCGAATACGCAATCCTCGATTGGAAAGGTTTGGGCAAAGCAGAACAAAAAAACAAAATTCTAGAAATCCTAAAAGATTTCAATCTAAAGATTATTAAAACCAGCGAAGCAAAGGAAAATCTATAATTCACAAAATATACTTTTTCTCATTAAATAAATTAACATTTTCATAATCAAACTTTCAGCACTTCATTGATATTTTTCCCAACATTTCAAATTTGCCTTGAAAAAAATTCGCGAACAATGAGTGAATTTTTTTAATAATCGGCAACCAAAGGTTGCCCTATTTTCGATGTGAGAATTATTTAACTCTAATTAAACCAAAAATCTTCCTCAACACTCACACTCCCGGGAGAAGAATGCACAAGCACATCTGTCATCGTCACAACTCCTGCTAACTTTTTATCCTTAACAACAGGCAGCCTCTTGATTTTCCGAGAAGTCAATAACTTAGCTGCTTTCTCCAAACTAGCGCCCCCATCAATTGTGACAACCCTCGTGCTCATAACTTTCCGCACTTCTGAATCAAGATTCGAAAGATTTTTCATAATATCTCTCTCTGTAATAATCCCTTTAATCGCGTCATCTTTTACAACAATCAAACTTCCAACATCTTTCCGTGACATAATTTTAGCAGCCTCTTTAACACTAATGTGGTCATCAATTATAATCGCCCTCCGCATAATTTTAGAAACTTCCATTTTACCTCTTCAATAATTCAAGTAATAATCATTTTTAAATTTTTAGCTAAATAATTAATCTTAAAAACTCTATATTTCTATTAATTCCATGCCCACATCGCATAATTCCTTTTTGGAAATGCTCTGTTGGTATGCCCACATCGCATAGTGGTTATTGCACCGGCTTGCTAAGCCGGGCCGTTCGCGGCACCCAGGTTCGATTCCTGGTGTGGGCGTTTTCATAAGAATCGAACCGGTGGTTTGTGTTTCGCTTGTCGGAACGCAGCGAGGATTTTACATCCGAAGCCGATTCCTGGTGTGGGCGTTAATTTTTTCAAAAGACAAGATTTAAAAGCATATTTGATAACAATATTTAATAGCAGAGTGGAGCAGTCTGGAGTGCTCGCAGGGCCCATAACCCTGAGGTCGCGTGGTTCAAATCCCGCCTCTGCTATTCAACATACTCTTGTGGGATTTGCGGTCGCAGGATCAAAAACCCGCAGGTGGTTTTTATTCAAATCCCGCCTCTGCTATTTTTTAGGACAAAACGCAACAATTCTTTTAAAGAGAACAATTCTGTAATCTAATGGCAAAAAAGAGAGTGGTGTTTAAACCTAATTTTAAACCTCAATTAACATCTCGAAACAGTAACGGAACTGTTGATTACGCAAATCGGAGAGCAGATATTTCCAAAAAAAATACTTCTGAATATTTTAATCACTTACTTGCAACTTTGTATGGAGGAACTCCTGCAAACGGAAATCCATTTAAAACTGTAGTATTAGCAACAAGTGAAGAGAGAATTTTTCATCCAGATGTCGTAAGAACAACAGATCACGGGAATATTTATGGAGAATCTAAAGCATTTTCTTCAAATAATGGTAGTGCCTGGGTTTCCCCATTACAGTTAGAAATGTATGCAAGACAATTACTGTTAGATAGCGATGATCCAAGTTTAACTCCTCAAGTAAATTACGGGATATTTCGTTATGGTAGGCAGAGATTAACAAATAAACTTTACTTAAAGGGTAATTGGCATTTGAAAAAAAGTTTAACTCATAATAAAAATGATCATACTAGAGATTTATTAGGTTTACCTTTTAATCTGCTTATGCCTTTTTTAAACCATCCTAATTGTAGAAGGGCAGAGGTCTCTCACGAAACTTCAATACATTCACAAAAAAAAGTGAAATTTTGGCAACCTAAATCTGGAGAAGTTAATAAACTTCATGCCGAGGATTTAGAATACTTACTTGATGTAGAAGATGACAGGGAGTTATTTTTCTTAGATAATTTAGAAGTTGAACAGATACAAGCTCCTAACAATCTTTATTGTGGTAGTTTACACGTTACCCCCCTTTCCAATAACACGGTATTTTATTCCTGAAGAAAAAATGTCAGCTTGGATAGGTCATTTTAGGGAAGCTCATAAAGATATGTTTAAAAAAATAGGGGTTAGAGATCTCTACACTGAAGAAAAAGTAATAAATGAATTACTAGAAGAAAGCAATGCCGGTTTCCCCTGGGAAAAAGAAGAAGTTTTAAAACAAGCAGGTTATGATCCTATTGAAGAAGTTCAAGGAATTGATGATGATGAAGAATTTCCATTTTAAAATAAATTTATTTTAAATCATTAGCAAACATAAAAACCCCTTGCAACCCCCTCTCTCTCATCTCTACCCGATTTCCCTCTTCATCAAACACTCTTAATCTTACAGTAAGTGCATCTTCCCACGTATTTGAAACACACAAACTTTCCTCTAAGGGACAGTGTTTACAAACATTAAAGTTTTTTTCACGACACCCTCTTGTTCCAATCAACCACAAAGCAGTGCCTATTGTTGGCATATTAAACCCTAATCCCTTTACACAATCCCTATAACTAGGCTCTAAAGCTTCAACAACCTGATCTCTACGAACTTCTCCATGCCCATTCTCAAGTAAGATTACATCTGTATTTAACGGAATTTTAGCCTTGTAAATATCAACTTTTGTCATAGCATTTTCCGGGTCTAAAGGAGATGCAATTCTCCTGTCTAAAAGATATTCAATATACAAATTAGCAATTCCTGTTCCAATACCTTTAAACTCCATTATATTTTTTCTAGCCTGATCAACAGTTTGCCCATTTATCAAATTTCTAGGATCTCCTCCAAATTCTTGAACAAGCTTTTCTGCATTATCTAAATATTTTTTCCCGTTAGGCTCTTCCGCCTCTCTTGTTAATGCATATCTAAAATCATAAAAAATAATATTTTCTGCTCTACCCTCACTTCTTTTTACAACTTCCTCCGGCTCAAAAAACCACCTCATATCTGAAGCATCCCAGACTTTCCGAGCATTTTTGATTATTTCTGCAGATTGGTTTCGCCTTTCAAAAAAAGCCTCTGTCCATAAATATTTAGCCGCCATTAATTTTTGTCGAGGTTGAGTTCTTTGAGGATTATATTCAAACTCTTCCGGAAGACTCCACTGTGGAAGAAATCTCTTGTAATCATCACTAAAAAATCCCTCTCTCTTTGAAAAAGAGTCGTGAACAGCTAGGATAACTCTTTTTAATCGATCTCTATCAATTTTAAACTTGTATTTTTCCTTTTCCATAAAAATTTATTTTAATGTAGATATAAAAGCATTTTTATACTAGTACCTTTTTTTACATATATGCTAATCCTAGGAATAGATGACGCAGGCCGAGGCCCTGTAATCGGACCAATGGTTCTCGCAGGAGTTTTAGTAGACAGCGAAACAGAAAAACAATTTGTCAAATTAGGAGTCAAAGATTCAAAACTAATCCTCCCAAAAAAAAGAGAAATCTTATCAAGAAAAATAAAAGAACTCTCAATTAAAACTCACAAAGAAATTATCTCAGTAGATGAAATCGATGGAAAAAAAGAAGACGGAATGAACCTCAATGAAAGAGAAGCCCTCGCCGCAGCCATGATAATAAATAAACTAAACCCCAAAAAAGAACAAATTAAAGTGATAATAGACTGCCCTTCAGTTAACCTCAAATCCTGGAAAGAATATTTAGAAAAATTCCTTATTGGAGGAAGCAACCTAAACATTGCCTGCGAACACAAAGCAGATTTCAATCATGTCACTGTTGCAGCAGCCAGCATTATAGCAAAAGTCACTAGGGACAACGAGGTAAAAAAACTAAAAGAAAAATTTGGAGTTGAATTCGGCTCTGGATATTCAAGCGACCCAAACACACGTAAATTCATATATGAAAATTATGATAAATTCAAAGGCAAGGGCATTTTTCGAGAATCCTGGAAAACAATTAAAAAACATCGCTTGTTAAAAACACAGAAAAAATTGTTTTAAAAAAAAGAAAGGAATCACCTCTATTCAAAACCTATTGCAGGTTTTTATCTTCTATTATGTCTAATTAAACTATTAGCAAGTTCATAGTCAGTATCTATTCCACAAATCGTTGCTTGTCCAAAGTCAAACAATCTTCCAGATTCATAAGCCATTATACTAAAAAGAGGTTGCTCAATAGAAGGTACTCTAATTTTTCCATCCCCCTTTTCTAATAGATTAGTTTCAGATTTTCCTTTTTCTGAAGTCCAGAAGGGAGTTCCTGTTTCAATTTTATGTTTTAAACTCTCAATTACTCTCTTATCTTTTGTTTTAAAAGCTAGTACATTTATAGTGTCTTCCGAAGAAATTCCTCTCGAATTAGTATCTTCTTGAGATATTCCGTAATAGTCTGTACCAATAAGACGGCCAGTAGGTTTTCTAAAAAGTCCTTGAGCATCTCCTTCAGATAATTCGGGAGATTTATAGTTCCATAAAGCAACTCTCTTATCCTCGCGATCATACGTGTTAGTTGGGTTCTTAAAAGGAAAAGCTTCATGCCATTTAATTGAGCTCCTAAAGGGAAAAGCATTTTTGAATTTTCTGATTTTTTCTACAACTAATGATTCAAGAAGTGCCCTTTGTGCTTTTTTGAGTTCTTCTCCTTCTAAGACATTAGATAGTGCTTCTCTTACTTTTTCATAGTCTTTTCTAAATTCCATTTCCTTATACCTCCTTCTGTTTGCAGTGGTTTCTCGCCCTCTGCTGGCGTTAGGTGAACATGCTTGGCTATTGTTTTGTTTTTCATTTTCTTTACT
>CEPX01045446.1_pt1 | contig 33866 bp, 42 predicted proteins | sample 361361 | NCBI WGS metagenome assembly CEPX01 (sample SAMEA2619974, study PRJEB7988) | marine metagenome | biome: marine biome (ENVO:00000447); feature: mesopelagic zone (ENVO:00000213) & marine oxygen minimum zone (ENVO:01000065); material: "saline water (ENVO:00002010), including plankton...
GCTGAAATTGAAGGACAAAAAGCAACAATTGCAAGAAGCAAAGCATATGATAAAGCAAGATCAAAGGCTATGCAAGATCAATAAGTTAAAATATTTAAAGCCTATAATTCTTAATTATATATGTTAGAAAAAAGAGGGTTAAATAAAATATTTAGTTTATTATTAATTTTATTAATAATTATTTCTATTTCAAGTATTGTAATTGCAGAAACAATCGAAGAACCTACTCCCTCAGAACCTCCAACAACTACTCCTGAAGAACTCCCTACTCCTGATTCTACAGATACTAAAACAGATACACCTACCCCTCCAACTTCTGATGATCCTCTAGCCACACCTCCCGCACCTCAAAAAACAAAAGATGAACTTAAAGAAGAAGCAAAAAAGAATCTTCAAGAATCAAAAGGAGCTCTAAAAACTTTATGGGAAACTGTAACAAATTGGGCAGGAATTAAAGTAAAAGTAATAACTGAACCTGTTGGAGAAGGGCTTTCTAGATTGGTTGGTGCTAATTATGAAGAAAGATCTGAAAAATGGGAAGAGTATGCAAAAACAGGGGCTCTTGCATTTTTATGGATTATAATAGGATATCTCCTTATGAAATTAGGTTTTGTTATTAAAACTATAAGAACTAGAGGAGGAAGTATTTCAGAAAAATTAAAAGAAATAAAAAAAACATGGGAAGATGAGTATACATCGAAGGGATGGTTAGATACTCTTTCTGGTGGAAAATTTAAATGGATAAAAAGAATTGGATTAATTTTAGTTTTAATCTTCTTATATCCTGTATTAATGCAAATGCCAATTATAAATAAAATTATAGAGATAATAACTTTTGAAGTTCTTGGTTTAAGTTGGTTTCTTAGGTCTTTTATTGTTGCATTTTATATTGGATTTGGTCCAGAAATGATAAGTAAATATCGAGCATATTCTAGAAGAGTATGGATAGCAAAACAAGGGTATGAAGAACAAGCAGGCTTAGAAATAGCAAAAGCATTAGCAAAGTCATAATCTTAAAAACAAAAATCTATTTAAATCAGCTTAATTTCTATTATTTATGATAAAAAAAGGGATGATGAATAAATCTGGGAAAGTTCCCTCTGGAAAAACCATAGCTATTTTTGCTACAATGGCAATACTAATTGCCTTAGGTATTTTCGCAGGTTTCTATTTCAAAAGTAAAACACTTGAAAATCAAGCAGATGAATTAGATAAACAAGCTAATGAAATAAGAGCACAAATAGATAGAATTGAAGTGCAAATAACCAAGGCTGAAGAAGAAAAAGATGAAGATGAAGTTAAATATTTAAAGAGAAGGGTAATCACCCTTACAGAAGATGCTGAGGCTCTTGAAAAACAAGCTGATGCGAAATTAAATGAAGCTGCGGATGCTGCTGAAGAGGCTGCTAAAAAACTTAAAGATCAAGCCAATGCACTAAGAGACAAAACAGGAACAAGATGGAAGGATGCAACATCAGAAGAAAAAGTAGCAATAATAAAAGAAAAAACATTAGGAGTATTTACAAAGACAATTCCTACTTATACTAAAAAAATTCTTGGGTTTGAAAAATGGAATGAGGATGATCTTGGGTTTTGGAAATACTTAGGGATTGGACTCCTTGCTGGTCTTTGGATGTGGCTTGGAACAAAACTAAAAAACATAGGGCGTAGGTTTAGTACTTGGGTAAGAAAAAAAGGATTATCAACAGCCCTAAAAATAGGACATCGTTTACCTAAAAAAGAATGGTTAGATTTTCTTGCAGGAGATTTCTGGAGAATTGTAATTATTGGTCTTGGTTATGCAATTTTAATGCAGGTTCCAATTATAAATAGATTTATACAAATAATAACATTTGAAACTATTGGATTAAATCCATTTTTTGTATCTATTGTAATCTCGTTTTATATAGGATTTGGACCTGCCTGGATAGAACAATATGCAAGATATAGGTTAAGAATGAAATATTATAAAAAAATAACACAGATAAAATATGGTGCTAAAATGACAAGAGCTATGTCTTCTAATTAAAAATGATTAATAAAAAAGCATTTTCTGGAACAATAATTATCTTAATTATAGTATTTGTAATAATTTTAATTGGTATGACCATTCGCGATTATGAGCCTAAAATAGCAAAAATAGAATTTAAAGAAAAATGGGAAAATTCTAATATTTGGGAAAAAGCAAGTACAACAGTAAAAGAAATAATTCCTGAATCTCTTAAATCTCCATTAGGATTTAAAGAATCAAAAGGATTTAAAAGATATTTTTTTATTGGATTGCTTGCAGGATTATGGATTTACATAATTCAATTAATTTATAATCTAATATTTAAAGTAGAAGGTGAAGCTATATCTATAAAAAATTTTATATCTTTTAATACTAAAAGAGATGATTTAATATTTAAGGAAAATAAAATAAGATGGATGGGATTAGTTGCAGGAAAATTATGGAAAATTTTTATTATTGGGTTAGGAATAGGAATTTTAGTTCAAATTCCAATAATAAATAAAGTCATAGATATTATAACATTAGAATTTTTAGTTTCTTCAGAAAGAATATATATTAAATCATTTATATTTGCGTTTTATATAGGATTCTTACCATCAATAGTGGAAGCGATTGCAAAAAAAAGAATAGAATGGAAATATGAAAAAAAAGTTGCTAAAGTAACTAGGGCAACAAAATTAGCAGAAATAAGAGGTGAAAATTCTTAAAAAATTAATTAAGCAGGTTCTGGAACACTATGATTTCCCTCAGAATCTATAACAGTTTCTATAACTTCATGTCCATTTCTTACATTAGGTTGAGATGCTGTTTCTGTTGCTTGATCAGCTGTTTGAGTAGCTTCCTGAGCTTGTCTTTGTCTATTACCATATAAAACAGAATAAACATCTCCAGGACTTAAATTTATTCCTACAGTTGCAAAATTAGCTCTTTCTTTTAAAATTCTTTGATACTTTTTAGCAGCCATTTCTTTTTGAATTCTTTTATCTACTAATTCTGAGACTCCATCTCTTACAATTCCCGCCATTTTAAGTAAACCAGATCCAACCCTTCTTGTATATATCCCGGCTCTTCGGCTTCTTGAATAATTAACATTACTTGCTGATTGAGTTCCTGTTTGAGAATCAGATTGTTCTTGAGCTACAGCTTGAGCTTCTGGTTCTGCTTGTGTTGCTTGATTTTGACTTGAATTAGTATATTCTTGAGAATTATTAGCTGTTTCAAATTGAGATTGAAGAGTTCTATATTCTTCAGCATTTACTCTCATTTCAATTTCAGTATCAATAATATTTCCAACAGCCTTAGATAATGCGCTTATTCCCTTCCCTATTGCTCTTGTACCTGGAACAACCATTTTACTCCAAGTAAAACCAATAGCATCTTTTCCATGATTAGCTACCTTAGAAGCAGACTCATATGCCTGACTAAGTTTTTCTTTTGCTCTTAAGCCACTCTCTAATTCATATGCTAACATTATATCACTAGAGGGTAGACTCATGTATTGTTGCATTGTTAAACTTGCCATTTTTTCTTACTTTTCATAGGTAAAACTAGTATATAAAGCTTACTATTTGTTACTACTCATGGGTTAATATTAAATGTCAAATAATCCAATAAACAAATATTTTTAAATCTCTTTATACTTATCTCGTTACATGAAAAAAATAGGTGCAATATTAATCTTAGTAATATTCTTATTTTCTCTAACTAGTCTTATCTCTGCAGAAATAGGCCCAGTTCTTCCTAAAGAAGTTGAAAGATTACATGAAATAGGGGAAAAAGCCACAGATGAAGCAGCAAGAAGTGAATATTTAAAGCAAGAATGGACAAAAATGCTCGAAAAAAGCAAAATAGGGAAATTTATGAATAAAACTCAAGAATATGTAAAACCAGTAAATCCTGTTATCAAACTAACCTTTGGATTAGAGTTTTCTTGGTCATGGGTATTTTTCTTAACACTAAGTCTTTGGTTCTTTATTTTAATGCTTTTTTATAGAACAATAAATGTTTTTGTTTCAATTAAAAAAATCATAAAAATTCTTATTTCTCTAGCCCTTATTATCATAATTTCTGCATTTGGATTAACTAAAATTGCAGCAGAATACATAATAAAAGCAATAAGTCTTATGCCAAACTTAGCATTACAAGTTATAACTATTGTATTCTTAATAGCAGTCTTTGTATTTTTCTCTTCATATGCTAATATCTTTAAACAAATAGCAAAAAAACTAAAAAAAGAAAAAGAAATTGATGATATAGAAGAAGATGTTGAAGAAATAAAAGAAGAAGCTAAAAAACCAAAATCAGAAAAAAAAGAAATAACAAAAGAAGATGAAGAAAAAGCAATAAAAGAAGAAGCTAAATCTGAAATAGAGGGTATAGGAGATGAAGACTAAAAACCTTAATATTAAAACAAAGTCCTCTGCTCCTTAGCCTTTTTCAAATCATCAAACTTTTCTAATTGCTTCTCAATTCTAGCTTCACTAAACTCATAATTCACTAAAATCTCTTTGATTTTATCTTTATCAACTTCTGGGAATTCAAACTTAACTTCTTTATCAACATTAGGATTTTCAATTTCATTATAAATAATCTTCCAATCAAAATCTAAATCCAACTTCTCATTCTTATCAACTGCATCAAAAATCTTTTCTTTAGTTTTATGCTCCTTAACAAGCTTGAGTGATTTTTTAGGCCCTAATCCCTTAACACCACCAGGATTATAGTCTGTTCCAGATAAAATTCCAATACAAATAAGTTGTTCCTGATTAATTTCTAATTCCTTAAGAACAGATTTTAACTCAATTACCTGTGGAAAAACCTCTTTAAATCCAGAGAATGTTTTCTTTCTTCTAGACATACTCATATTTTGAATTAATAATGGTGTTTTAAACATTAAACAATCATAATCCTGACTTGCAACAGCATAAATTCCTTTATCTTTATGAACCATAAAACTTGCTTGTGCCTCTCCCTCACTTGGAGCCTGCACAATAGCAACTCCCATTGCTTTAAGCAATTCTTTACTCTCATTAATTTTCTGTTCATCTAAATGAACCTCACTTCTAGCATATTTACCCATTGCCTCAATATCTTCCTCAACAACTGCTTTTTCATACTTCTCCTTAGCAATCTTTCTTGCTTCCATTCTCTTCTCCTTTGTCTTACCCTTTAACTCAGGAGCCTCACCATCAAAAACATAAATCAATTTAATCCCTTCCATAATAAGTTTCATGTTTCTATAAAATAATCCAGATAAATGAGAAGTAACATTTCCCTTAGAATCTTTTAAAGGAGTTCCATCTGGTTGTCTAATTGTCGTAAGAAACTGATAAATAGCATTAAAAGCATCAACAGCAATTGTCTTACCTTTTAAATCAGAAAACTCAATCTGTTTTTTAGTAATTATGTCTCCTATTTGTAATCCCATAAAAATAATAAAAAACAAGTCTTAATAAAATTAATGTCTCATCCAGTATTTTTCAGCTTCCTTTTTTCTATCTCTATTCCAAGCTAAGATTCTAGAAACTACATCAGGACAAGACTCTTTTGCTCCTTCATAAACATCTTGTCTTACCTCATCAAAATAATAATCTCTAAGCTCTTGTTTAGTCATTTTGCTAATTCCTTTTTTTACAGGAAATTCTAATTCTCTAGCTTGTCTAAGTCTGTCTCTAATATTTCTCGCAGTTATTCCATCTAATCTTGGAAGAATAATTTCAGCCACTCCTGTCCAATATGCTACTTCTTTTTCTCCAACCCGCTCTCTCGCTTGTTCTTGAGTTACAGAATCTTGCATAATTACTCTAAGAGAATCATTATTTCTCTGTTTAATTATCTCATATGCCATTTCTTGTTGCATAGTATTTTCTTCAGGTGTTGGATTATCACGATTCAAGTCTCCAACATTAACATAAGTTTCAAGTCTTTCCATGGTACTTGTTGTCATTTTTATCTCCCTACACAAATTCTTCCACCAGGTCCTGTATCCTGACTAACAAAAGTCATAACAGGAGGATTATAAGGCTTTTCTTGACCATTATCTTTACTATTACCTAAACTTGATTCATTTAATACATTTATAGTTTTTGGTTTTCTTTTTTCCTCTTTTGGAGCATAAACTGTAACTCCACCATCTTGAACAGCAACATGTGTTCCACCCATATATCCTGCCCAGTCCATAAGATCTTCATCAGTACTATTATCTTGTTTAAACATAGCTACAACACTATAGTCTTCTTTAAAATTTGGAGATTCAAATGAAATCATACCTGGATCTACAGATAAAACTCTTGGTTCTCCTCTTGGCATTTGTTCTAATTTCGTTAACATTTTCTTACTTTTTATAGGTAAAATTAGTATATAAACCTTACTATTGTTATTACTATAAAGTAACATCTCACTCAAAATAAACCAATATTTAATCAAATATCTCTCTTAACCCAACTTTTATATAACCCATATTATTAATCATTCCATGGAAAAATCTATCAATTTCATACCAATAGATTATGATTATTTTGATTATCAGGGTAAGAATTATGCAAAGATAATTGGAATTACTGATAAGAATGAAAAAGCATGTATTATAGACAGCTTTGAACCATATTTCTGGGCAATATTAAAACCAAAAATATCAGATAAAAAAATCAAACAAATTCAAACTAAAATAGAAAAACTCAAAGTAGAAAAAGCAGGTAGGATAACCAGTGTAGTAAAAACAGAACTACATAATAAAAACTTCTTGGAAAAACCAGTAAAAGCAATTAAAATTTTTATAACAAATTACAAGGATGCTCATGCAATTGCAGATCAAATAGGAATGAAAGAAATTTACAAAAGAAGAGAATATGCAATTCCTTATATTACAAGATACATTATTGAAAAAAACATAAAACCACTAAATTGGTATAAGATAAATGGAGAATTATTAAATAATTCTGAAGAATTTGGAGGAATAGATTCTTCTATGGATATTGATGTTTGTCTAAAAGTAGATAATATTGAAAAATTAGAAAAACAGCCTATCTTCCAACCAAAAATACTTGCATATGATATTGAAGTAGATGAATTAGAAATTGGAAAAGGAGAGATTTTAATGATAAGTCTTGTTGGAAAGGATTTTAAAAAAGTTTTAACCTGGAAAAAGTGTGAAACAAAACAAGATTATGTAGAGTGTTTTGAAGATGAAGCAGACATGTTAGAGGGTTTTATTAAATATATTAAAGAATATAATCCAGATATTTTAACAGGATACTTCTCAGATGGTTTTGATTTACCCTATCTAAGGGCAAGAGCTGAAAAAAATCACATAAAACTTTCTATTGGAATTGATAATTCTAATCCATCATTTTCAAGAGGAAATTTAATAACAGGAAAAATAAAAGGAATTATTCATATAGACTTATTAAGATTTATTAGAAACACATATTCTCAATACTTACAATCAGAAACCCTAAGTCTAAATGAAGTTGCAAGTGAATTATTAGGAGAGAAAAAATCAGACTGGACTCATAAACACTCATCAAAAATAAAAAAACATGAATGGAAAGATTATTTTGAATATAATTTACAAGATTCAATACTAACTTATAAATTAACAGAAAAAGCATGGCCAGATTTATTAGAAATAACAAAAATCACTAATGAACCATTATTTAATGTTTCAAGAAGTACTATGGCAGGAAATTTTGAAGATTTTATTATCCATAGTTTAAATAAATTTAATGAAATCGCAGAAAAACGTCCAACTCATGATGAAATAGGTAAAAGAAGAATGCTTCCAAAATATGAAGGGGCTTTTGTTTTCCAACCAATCCCTGGATTATATGAAGATGTTGCATTTTTTGACTTCTCATCAATGTATGCAAGTGTAATTGTTTCATACAATCTATCCCTCTCAACATTAACAAAACAAAAAAAAGATTCTCATGAATCAGAAATAAATAATAAAAAAGTTTATTTTTCAAAAAAACAAGGATTTGTACCATTATTATTAAAAGAAATTATTGACAAAAGAAGAATTTTCAAAAAACAATATAATAAATCTCCAAACCCAATTTCAAAAGCAAGAAGTAATGCTTACAAACTAATGGCAAATGCTGCATATGGTTATCAAGGTTTTTTTGGAGCAAAATATTATTGTAGAGAAGCAGCAGCATCAACAGCTTATTTTGCAAGAAAAAACATAATGTCAGCAATCAAAACATTTGAAAAAAGCAAATTCAAGATTATCTACTCAGACACAGACTCTATAGCTATAACTTTGGGTAATAAAACTAAAGAACAAGCACTTGAAGTTTTAAATAAAATAAATAAAAAACTCCAAGGAATAATGGAATTAGAATATGAAGGATTATTTAAAAGAGGAATCTGGGTTGCTAAGAGAACAGGAGAATTTGGAGCAAAAAAGAAGTATGCACTAATTGATAAGAAAGATAGGATTAAAATAAGAGGTTTTGAAACAGTTAGAAGAGATTGGTGTAAATTAGCAAGAGAAACTCAAAGTAAAATTCTTCAATTAATTCTAAAAAATGGAAATGAAAAACAAGCTTTAGTTTATATAAAAAAAATAATCAAACAAATCCAAGATAGAGAAATTCCTTTAAACAAACTTATTATTAAAACTCAATTAAAAAAACCAATTGATGAATATAAATCAATTCCACCTCACGTAACCATAGCAAAAAGAATGCAACAACAAGAACTTCCAGTTAATATTGGAATGTTAATTGAATATTATATTGCTGAACCCGAGAATCATCAAAAAACAAAAACAGGGAAAAATAAAGCATTAGTAAGAGAAAGAGCAAAAATGCCAGATGAACCTGGAAAATATGATATAGAATATTATCTAAATAATCAAATCATTCCAGCAGTTGAAAATATTTTTGAGGTTTTTAAAATCAATTTAAAAGAAATCGTCGACGGTAAAAACCAGAAAAAGTTGTTTGATTTTTAAAAATTATATTCTATTATCATAATACTTATAAAAGTTTTTTTCTAATAAACTATATGCCAGTAAAACAAGTCTTAGAATTAGCTATGGAAAGAGGAGAAGCATTAACTTTTGATGATGTATTATTAGTCCCTATGGAAAGTAGGGTGGTGCCTTCAGAAGTAAATCTTGAGACAAAACTCTCTAGTAATATTTCTTTAAAAGTCCCTTTAATCAGTGCAGATATGGATACTGTAACTGGCTATGAAATGGCAAGAGAGATGGCTATGCAGGGAGGAATTGGTTTTTTATGGAAATCTTGTATTGAAGAACAAGAGAAAGCTGTGGATAGGGTAAAGTATACTCTTAATGCAAAAATAGATAATCCGATTACTATTCGGGGGGAGCAGACAAGAGAAGATGTTTTAGAAAAATTAGCAGAATATGAAAATAGATTTTCTTCACTTGTTGTTGTGAACTCTGAAAGAAAAGTTGTTGGATTAGTAACTGGGGATAGAATTCAGTTTGCAGATAAGGGAATGTTTGTAAGGGACTTTATGGTTAATAATCCTGTAACCTCTAGGGAGAACTTAGATACAAACAGGGCATATGATTTTATGAAAAAACAAAAAATTTCTAAATTAATTTTAATTGATTCTAAAGGTAGATTGGAAGGATTATATTGTTTTAAAGATGTCCAGTCAATTATTGAGGGAGGAGGCAGTTATAATAGAGATAAAAGAGGTCAACTAAGAATTGGTGCAAATGTTGGTATTAAAGATTTTGAGAGAGTGGAAAGGTTATTGAGAAAAAATTGTGATGTTCTTTTAGTTGGAACTGCTCATGGCCATTCTAAAAATGTCATGGAGACTGTGGAAGAGATAAAAAGATCTTTTAAAGAGCTTTATGATTTTAATATTATTGCTGGAAATGTTGCTACTTATGATGGTGCTTCAGCTTTATTTGAGTCGGGAGCAGATGCAGTTAAAGTTGGAATTGGTCCTGGTTCTATTTGTACTACCAGAGTTGTTGCAGGGGTTGGAATTCCACAGATAACTGCGATTTACGAAGCTGTGAGAGCTGGAAAAGAATATAGAAAACCAGTAATTGCTGATGGAGGAATAAGAAATTCTGGAGATATTACTAAAGCTTTAGCTACTGGCGCATCTAGTGTGATGATGGGAAGTGTTTTTGCAGGAACAGGAGAAGCTCCGGGAGATTTTATAATTAGCAGAGGGCAGAGATTTAAAACTTATAGAGGGATGGGTTCTTTAGGAGCAATGACTAAAGGTTCAGGAGATAGATACCCACAAGGAGAAAAATTAGTTCCAGAGGGAGTTGAAGGTGCGATTCCTTTTAAGGGTCCTGTAAGTGAAATTATTTTCCAATATCTTGGTGGATTAAGATCTGGAATGGGATATGTTGGTGCTAGAGATATTTCAGACTTGCAGGAAAGAGCTAGATTTATCAGGGTGACTAATGCTGGTCAGATTGAAGGAAAACCCCATGATATAGAGATAATTAAAGGTGCACCAAATTATTCTGGAGGAACAGAATGAGTTTAATTGAATTATTAAAAGATGTACAGATAGCTTCTGTAATTTGTAGTCAATGGGGAGATACAGGCAAGGGAAAATTTGCAGATTATTTTGCACGATGGGCTGATGTTTCTGCAAGAGGAACAGGAGGGAATAATGCAGGCCATACTGTAGTTGTTAATGGTAAACAAAGAATATTTCATCTTATACCTGCAGGAGTTACTCAAGATTCAAATGGAAAAACAACTATTTTAGGAAATGGAATGGTTATTGATACAAATGTATTAGTTAGTGAATTAGATTCTCTTGACCAAGATGGAGCAACATATAATCATTTAATGATAAGTAAAGATGCTCATGTAATTATGCCATACCATATTATAAGAGATCAAGCAAAACATCAATCTCAAAAAAAAGGAGGAATAGGTTCAACAGGAAGAGGAATCGGACCTTGTTATACAGATAAAGTAGCAAGAAGAGGAATAATGATTAAAGATTTACTTAATAGAGATACTCTTGTTACTAGACTAAAGAAGGCACTACTTTTTTATGAAGATATTTATCCAGATTTAGAAGAAAGAGAAGATGAGATTGTTAATGAAATTATAAATAATTTACAATCATCTACTGAAAGAATAAAACCATTTATTAGAGATACTGTTAGTGAAATGCATAAATTTGTAAGACAAGGTAAAAAAATTCTTTTAGAAGGAGCACAAGGATTATTATTAAGTATAGAACATGGAAGCTATCCTTATGTTACTTCATCTGATTGTTCATTAAATGGAACTGCAACAGGAGTAGGAATTCCTGCAAGTGCAGTAGACCTTCCAATCTCAATTATTAAATATCCTTTTATGACAAGAGTTGGAGCAGGGCCTTTTCCAACAGAATTTGGAGGACAAAGTTCAGAAGAATACTGTGCATCAGGATTAGAACATGATGTTTTTTATGAAGCTAAAACTCATTTAGGAATGAATCTTGATTTAAAGCAAATCAGACATCTTCAAAAAACAAAAAACCCTGAATTAGCAAAACATAAAGATAAAGTCTATGAATTCATAAAAAATAATCATGCAAAAGTAATGCAATTAATAAGTTCAAAAGATCCTTTTATTCAGGGAGTGGGAATTAGATTAGCAGCAGGAGAATACGGAGCAACAACTGCAAGACCAAGAAGAACTGGATGGACAGATGTAGCAGCAGCAAAATATGCCTCTGGAATCAATGGCCCTAATGTAATTCTTACAAAAGTAGATTGTTTATCAGGGGCAGATTCATTTAAACTAGGTATTGGATATAAATTAGATAATAAACAAGTAGAATTTCAAAGAGATTCTGGTTTTTTAAAATCAGTGACTCCAGTATATCAAAAATATGATGGATATGGGGATGTTGGAGATGTTAGAAATTATAATAATCTACCAACAACACTTAAGAGCAGTATTGTAGACTTTGAAAAACTAAGCCATAGTAATGTTTTAGCTGTTTCAGTTGGAGCAGATAGAGAAGCTACAGTTATTAGATGAAAATTATTTGATTTCTAGATAGTTATCATAATCCTTATTAGCAATTTTTGGTATTGCTTTTAATAAAACTTGTTTAACTTTATCTGTATTTTCTTTCATTCTCTGCATAACCATTTCAAAAGTTACAGCCTCTTCTCCTTTTTTCCAACAATCATAATCAGTAGACATTGCAATTGTTTGATATGGAATTCCAATCTCCTTAGCTAATGAACACTCAGGAACACTTGTCATTCCAATAATATCTGCTCCTAATTTTTTAAACATAAAACTCTCACTCCTAGTACTAAATCTAGGCCCTTCTACAACAACAATTGTTGCCCAATCATGTTTTTTAAATCCTAATTCTTCAGCACAACCAACTAAAATTCTTCTTAATTCTTTATTAAACGGTTCTGCCATTTCAGTATGAACAACTTTCCCCTCTCCAATCTCATCATAAAAAGTAAGCTTTCTAGACTTAGTAAAATCAATAAATTGATTTGGAAAAACTAAATCACCAGGAACAATTTTCTCTTTCAAACTTCCAACTGCACTTGTAGAAATAATAAAATCACAACCTAAATCCTTTAATGCCATAATATTTGCTCTATAATTAATCATATGGGGTGGAATCTCATGATTTTTCCCATGTCTAGATAAAATACAAACATCAACACCAGAAATACTTCCACAAACAATTTTAGAACTAGGCATTCCATATTTAGTATGAATATCTCTTTCTTCATAATCATCTAAAAGCTCAGGATTATCTAGTCCACTTCCACCAATTATACCTATTTTAACCATAAAGAATTTTATACTAAATAACTTAAAAATATATATGAGAATTAAAAGATATTTAAAAAAACACCAAAAAACTTATAAGAACGCTATTTTTAAGAAAATTAATGACAGATATTGATATACTTAAAAATTATTTAAGATCAATAGAGGTTTTCACAGGAAGTCCTATTTTTGAAAAAACTATCAAAGAAATGACATGTATAGACCCAAGAGGGCATTGGGATGAATATTATATGACTCCTCCTTTTTGGCAACTAAGACCTGTAAATGTCCATGAATCAGGCTTTAAAGGAATTGCATAAAGCCATAAATAAGACTTTGAAATTAATTTAAAATTCTTTTTATACTCTTGCCAAGACTTACTAAATAATTCTCCAAACCCCATCTTTATAATAATTAGAATTTAACATATTTAAGTCTTATCATTATATCAATAAACATAAAAACCCTTTTTTATAACTAACTCTATGGACTTTGAACCAAAACCAACATTTATAGAAAGAATGACTAAACTTCTTAATAATAAAGAAGATGTGGAAAAATTCTTTGAAACAGCTAAAACAAAACCTAGAAAATCAATAAGAGTGAATACTCTAAAAATCTCTCCAGAAAAACTAAAAAAAAGACTTGAGGAAAAAGGATGGAAATTATCAGAAATAAAAAACCATCCAGAAATATTAAGAATAGAAAGTCAACTTCAACCAGGAGAATTAGGAAAAACAAAAGAACATCTTTTAGGCTATTATTATGTCCAAGAAATTACAAGTATGATGCCAATTATTGCCTTAAAACCAAACAGCGACGACATTTTACTTGATTGTTGTGCAGCTCCAGGAAGTAAGACAACTCAAGCAGCAGGATTAATGAATAATCAAGGAACAGTTTTAGCAAATGATTTAAATATTGGAAGAATTAGAATTCTTTCTGCAAATTTAGAAAGACAAAGTATTACAAATACAATAATTACAAGACATGATGCAGTAACTCTTTCTCAAAAATTAAGAAAACTAAATCTAACATTTGATAAGATTCTTATTGATGCCCCATGTAGTGGAGAAGGAAACATCAGAGTAAGCCCAAGAACCTATCTTGAATGGTCTGAAAATCTCCTCAAAAGCCTAAGCAGAAAACAAAAAAAGATTGCATCAGAGATACTTACTCTACTTAAACCAGGTGGAGAAATAATATATTCAACTTGTACACACTCGCCAGAAGAAAACGAAGAAGTTGTTCAATATCTTCTTGACAACAATCCTAATCTTGAAATTCAACCAATTAACTTACCAATCAAATCAAGGCCAGGAATTACAAGCTGGAAAAACAAAAAATTCCATCAATCATTAAAACTTGCACACCGGATCTATCATCATGATAATGACATGGAAGGATTCTTTCTTTGCAAAATAAAAAAAATAAAATGAAAATACTAAAATCAACTCAAAAAAAGAAAATCATCAATCAACTTAATGAACAATATGGAATTTCAAAACTTCCATATCTTCTTTTACAATTTGGAAAAGACAAAATAAGATTATATTCTGGAAATCTTTCTGTTGAAGAATTAAATATCCTTGATGTAAATTTAAGAATTGAAAATATAGGATTATATTTTGCAAAACAACAAGTAGATGGGATAAGGCTAACTCTCGACGGTGTTCAGCTCCTCAAAGAGCAGATAAACAAAAACATTCTTAAAATTAACAACAAACAAGCAAGTGATTGGTTAAAAGGAAATGATTTATCAATTAAATCAGATAGTGCATTTAAAATCTTACAACATAATAATGAATTTTTAGGTTGTGGAAAATCTACTGGAGAGAGGATAACAAATTCTATTCCTAAAGAAAGAAGAATTAAAGGTTAGGTAGATTATCTTCTAGCTCTTCCATTACTGTTGTTTCAGAGTCTTCCTCATTATCTTCTGTTCCCCTTTCTCTATCTCTTCTCAAAACATAATCTTTTGCCTCTTTTAAAGATTGGGCTATATTTTTTCTTAAAGCATTAATAGCATTAGTCTTTTTCCTATCAGCAGGTGCTTTTTTTAATAAAACACGAGTATAAACATGAAATTTTCCAGGCTTTTCAGTAGTGTGCCAAAGAAGCTTTCCTTCAAAAGAATAAACCGGAGTTTTCTCAGCTAAAACTCTTAATTCTCTAACCTCCCCAGGTTTTTTAGGATCTTCTTTGCAAATTATTGTTAAAACTCTCTTAGAATCTCCCCCAATTCCTGAATCTTCATCACCATTAACAAATTGGGTATATTCTTTTCCAATAACCTCCTCTTCTTCATATCCGGTTTTCTTTAAATACCTTGAAGAAATATAAGAAATTATATTTTGAGAATCTAATAAAAAATCAATTTTTCTTTTATCTGCTGCCCTTAAATTACTTGAGGCTCTTTCAACAATACCCCTATTCATTCCTTCTATAACCCTATTTCTATTTCCAATCTGTTTTCTTAAGTGTAAAACAGTATTTCCAGCATCACTTAATTGTCCTTCTAAATTAGAAATTGTTTCATGTGCCTCTTGTAATTCAGGTCCATGTTGTTGTCTTAAAACACTATAAGCTTGTTTTGTAGCCTTAGCAGCTTCATAATTAGCATCAATTTGCTTTCCTGTTTCTCTAAACAAATCCTTTCCTTCATTCATTCATTAATAAATTTTTTTGATTTTTTAAACATTTATATACCCTAAAAATCTCTTAAAAATATGAAAGAATCAGAGATAAATGACTACAAGAAAGCAGGAGAAATTGCAAAGAAAGTTACAGCTTATGCTAAATCAATCATCAAACCAAACACCCCATTATTAGAAATTGCACAAAAAATACACAAACAAATAGAAAAACTTAATGCTCAACCAGCATTTCCTGTTAATCTTTCTATAGATGATGTTGCAGCTCATTATCATCCAACTATCGACGATAAAACTATTGCAAATGGGTTATTAAAAATAGATTTAGGTATTCATGTTAATGGTTTTATTGCAGATACTGCATTTACAATAGACTTAACACCTAATAATCAACATAAAAAAATGATTCAAGCAAACCAGCAAGCATTAGATAATGCTTTAGATCAAATAAAACAAAATCCAGACATAAATCTTAATCAAATCGGAGATATAATTCAAAAAACAATTGAAGAACAAGGATTCTCTCCGATAATAAATCTTTCAGGACACGGCCTTTCTCAACATGAAATTCACTCTCCCCCAACAATTCCAAATTATGCAAATGGAAATAATCAAACACTTGAATCCGGAGCATTTGCAATTGAACCTTTTGCAACAACCGGACAAGGAAAAATTTATGAGGGGCAGGGTTCAAACATATTTGCATTAATAAATCCAAAAAACACAAGAAATCCAACAGCAAGAAAAATTTTAGATTATGCTATGGAAAAATACAAAACACTTCCATTTTCATTAAGAGAAATGCAGGAAAAGTTTGGTCCAATGGCAAGAATTGCAATAAAACAAATGGCTCAAGAAGGAATTTTGCATGAATTTGCACAATTAATAGAAAAATCTCATAAACCAGTTAGCCAGACAGAGCATACTTTTATAAAGCAAAATAATGAAATTATAATAACAACTCAGTAAACCTTATAAATAAAAAATACAATAAAAATTTGTAAAAAAGAAAATCAAAATGAAAAAATCACTAGAACTAAATCAAGAAATATTAAGAAAAAGACTAATAGAGATCTATAAAACTTATGCTAAATCTAAAGGTAATTCTAAATCCTTAACAGAAATAAAAGAAATAGTTGCACAATATGATGATGTAAGAGAATTATTACATGATACTCTAAACATGGCTCTGGGAATTTTAGAAGCAATATCAAATAAAGAAATTAAAGATAAAAAAGAAGAAGAACAATTAATAAAAAATATAACTAAAGAACTTAATGAAAAAAATTATTTAGGTTCTCCTGAATAAAAACAAAAACTCATTTAAATATTTAATTATTATTATCCAAGATACTCAACATTCTTTTCAAGTGCAGCTTTAGCACTTCTTAAATACTCACTCTCTATCCTTCTATATTTATCAATATCTCCTTTTGTTACACTAGCACTAACTTTTTTTAAAGCATCTTCAAAATTTTTCATAGAAACCTCTCCAACATTAATATTTTCTCTAAGAGCTAACATAGCTGCCTCTCTAACTAAACTTTCAATATCAGCTCCAACAAATCCCTCTGTTTCTTCCATTAACTTACTAATTTTTACATCTTTTGCTAAAGGCATATTTTTTGTATGAATATTAAATATCTGCTCTCTTCCTTCTTTCTCAGGAGAGCCAGCTAATAAAATTCTGTCAAATCTTCCAGGCCTAAGTAATGCAGAGTCTAACATATCAGGCCTATTAGTTGCACCAATTACAATTACATTTGACAAATCTTCAATACCATCCATTTCAGCAAGTAATTGATTAAGAACTCTTTCTGTAACCTTTTGTCCATGTTCTATCCCCCTCTTACCTGCAAGAGAATCTATTTCATCAAAAAAGATTATACAGGGGCTTACTTGCCGAGCTCTTTCAAAAATCTTTCTCACACCCTCTTCACTTTTACCAACCCACATTGACAATAAGGATGGCCCTTTTACCTGAATAAAATTAGCTTCACTTTCTTTTGCAATTGCTTTAGCTAATAAAGTCTTTCCACATCCTGGAGGTCCATAAAGTAAAATTCCTCTTGGAGGTCTAATCCCAAGTCTTGCAAATGAGTCTGGATATTTTAAAGGCCATTCAACAGCTTCTTTTAATTCTTCTTTAACTTTATCTAGCCCCCCAACATCAGTCCAATTTACATTAGGAGTTTCAACTAAAACCTCTCTCATTGCACTAGGTCTTACAACCTTCAAAGCTTCTTCAAAATCTTTTTTCTGAATTTTTAATTCTTTTAATACTTCTTCTGGAATTTCATCATCATCTTTTAATTCTAATTTTGGAAGAAGTTTTCTTAAGACAATCATTGCAGCTTCTTTTGCTAATGAATTAATATCAGCACCAACAAAACCATGAGTTTTATCAGCAAGAGCTTTTAAATCAACATCCTTAGTCAAAGGCATACCTCTTGTATGAATTTTTAAAATCTGCAACCTGCCTTTCTTATCTGGAGCCCTTAGTTCTACCTCTCTATCAAATCTTCCAGGTCTTCTTAAAGCACCATCAATAGAATTAGGACGATTAGTTGCACCAATAACAACAACCTTACCTCTTGATTGCAATCCATCCATCATTGTTAATAATTGACTAACTACTCTTCTTTCAACCTCTCCCTGAACATCTTCTCTTTTAGGAGCAATAGCATCAATTTCATCTATAAAAATAATACTTGGAGCATTCTTCTCAGCTTCATCAAAAATCTCTCTAACCTTCTTTTCACTCTCACCATAAAATTTACTCATTATTTCTGGGCCATTCAAAAGAATAAAATTAGCCTCACTTTCATTAGCAACTGCCTTAGCTAATAAAGTCTTTCCACATCCTGGAGGTCCATGTAATAAAACACCCTTAGGAGGTTCAACCCCTAATCTTTCAAAAACTTCAGGATGTTTTAAAGGAACTTCAACCATCTCTCTAACTTTCTTAACCTCATCAGTCAAACCACCAATATCTTCATAAGTAATACTTGGTGCACTTGTTTCTCCTTCTTCAACAGGCTTATTACTTAAAACAACATCTGTATTCTCTGTTATAATACAAGCACCATTTGGACTTGAACTTGTAACCATAAATCTAATTTGTTGCATTCCTCCACCAAGATTTCCACCCATTCCCATTCCTCCTAACATCTCACTTAAATTTCCAAAGATCTCATCCATTCCACCAAAATCATCACTCATTAAATCTTTTCTTCTCTGAACCCCCCCTAATACTACAATATCTCCCTTAACAACACTTCTTCCTAATAATCCTGGTTTTAAATCTCCTTGAACTCTAATATTTCTTTGAGCAGGAGCAACAACAACTTTCTTAGCCTCTCTTGCATTTGCTTTTTTAATCATAACACTTTCACTTACACCAGTTCTAGCATTTTTTCTAATAATTCCATCAATCCTAATTATTCCCTCTCCAACATCAGCAGGGTAGGCTTTGTCTGCAATAGCAACTGTCTCTCTCCCACCCTTAATTAATATAACATCTCCTCTTTTAATATTTAAATCTCTCATAATATCAAAATCAATTCTTGCAATACCTTTGTATGCATCATCTTGCAAAGCTTCTGCAACTCTAAGCTTTATTGGTTTTTCTTTTTCTTGTGGCATTTTATTTTTAATGATATTTTTTCCTTTTTAAATTTAATGATATTTCTCTTTCTCCTTTTCCCTTTGTTTTTCTCTTTCTTTTTCCTTTTCAATCTCCACTCTTTCTGATTTTCCAAATTTTAAACTAATTCTCCCAAATTCTTCAAAAGAAAGCCGAACCATATCATTCATGATTTTTTCTTGCTCTTGCATAAAATTAACAATCTCTTTTGGAATTGAAACAGCGTATGAATTTCCAACAAACCTCATTTTAACATTAAATTGTTTATTTTTCAAATTAATAAAATCCTTATACTCTTGTTCATCTTTAGGGTGAATAAGCTTAGAATGACATTTTGGACAGATAAGACTTCTTAAAACAAACCCATTTTTGTGAGTCTGAACCCGATTCATTTTTGTGTTACAATTTCCACATAATATTGTGTTTTGAAAGATGTCCATATTTTACTGTTGTCTGTCTTAGTTTGTCTTTTATTTTGTCTTTGTTCACCTCGTATTTTAGGATAATAAAACCCTGGCAACGATGCCAGGGATGAAAGGGGTTTAAGAGTATGTGTATAATGTGTATACACCTCACGTATATACAAGAGCATGTCTACTTTATAAAACTTTATGTTTTAGAGTATATATAACAATACCCTTTTAAACTTACAATTCTAGTTTTATTTATGAATTTTGAACAAATAAAAAAACAAATTAAAAAATCATGGAACTGGATCTGGAATTCTGATTCTATTTTAAGCTGGCTTGTAGCCTTAATATTAATTTTTATAATTATAAAATTTATTTTCTTTCCAACACTTTCATTAATAATGGGAACCTCATTACCATTAGCAGGTGTTGAAAGTTCAAGTATGGATCATCAGATTGTTAAAGAAAATTCAAATACATATAATCTTTGTGGAAGCACTTACACAAAACAAGAAAAAAAAGAATTAGGTTATCTTAATTTTGATGAATACTGGGATGTTTGTGGAGATTGGTATGTATCTAATAAACATATAACTCCTAAAATATTTGAAAAATACACAATACATAATGGATTTAAAAAAGGAGATATAATTATTGTCTGGGGAAGATTCACTCCAAAACTTGGAGACATTATAATCTTTCAACCAAATCCAGATTCAAGAGCTCCAAGACCAATTATTCACAGAATTGTTGATATAAATGAAGATAACACTTACCAAACAAAAGGAGACCATAATCCACAACAACTTACTCCATCTAATAATGCATATAAAACAGATGAAACAAATATTAAACAAGAACAAATAATTGGAAAAGCAATAATCAAAATACCTTATCTTGGATGGATAAAAATCTGGTTCACAGATTTAATCAACGCTTTTAGGAGATAATTTTAAATTACAATAATATTTAAAAACAAAAGGTAGTCTAAGAAATAATATAGGAAGTAGATTATTAAAAATATTAGGAATGGGAATTCTTGCACTAACATTAAATAATACAAGTCTTGCAGAAACTCCTCAAAATACTCCTCCAGAAAGAAGTTATAATTCTCAGCCTGTTGATTCAGTTTATAAGGTTGCAGTAGTTAGTATGATATTAGTGGGCGGTGGTGTTGCACTTTATGCTCATAATAAAGAATCTAAAAAAAATAAAAATAGTACAACTGGTTAACTTAACATAATAATTCTAACAATCAAAACCTTTTTAAATTATAAATATATAAAACAATATGGAATTTTGCCCAAAATGTGGTTGTGTATTAGTAGAAAAAAACAAAAAGTTTGGTTGTCCAAGATGTAGTTATAAAGCTAAAGGAAAAATCAAACTAGAAGCTTCTGAAAAGATTGAAATTAAACCAGAAATTGGTGTTATAAATGATAAAGATACCGACGTATTCCCAATAATTGCTACTGTCTGTCCTAAATGTCAAAATAAAGAAGCATATTTCTGGACATCTCAAACAAGAGCTGGAGATGAAGGAGAAACAAAGTTTCACAAATGTACTAAGTGTAGTCACATTTGGCGAGATTATCATTAGTTTTATAAAATATTAATTCTTAATTAATCATATCTATTGGCTTCATAGCTCAGTCTGGTTAGAGCACTGGACTCTTAATCCAGGTGTCGGGGGTTCAAATCCCCCTGAGGCCATTTTATATATTAAAAAATTATCTTTCAAAAATCAAAAAGAAAAAAATATACCTCTAACTATAAGTTAACCCCCTTTAGTATCAAAGGCTATTTACATCAATTGTCTTCTAATAGAATCTATGTTCTCAGCGATTTCTAGTCCTTTTTTAGTTAGTTTGATTAACTTTATTCTTCCTTTTTTTTCAAAACTAACTAGACCAAGTACTTCAAGTGTTTGCAAAATCTTAACTGCATGACTATATGTACAGTCAACTTCTTTAGCTAACACAGAACCATATCTTGCCTTAGATACTTTCTTTAAAGCAACCAACATTAAAGCTGGCTTTCTTCTAAAAAATATATCAAAGTTGTCTTTCATTTTTGTGTTTATTTATTTATGTTAGGAAAGGCACAATTTTATATGTACTATTCAAAACTATATATTTAATGCTATATTTTAGTATATAAAGCTTGTTATCAGAAAAGTTAACCAATCAGTAACAAAATTGAGTAGTCTTAAAACAAGGGTAACAACCTGTTACTTTGAATAATCAGACAAAAATAGAAAAAACTACTCAACAGAAATTTCTTCACCAGTTAATTCCTTATACATAGTCAAATAGCCCTTAGAAAATAATTCTACATTATTAGCAATCATTTCAATTTGAACATTTCCATTATTTACTGAATTTTTCATAAATTGTTCTATGTCTTGGGATAATAAACCTCTAATCGCCTCTTCCTTAGAAAGAGTAATTCTCAAATCTTCATTATCAATACCGCCTTTTTGGGAATTAGGTACTCCATCCTTTATCTCAGAATTCCAAGTTTCTCCTTCTAAAACAAACTCAATCAATGGATTCCCAAACAAAAGAGAATTATGTAAATAACCAGTCCCCATGGAAATTAAAAGATAATTAATATATTCTGCATCAAAATCTAAAACTGCCTGTTCAACAACTGCCTCAACATTAACCTCTCCTATAACATTAGTATTCAAGGAAACAATATCTTTTAAAGGATTTTCAATAACAACCTCTACTTTTTCAGATTTTTTAAGTATAAATCCTGCTGCAGAAACAATAATTAAAATTAATATTCCTACAAAAATTATAATTAAAGTTTTAATTATTTTTTTAATGCCTTCCTTTTTATTCTCTGCATTGATTTTTTGATTCACCATTTTTTATTATTAAAATAACAAAAAGCAATATTTAAATATTACTTTAAATTTCTATTAACAAGTAAATAAATATAGGTATCTTAGGAAGGTGACTTGTTAGGAAACCTAGGTTTCATACGATATGATAGACATAAAACTTATTCGTGAGAATATTAAACTAGTAAAAGAGAATATTAAAAAGAAATTCCAGACTGAAAAACTAAAACTAGTTGATGAAGTGAAAAAACTTGATGAAGAATGGAGAAAACAGAAATTTCAAGCAGACAAATTAAGAGCTGAGAGAAACAAAATCTCAGAAAAAATAAATCAGGCTAAGAAAAAGAAGCAAGATATTAAACAATTCATCACAAAAGCAAAACAAATCCCAGAAAAAATCAAAAAAATAGAAGAAAAAGCAGAAAAATTAAAAGAAAAAATTGATTCTATTTTAATAGAAATTCCAAATCTAATTAATAAACTAGTTCCTTTAGGAAAAGATGAATCTGAAAATAAAGAAACTGAAAAAATAGGAACTATAAAAAAATTCACATTTAAACCAGCACACCATATAAAATTAGGTGAAAAACTAGGAATTTTAGATTTTGAAACATCTGCAAGAACCTCTGGAAAAGGATTCTACTACTTGAAAGGCAAACTTGCTCTTCTTAACCAAGCATTACTTAGATTTGCAATAAATAAAATGATTTCAAAAAAATATACTTACATAGAGACTCCATTAATGTTAAGACAAGAGGTAATAAAAAATGTTACAAATTTAAATGATCAACAAAATCAAATTTACAAAATACAAGATGAAGACTTATACTTAATTGGAACCTCTGAACATTCTTTAATTGGAAGATTTATTAATCAAATGATTCCTGAAGAACAACTCCCAATAAAAAACACATCATACTCTATGTGTTTTAGAAAAGAAATTGGAGCTCATGGAATTGAGGAAAAAGGACTTTATAGAACTCACCAGTTTAATAAAATAGAAATGATTATTATATGTAAGCCTGAAAATTCTGAGAATTTTTTTAAAGAAGCAAAAGACATAACAATCAGCATATTCAAAGATTTAGAAATTCCAATCAGAGTTTTAGAAATTTGTTCAGGAGATTTAGGAGAATTAAAACACCGGCAAATAGATATTGAAGCATGGTCTCCAATATTAAAAGATTATTATGAAGTAGGTTCTTGTTCAAACCTAACAGATGCCCAAGCAAGAAAATTAAAAATTAGAACTCAAAAAAGAAACAAAGAAAAATACACCCCCCATACTCTAAACAATACAGTTCTTGCAACTTCAAGGGCATTAGTTGCAATAATGGAAAACCATCAACAAAAAGATGGTAGTATTAAAATACCAAAAGTTTTATGGAAATATACAGGGTTTAAAGAAATAAAGCCTGAAAAATAACATGACAGAACCACCATTAGCTTCTTTAATGAATAAGTATGACCAATCCGGACATCTTAGAATTTTTATTTCAGATTATCTAAATATAAGAGATTTACATTTACAAGACAAACCAATAACACCAGAAAACTTAGATTTAATAATGCCAAAAATAATAAAAAGTTTAGATACAAAATTAGAAAGAAGAATGAACCCAAGTTTAAATTAGCTTTTTCTGGAAAAAATAAAAAATACAATGAAAAAACAAACTAAAAAACCCCATAAAAAGAAATTTAAAATTCTAGCAGCAGGAGATTTTCATGGAAATTCTGATATTGCAAAAAAACTTGCAAATAAGGCAGAAAAAGAAAAAGTTGATTTGGTTGTCCTAACTGGAGATATAATTGGTATGGTTGAAACAGATAATCTCTTAAAACCATTTAAAGATAAACAACAAAAAGTAATTTTTGTTCCAGGAAATTGGGATACAAAAGAAGCAGCAGAAACTCTTTCAAAACTTTACAATGTAAAAGATATAGGAAAACATTATGTTAAATACAAAGATATTGGTATTTTTGGGATAGGAAGCGAAGATTGGCAATTACATTTAGATGAAGAAAAAACATTTAATAAACTTAAAAAAGATTTTGAACAAATCAAGAATTTAGAAAAGAAAATACTAGTTTCTCATCTACATGCTGCAGACACAAAATCAGAACTATCTGGATTTCAAGGAAGCACAGCATTAAAAAAAGCAATTAAAGAATTTCAACCAGATTTATTTATCTCAGGACATATTCATGAAGGAGAAGGACTTTATGAAAAAATAGGAAAAACAAAGGTTCTCAATGTTGGGAAGACTGGAAAGATTATTGAAATATAATTACACAAAACTTTTTTAAGCTTCTTTACCTAATTTAATATATGACAGAATCAATACCCTTAGAAGCACAGGCCCTTGGACTTACTGCTAAAGACTATTATAGAGAGCTTACAACAATGGTAAGAGTAGCTCCAAAAATGTCAGAGATAGAGAAAACAAATATCTTTGATGAAGCAAATGCTAAATTATCCCAGGAAACAATAAAAAAAGCAAAAGCTCTAATAAAATCAGTAGGTTATGATAAAGCATTTTTTCATGCTGCAGAACTAGATTATTCAAAAGGCGGTAATGGGTGTATAAGTGTCTCACTTTATGATTTTTTATTACATCGTGAAGAAAGAGCAAAAACAGAATAGATTTATCCTACAAAACTTTTTAAATGGCTTAATTCTTAGAAAACCCATGCCCCCAAAGAAAAAATTATCTCCAAAATCAATAGAACAAAGTCAATATCATATTTATGATCCTGAAGATGTTAAACAAACAACAGAAATTCCTGCAAAACCTAAGCCTGAACCAGAGGATTTACAAACAATTGAAAAGCTTGGAGACATAAAACCTAAAAAACCAAGAAAAAAAACTAAATCAAATAAATCAACAAAAAGCAAATCTTTTTCTAAATCAATAGATCCTTTAAAATTTAAAAAGAAATCTTTAAAAAAACAAGGATATGTTTTAGTTATAACAGAAAAACCCCAAGCAGCAGAAAAAATTGCAGCAGCATTAAGTAATGGAAAAGATAGAAAAGTAAACAAGCCAGGCGGAGTTTCTTATTATGAATTAGAAAGAGATAATAAACAAGTAATAGTTGCAAATGCTGTTGGACACTTATTCTCAGTCTCTCAAGCAATTAAGGGAACAGATTACCCTATTTTTGATATTGGATGGTTTCCAAATTTTGAGGTAAAGAAAAATGATTGGAGTAGAAAATATTATTCAGTAATTAATAGTCTTACTAAAGGAGCTTCTGAAATTGTAGTTGCAACAGATTTTGATGTAGAAGGGGAAGTTATTGGTTATAATATAGTAAGATTCCTTGCACACCAACCAGATGCAAAAAGAATGAAATTCTCAGCACTAACTGCAGGAGAAATACAAAATGCTTATAATAATCCTCATCCAACAATTGAATGGGGACAAGCCATTGCAGGAGAAACAAGACACTTCTTAGATTGGTTATATGGAATAAACCTATCAAGAGCTTTAATGAAAGCAATGAAAACAACTGGGAAGTTTAAAATAATGTCAATCGGAAGAGTTCAGGGTCCTGCTCTAAATCTTATTGTGAATAAAGAAAAAGAAATAAAAAAATTCAAATCAACACCTTATTGGCAGGTTTTTATAACTGTTAATGATAATAAAAACACTTTAGAATTAAAATATAATAAAGATATTACAAAAAAACAAGAGTTAGAAATCTTCAAAAAATTAAAAGATAGAGAGTGTGATGTTGAAACAAGAAAAACTAAACAAACACTTCAACCTCCAGCTCCTTTTGACCTTACAACTCTCCAAACAGAAGCTTATAAGTTTCATGGAATCACTCCATCTAATACACTAAAATCAGCTCAATCATTATATTTAGCAGGATTAATCTCATATCCAAGAACATCTTCTCAACAAATTCCAGATGAAATGAAACCAAATGAAATTTTAGATAAATTAAAAAAAAGATTCCAAAAATTAACACAACATACAACTAAAGAAAAACCAATTCAAGGAAAGAAAACAGACCCAGCACACCCAGCAATAATCCCAACAGGAACCTACAATAAACTTGATGGTTATAATGAAAAAATCTACAATCTAATATTAAAACGATTTATTTCATGTTATTGTGATAATGCTGAATTAGAAAATAAAAAAGTAGAAACAGAGATTGAGAAGCTAAGATTTACAACAAAAGGAATGGAAATACTCCAACCAGGCTGGATGAATGTCTACCCAGTTAAAATAGAGGAAAAAGAAGTAAAAGATATGAATGGAAAGGCAAAAATCAAATCAGTTAAAACCGAAGAAAAAGAAACAAAACCTCCTAAAAGATTTTCTCCAGCATCTATCTTAAAAGAATTAGAAAAAAGAAACTTAGGAACAAAGGCAACAAGGGCAAATATCTTAGAAACACTATATAATAGAAGTTATATTAAAGAAAAATCAATCCAGGCAACAGAATTAGGAATAAGACTTATCAATTCTTTAGAAAAACACTCTCCAATTATTATTGATGAAAAATTAACAAGAGAAATTGAAAAAGATATGGATTTAATCAGAAACTCAAAACATGAATTAAATAAAAAACAACAGACAACAGTGAGTAAGGCAGAAAAAGCTTTAACAGAAATTTCAAAACAATTTAAAAAACAAGAAGTAGAAATAGGGAAAGAACTTATCCAAGCAAATGAAGCACTATATGCACAAGAAAAAGAGGAAAACAGATTAAGGATCCCGTGTCCTTCTTGTAAAAAAGGAGAATTAGCAATAAAATACACTCCAAGATTTAGGTCTTATTTTATTGCGTGTGACCAATATCCAGATTGTAGACAGACATTTCCCTTACCATCTCAATCAATAATAAAACAAACAGGTAAAAATTGTGAGGAAGAAGAATGTAAGTGGCCTCTCCTTCTTAGACTAAAGCAAGGAAAACGTCCCTGGATTTTCTGCCCTAATCCAAACTGCCCATCAAAACAAGAATTAGATGTTAATGGAAATGTAAAAAAGAAAGAATCAAGATATACAGGTAAAAAACCAGAAACAAAACCAGAAAAAAAGATTGAAAAAGTTGTTTAAAATTATTTTGCACCCATAAAAGGTCCTTCTAAACAAGCTCCATTCTAGATACAGGAGCTGGTAAAACTAATCCAGCATCATAAATTGTCTTTTCAGCATCTCTTAAAAAACCAACATCACTATCAATTTCTTTCATCCACCTACTCTCTGTCTTTTTATCTCCACAAACAGAACATGTTCTTGCTAATCCAAGGACTTTTTGAAATTCTTGCTCATTTATATCATATAATCTTCCTTGAATATCAAATCCTCCACCAATACCATCTCCAAGAATATCTCCAAAAAGAGACCAAGAAACCATATAATCAGATCCACCTAAAATCATACCTTCTATCTTACTTGAACCTCTTTCTTTTTGTTGAAAAGCAAATTTTTGTTTTTCCTGACTAAAACCAAGTCTATATTTTCCTTTCATTGAATCTATCATTTCAATATACTTTGCTGTCTCTATTAATTCCATAGTTAATCTGCAAAAAAAACTGAATCAGCTTCTTGTCCTATTTGTCTTGATCTTTCAGAATGTTTCCTTGTTGTAGAATCTTCATAAAAAAAATCAGCTAATTTTCTTACTTGTGTTTTAGAAAACTTAGTAGAATCTTCAATACTTAATTTTCTTAATAATTCGCTTGCTCCAAAATAAAGAGCATCTTTAAAACCTTTTTCACTATTATCAATTAAAAAGTAAGCATTACTTGTGTCAATCCCTTTACTTAAAAGAGCAAAAGTCTGATCACAATTAACTTCATAAATTTTTCCTTTACTATCTTTTAATTCTGACATAATTGATTCTCTAGAAAAACTTCCCATAAATCATTATCCCTTTCAGGAGATTGTCTCACATACCATCCAAGATTATCCATCCTCATTCCTCCAGCTTCCTCAGGAAATAGAGACACCCCTGATTTTCCAGAAGAAAATCTAAATGGTTTTTTAAAAATCTCAAGAGTTTGATTAGGAGAATCTTCAAAATAAAAAAGAGCTTTTGCACCAGACAATACCCTTTGTCTACTTCCTACAGGAACTAATGATTCTGGAGTCTTTATCATAAAAATTATATATAATATTCTTTTAAAAACATTTATCTTATAAAAAACATATATTAAATAATCAAATCCAACCCCTTCTTCTTATCCCCTCATTCAAAATCTCAAAATTTAATTCCTTTTCAGGAAGCGAACGATGTTTTCTAATAACTGCCTTCTTTCTTCCATTCTTATTCTTTAACTCAATAATACACTTACCCCAATATTTCATAATATCTCCACCAACAATATTAACTCCTGCCTCTTTCCCAGCTAACCACTCCTCCTCACTTAAAAATTCATTATAAACCTGGCTAGTAATTAAAACAGGAATATTATTTTTCCTAGCAATCTCATATAATGCTCTCATTTGTTTAGCTAAATCATTATTTACACTCCTTACCTCATCGATTCCTTTTTTTCTTGCTTCTGCTAATTCTAATCTATATAACATAGTCATAGAATCAACAATAATTAATCCAATATTTTTACTTGCTTTTAATTCTTTTAATAATTTAAAAAAAGATTGTTTTTGCTCTTCAAAATTAGTTGGTTTTAAAATTATAATGTTTTTTAAGACAAATTCTGGCATTCCAAGACAAATTTGATTTACTCTATCAAGAGAAAATCCGCCTTCAGTATCAATAAAAATTATCTTCTTATCTTTTTTAGCATTATGACAAGCAGCTAACATAGCAAAATTACTTTTACCAGATGCAGCAGGCCCATAAATTAAAGTTATAATATCTTTTTCATAACCACCCTCTAACCATTTATTTAAATCATAACTTCCAGTCATAATCTTACTACCCTTTTCTTTTTTCTCTTCAATTACTTCTTCCATAGAAAAATAACTATAAACTAATTAAAAAGGATTATTGTGATAGAATCAATTCTTAAACTTACTCATTCTCTCCACATTACTAAATGGAAAAGGCCTCTCATTTGTTACAAAAGTTAAATATCTAAGGTATTTATAAACCTCAGTATTCCAATACTCACATAAGTCTGCCATTTCCTTATTTCTCTTACCAGTAAAAACAGTTATTAACCAATTAAGAATCGCTAAAATTTGAATTAAAATCTTCCAAACACTCAAAATAATCCCACTAATAATTGCAACAATGATTCTAAACCAAGCTTCTCCTCTTTCACTAAATTTTTTTGCCATATTTTTTACAAGTTATTAAACTATATAAATTAATTGATTTAGCCCCAGATAAAATAATAAGATAAAAATGCAAGAATTAATGCAAGAATATAAGATACTGGAATTTTTATGAATCCTAAATTTAACCAAGGATAATAGTTTGCAAATTTAGGATTAAACTCTTTTATACTTACAACAGGATTTAAAACAAACCAAAAAAAATCCTCTATTACAAGACCTGTAAAATATGCACTTACTAAAATCCCAAAAAGCCTTAAATCCAACCCATAAATTATTAAAGGGAGAGTTAAAAACAATGGAATCATTACCCAAAATAAAAAGAAATGATATTTTGTTAAAGAAATTTTTTTAGAGATTTGAATTTTCCATCCCAACTTTCCTTTTGCCCATGCATTTCTTCCTTCAACTGAAGATTACCAAAAAGAGATTGCAATAAAAGCTAACCACACCCATATAAAAATCAAAATTATATTCATCTATTTAATAAAAAAAGAATTATATAAACTTTACCTTACTTTGCCTTTTTAAACTCATCAGCATATTTTGCTAAATCTTTTCTAGCTTTAGCAATTGCATCTTGTAATGCTTTTTTTGCTGTCTTACCTTCACTTACTATTTTTAAAACTAAAGGTTTACTATAATGTTTTTTTTTCCAAGCACCAACTTTAACACCACTATCTTTATTTAAATAAACTCTTACAAGCTCAGCTATTGTTTGATTATCAATTTGAACTTCAAGTTCATTTTTATCATCTTTAAGAATTTTTATTTCCATGTTATAATAAAAATTAGAGAAAAAATAGGTTTAAAAAGGTTTCTTAGACCAATTAATAACTATTATTCTATAAAGATTATATAGCTTAGCAAGTCATCTTCATAACTGAAAATACAATAAGATATTAAATAATAAAATATATCATTTATCAAAAAATAATATCAAACCAACTCTTCATCAAACTCTTCAACTTTATCAGAATCTTCTATAGGTTTTGTTGTTTTCCCAACATCTAATAATTCTGTTCCCCCTAAAATCCTATCTAATTCCTTACTTTCCTGTTCTTTCATTAATCTTAATTCTTCTTTTCTTGCCTCAATTATACTGCTTCTTTCCTCAATCTTTTTCTGCTCTTCAATTTGCTCTTTTTTTGTTGCTTCAATTTTTCTTCGATTTAATTCTTTTAAATCACTAATCCTCACCTCACCTAAATTAGCTTTAGTTATATCAAACTCACCTTTTTCCATATCAACTCCTCTTAAGTCTCTCTCTACACCATCTTCTGCTTTTTCCTCATTTAATTCCCTTATTTCATGCTCTCCAAATTCTTCAATTTCAGTTTCAGGTTCTGCATTTTCTAAAAATTCACCAATAGATTCTTCTGATTCTTCTCTATCTAAGGATGGTTGAGACTCTAAAATTTTAGGTTCAGGAATCTCTTCTAACTCTCTTCCTTTATTATCTAAAAGAATTGGTTCTTTTTCTTCATGAGATTGAAGAAATTTTTCAGTTTCACTTATTTTTTTTAATTTTACCTGAAAAAATTGCTCTAATTTTTTAATTATTTGTTCTGCATTTTCAGGAAGTTCGGCTTTCTCTAACATCTGAATAACTATTTCTGATTCTCCTAAACTCTCTGCTAATTGCTTTTGAGAAAATCCTTTTCTTCTTCTATTCTTCATAATATCCCAATGAAAATGTTCAACTAAATTTAATTTATCTTTTTGAGGAACCTCTAATTGAGGATTTTTATTTAATTCTTTTAATTTATCTTCAATAAAAAAAGTTTCTTCTGCTTTTTCATCTTTAATTCCAGATAATTTTTTCATTCTAGAATAAACCCCTATTCCTTGTTCAGAGTCTTTAAGTTGAGAAGAATCAGGTTTTTTAATTATAGGGATATTTTCAATAATTGAACATCTTTCACAAATATTTGTCATTCTACCTTCATAAATAGCATCAAAAAGCCTTACTTCATCACCATTAATATCACATCTAACACATCTTTCTACCATCTGAAGTTTTACCTCCTAAAACAAAGATACTAAAAATTAGTATAATTTTTTCCATAAAAAACAAACCCAATTTTCCTTTTAATACTTATTTGCAGTCAAAAATATATATTAAATCAAAGGAGAATTTTATTCAAGATATTGTTCAATTTCTTCCTTACTATTAAATCCTTCTAATACTTGATTCTCATTAATCAAAACAGAAGGCAGATAATTAATATTATAAACTTGTAATTGCATTTCTACAGAATCTAAACCTAAATTTCCTGCAATAGGAATTAGTATAATCTCATCTCCTTTTTCTTCTTTAATTTTTCTTAAAACATCTGAAATAGCATCTTGCTCTGCTTTTTTAGTCAACTCTCCACCCTCATTTTGAGAATAAATATAAACCATAGTTTGTAAAGCTCCCTCACACTTTTTCTTTAATAAAATACTATTCAACCATAATTCTGTTTTTAATAAAACATATCTTTTCTTTTCTAACAATATATCTTTAAAAATTTCATTCGCCTCCTCATATTTTTCTAAAACCAACCCTTGATTATATATCCTTTCTGCAAAAATAAGATTTTGCTGAACCGCAATACCACAAGAAGACTCATTCATAATTTGATAATAATAATTTTGTAATTTTAAATCTAAAGCATCTACTTCAAAAGCTTTATAATTACTAATAATTTTATTAGTTCTATATTGTTCAACCTGTAATCCAACTAAAAAACCAATTACTAAAATTAATAATGTTAATAACAAAGTTTCTACAAATATCCTATATTTTGCCTGAATTATTTTGTATACCATCCTATCTCTCCTTTTATTAATTTATAAATTGAAATTATTAATGGAATAAGATATAATGGACGATATATAAAAGTATATATTAATATATTTTTTATTTTTTTATATTTTGTTTCACTTCCTTTTAAAGCAAGTTTATAATAAACAAAACTTAAAAAGAAAAACATTGCTGCTAAAATTATTAATATAGTTATGGAAAAATTAAATTCAAAAAACATAAATGGATTATATCCTTCAAATATATAAGGAATAGACCAGAAAAATAAACTTAATTTTAAGTAAAGTAATCTTAAAATAAGAAAAATTCCAATTAAAGAAAGAAAAAAAGATAATGAAACATAACCCATAACAAAATAACCAAAAAGATTTTCACTTCTAAAAAAGAATTTCCTGTATTTAGCAAGGGTTTGCAAACCTCCAAGATTCCATCTTACTCTTTGATTAATCCAATGACTAAAGGTTTTAGGAGTAGTTGTATAGACTTTTGTAGAGTATGACATCTTTGTCTTGTAGCCCTTACTTAGAAGATTCCAGGTAATCTCAATATCTTCAGTCATATTTTTTACATCAAATCCACCAACTTTTAAAACTAAATCCTTTCTATACACACTTAAAGGCCCATTTGTAACATAAACACTATTAATAAAATCTAATAATTTTCTAGTCCATGCTATAACAATATAATCAAAATCCTGATATCTTTCTATAAAATTTTTATTATTTTTAACTAAAACTCTTGAAGTTACAGCAGCAACTTTTAAATCTTCAAAATAACCAACCATTTTCATTAAACTATCTTTTTCAGGATAAGAATCTGCATCAACAACTGCAATTAACTCTCCTGTTGCAATTTTAATTCCTTTATTTAAACTATCTGCCTTACCAGAATTTTTTTTATCTAAAAGTTTAACTTCCTTATGTTTTTTCATAAAGTTTCTAACAATCTCTGCAGTCTTATCCTTACTCCCATCATTAATAATAATAATCTCTTTTTTGTCCTTAGGATAATCTAACTTTAAAAGAGCCTCAATAGTATCAGAAATAGAATCTTCCTCATTATATGCAGCAGTTAAAAAAGAAATCTTTGGAAATCTTGTTGGTTTAGGATACTCAGATAATTCCTTTTTATATCTAGAATATAATAAAATAAATAAAAATAAAAAATAAATTCCAAAAAAGAACATAACTGTATAAATTGTTGTTACAATATTCATATTATTCACCTACAACTTCTTCTTCAATATTTTGTTTTTCAATATTTAATTTCTTGCTTTTCTCTTGTTCTTCAGAGCTATCTTGTTGAGCATTATCAGTATTAGAATTATCTTTATTATTCTTAGAATTATCATATATTTCATTTTCAGTTTCTTCCTCATTTTTTTCAATACCAATAACTTCACCATCTTCTTTTTTTTGCAAATGAAAATATTCAAAAAAATCATCACTTAA
>CEPX01086311.1_pt1 | contig 33727 bp, 37 predicted proteins | sample 361361 | NCBI WGS metagenome assembly CEPX01 (sample SAMEA2619974, study PRJEB7988) | marine metagenome | biome: marine biome (ENVO:00000447); feature: mesopelagic zone (ENVO:00000213) & marine oxygen minimum zone (ENVO:01000065); material: "saline water (ENVO:00002010), including plankton...
ATCTTTTATTGGTGGTCTTGATTTGTTGATGTCTGTAGAAATGGAGGTTATTTGTTCTAGAAAATTGCTTAACTGTTGCCTGAATATAACAGCTAATGTTATTAAAACAATAATAGCTAAGATTAGAAGAATAATATATTTGAGTTCTAACTCACCTTTTTTTTGATGTATCATAGAGTTTAATTACTTGATGGATTGTATTTAAAAGTTTCTTTACATTTTATTTAGTGCTTTGTCGTATTCTTCGTCTGAGATTTCTGTGGTGTCACATTCGTTTTTGAGCATAAAGTAAGGAAGGTCTACAAGAATTTTAGTATCATCATTTTGGATGAAGCAGATTGCTTCTTTTTTTAGCCGTTGAGTAGTGTATCCTTTGGGTAATTCGCCACTAAAACCAATTGTTTCTACAAAAAGCTTTCCTGGTTTGGGCATGCGCATTAGGGATAAGAAATTTTCATTTTTTTCAGGGTAATAAATTTGGTAAGTTTTTCCTCCTGCATAGAGATTAAATACTCCTTTTTCTGTAACTAAAGTGATTGGTTCTGGTAATGTGGGTTGGAAGGTTTCTCCATAGAGACAAAATTGGTTATTCTTTGTTGGCTTAAAAGTATAGGGTCCTTTGATGATGGTCACATCTGTATCATCTGGTCTAAGTGGAAGGGCATGAGTAGTGTCTCCTATATTTTTGAAGACTATTTTGTAGCCTTCTGGTGGTATGGGTAAGGTAACTGTGGCACAAGTGCAAGGGTTGTTTGTTGCACTATAACAAGTATTTAAGAAATCAATAAATGCTTTATAGAATGTGGCAAATTCTTTGTCTGCTCTGGTTGTTTTTTTTATTTCTTCTTTGGTTTGTTCTCCTGTTCGCCATGCTGTGTATTCATCAGTTTTTGTGAAAACTTTACTTGCCCATTGAGATATGTCTTTACCTATAACTTCAAAATCTTTGTAAGATTTTGGAATGTTTGTACCACTCATTAAAAGAATGCCAAATGCTAAAATAATTAAGATTATTGCTGCTATGATATTATTTACAGTTAAGGCTCCTTTTTTATTAGTTTGTCGTAATTTTTTCATTTTATTAAAATAAAGTTTAAAACTTTTTGGAAGAGTTCACTTGCTTGTCCGCGTAAGATTCCTGAATAAATAAGTAAAGTTATTAGTAGTGCTAGAAGTATTATAAATACTATAATGTATTCCATGCTCAGACTACCTTTTTTTTCATGGTTTTTAAGAAATAACTTGGTCACATTTTCCTCCGACGCGTTTGAGTTCTGTTAAAATTATCATATCTTTTTGTGTGTCTTTAAAGTAATCTGAAGATAATGCTGCTTCTCTTCCTACTCCTACTGCTGCAGTTCCTAAACAAGCATAGAGGGCTGTAAGAGGATTTTTTGCAAGTTTAATGCCTGTTGCTCCGCCTAATATGCAACCACCTACTGCTGCATTAACATAACCATATTGGGCTGCTTTTGAGTGATCTAAATAAACAATGGCATATTCTTTTTTGCCTAATTGGAGTTCTCCTTCTTGAAGATTTAGGGTCATTTCTTGACCTCCTTTTTGTAAGTCTTTATAATAGATCATTCCTCTTGGTGATTCTTTTTTATAAAAAGAGTTAGCTATTTCTTGTTGTGTTATTGTTTGTTTATATTTTTGGTCTGGTTCTAAAGAGTAGCAAACATAGCAATTATTATCTTTAAAGAAACCTTCTTTTGTTGGACCTCTTACTATTGCTTCACATGTTTTCATTTTTTCAAAAACAAGACGTATTGCTCCTTCTTTTTTTGTTTCTCCTTTTTCAGTGTTTTTCTTTACCATTTTTTCTGTAATTTTTATTCGGTCTGTACTACAGAGTGGTTTTATTGGTCTAATTTCTGCTCCTGGAACTGTTAGTGTTTTAGAAATTGCAAGTGTGCTTCTACATACTTGTGCTTTTGCACCTATGGCTACTTCTTGTGATGCTAATGGTGAAAAAATTCCAAATACTATGAAGAAAGCTAATATTGCTAGTACTAATTTAATTATTGTTTCTAATGTTAATTTCCCTTTTTTATCCACTGTTCAGTCTCCATAACGCTGCTAAAATGAGAATTCCTAGTAGTGTACTTAAAAGAATTGCTATGAGTGTTCGAATGGTAAGCATGGTATCGAAAGGTGGAAGCTATTATATAAGTTTATAGAATCATTGAGGTTGTGGTTTAAGAGTTGTCCATGGAGTTATACAGTATTGTTCTGGGTTTATTCCTTCTATTGGGCAACCAACATCTAAACTTTTACCAACTCTTTGTGTAGGACCTTGTGTTCCTGGTGCCAATGTTCCTGAGCTTTCATAGCAATAGTAACGAGTATAAACTTTATCTTTTCCTGTTCCTGTATAATCTGCTTCTCCATCATTATCACTGTCTATGTTGAAGTAATCTTGACAATATGCTGAGTTTCCTAGTTGTGATTTTGGCAGTATTTGTAATTGGTCACATCTTTGTTGACAAGTTCCTGATGCAAATGTTCTGTCTGTTCCTGAGATTGATCCATAAAATATTTCTCTTATTTTTGTTACTAAGTTTGATGTGCCGCCTAAAAAGAATGCTGCTACAACTACTAATACTAGAATAACTAGAATTGTTATAATTACTGTGTTCATGGGCAAGCCTTGCCCTTTTTTAGATTGCATCCTGCCTCTTTTCACGGTTTGTTAGACGACTATGTTCTTTTTAAGTCTTTCGTTCAGTTTTTTTGATTATTTTTTTATTCCTGTATAGAACATAATTGCTCCTATTGCAATTATGATTCCTTGGTAGATTGGTCCTTCTATTGGTATTACTAAAAGGAAGTTTAAGAACGATATTCCACTCAGATAAGGTAGTAGTCCTATAAAGAGTACGAGTATTCCCATAAAGGTTAAGAGTTTTCGCATTGTTTAATTCTCCTTTTTTTATTTAATGAATTGGTGTATTGTTGTAAGTTCATGTTGTTTAAGTGTTTTTCGTTTTGCTGTTTTCATGGTTTGTTGGAAGTCATTGAGTCTTTTGTTTAGGTGTGTGCAGGATTGTACAAAGTTTTTTCCTTTTCTGAGGTTTTCGTTAAATTCTTGTAATTCGTGTTTTAACACTTTTCTTATTCCATTCCATCTTTTTTGTTTGTGTTCTTTTTCTGCTTTTTTTCTTAGTTTTTCTATAAGTTTCAATTCTCTTCGTAAGTGTTTTTCTATTGTTTTTGCTGAGTGCCAGATGTTATGAAAGTGGTTTATGCTTTGTTGTTCTTTTTGTTTTATTGTTGAGTAGCTTGCCATTCTTAGTTTTAGTAAGAGTTTTAATTGCATTAAGTCTGTTTCTACTAATTTTTTTAGTTTGCGTTGTGTCATGGTTCTGGTCTTCCACTCATGAAGTGCCATGTTGCTTGTCCTGGTCTTGTTCTTCTAAACAAGAAAGTTAAAATAATCCATATGATGCTTATCCACATAATTGTTGAAAACCATTCATTTATTGTTTGTATGAATGGTGTTTGTCCAAATATTCCTACGATTGTATCTGCAAATATTTTGTAAGCTAAGAAAGTAAAAAATATTATTATTGGAATTGCTACTTGTCTTGATGTGTTTACGTGTAGTGCTTTACCTACAATTACTAAGACAAGTACTATTAAAATTAAGAGTGCAAAAATGCCAAATTCTTCTAAAAGGTAAAATTGATTTTGTTCTTCCCAAAGTAATAGTGCTAGTGCTAAAAATAAGCCTACTCCGGCGTAGAGTGCTTGTCCTCCTTTTTTGAAGTGTGTTCCTAATATGGTTTTTCCTATACTTAAAAAAATGAGTAAGAAGATTACTGCGTCTACAAAGGGTGCGTAGTTTTGGTAGAATTCTAAGAAACTAAAGCCATTCATGAATCCTCCACCTCCATACCCTCCAAAGCCACCATAGTCTGCGTCTCTATAAACTATTTGTCCTGTTATTTCTCCTTGACTTACATAACCTGCTAATGCTACTGCAATTAATATTACTGCTACATGTCCCCAGTGGACTGTTGCTTTATCACCTTTTTTCATTGTCTTAAACTATGTTTGGTTTCTATTTAAAGATTTCCTAACCTATGGTTCCTACTATGCTTACACTATTTGCTAGTACTGTGAAAAGTAATGCTCCTAGTAATGATACTATTAAATAGAGTCCTGTTCCTCTTAGGATATTTTTGCTTAGTCTGTATCTTGTTGTTGTTTTGTCATAGCCTCTTTCTATTGTTGTTGAGAGTATTGTTAAGACTATTATTATTTCTATGACATAGAGTCCTACTATTATTTGGAAGTGAAAGCTTGGTATGACATCTTTAATGTTTAGTATTGTTGCTATTGTTCCTAGTCCAGTTGTAAATCCTTCTCCTGTTCCTCCTGTTGTTACGTTTTGAAATTGTTCTCCTAATTTATTAATTATTGTCACCACCATTATGCCCACTCCTACTACTATTCCTGCTATGAGTGGTGTTAAGAATGTTGTTTGACTTTTCATGCTGCTTAATACATCTGCGAGTAAATCTTTTAGTCTTTCATTGACTTTTCTTATGCGATTAAAATAGTCGCTTATGGTTAGCATGCTTTTGCTTACTATTTGACTTCCTTTTCTTGAACTTTCTACTAATATTTTCATACTACTATCTATTAATCTGCTTGGATAAAGTAAGATTGCTCCTTTTTGTGGGTCAAAGATTGCTTTGTGTAATCCCATGCCTAATCTTCTTATGTTTGAGGTTACTTGTTTGAAGAATTCTCCTGATGGTGTTCCTTGCATGCTTTCTGATACTTTACCGAATGCTATTTCTGCTGGCATACCATCTCCTATTCTGTTTCCTAATTGAAAGAGTGCTCCACTAAATTCTAATTCTAAGTCATCTGTTTTCTTTTTTATTTCTATGAGTTTTTTGCTTTTTGTTCCGAAGTAGAAAGAGAGTCCTAGTGCTATTCCTAGTGGTATTAATAAACTTAATAGGAGTGCTCCTAGCCCGTATGGTCCGTTTCCGTCTTTGAAGTCTAAGAATTTTCCTCCTAAGAATGCAAAGTCTTGTCCTGGTGTGGTGTAGTGGATAATGAATGGTAAAAATCCTATGAGTACGAAAGTGATTATAATGCATGTTGTTATGAATGCTGTGCTGAGTGTTGCTCCACCTATTTTGTATTCTTGGTATTGTTTGAATGCTGGGTTTTGTTGGAGTATGTCTTCTCCTCCGTAGCCTGTTGGTCTTTTGTTGAGTAGATTATATCCCATTCCCATTACTAAGAGTGGTAGGATTAGGTTGTAGAGAATAAATAAATGATACCATTGTATTAATCCTGATAAAAAACTTCCTATGAGTGGGAAGATTACTAGTCCTAATATTGGTAGGATAACTCCTAACATGTGGAGTATGGTTATTGGGCTTTGTAAGTTGTGTGCATAATGCAACATTTTTTCGTATGTTCCATCTAGCATTACTTGTAGTGCTTTTTCGAGCATTGCTATTCTTCTTTGATCATTATTTTCATACAAACTTCCTTCTATGAGGTGGAATGATTCTACGAATTCTAAGTTATGTCCTTTCCATTGTTGGAGATAAGTGTCTAAACTTTCTTTTATGGTGAAATGTTTTTCTGTTTCTATGTCCCAGAAGACTTTTTTTAGGTCTAAACTTAGTGGTCCTCCTACGTGTTCTGCTGCGAATTTGATTGCGTGTTCTAAGTTGCTGGTGTGTCTCATGTACATGACTACATATAATATACACAATACCATTTGGTTGCTTACTTCTAGTCGCCATTTGTTTGCTATGTAGTGTGGTATGTTGTTGAGTGGTTTGACTAAGATTAATCCTACAATTACTAATAATAGCATTGGGAAGAGTAAGAAGTTTCCTAGTGCGTAGCTGATTCCTCCTATAAGCATTCCTAGTAGTACTGTTAGGAGTGATGTGAGTCCTGCGAAGCTTGTTGCTCCGTCTGGTGTTATGTCTAGGTGGCAGAGGTTTATGGATTCCCAGAGTTTTTGTTTGTCTTTTTCTTTTGTATTTATGTGGAGTATTTTTTCTGCTGTATTACAGAGTTTTTCGTAGTAGGTTACTTTTTTTTCTAGTATTTCTTTCCTAAATGTTGTGTATTCTGTTGTTGTTATGGGTTCTTGATTACTAAAGATGTTTGTATCTGTTTCTCCTTGGAGTTTTTTCTCGTATTTTTTGAGTATTTTTTTGATGTCGTCTGGCATGGAAAACAACCCGTAAGTATTTATACTGAATATGTAAGTATCTTATTTAAGATAATGCTTTTGCTTTAACAGACCTTTTTAACCAATCTTGCCAGCCTGAAAAAATAAGTTTATTATCTAAACTCCCTACCTCTTCTTTAATTTCTCCAGAAAGTTTATGAAAAACATCATTACTTCTAACAACAAAATCTGCTTCTAAAAGTTCTGGTAAATGATGTTCAGTTGAGCATTGTAACAAAGTTTCTTTAATTTGTGCTCTTAATAAAATATTATTCCAAATAGCATCCCAATTACCTGCCCAAGCTTTAACGTTTCCAGCTATGGATTTTAAAATAACACTGTCACCATTTTTGAGATCATCAGTTGGTAACAAAGTATCTATTTTGCTATCATACTTAAATAAATCTACAAATCCTCCTTCAGCTTGAGGATCATCTTTCCAATGTTTTCTTACTTCTGTAATTTGTAATACTCTTTTCCAACTCTGTAAACCATCAGCGCTTTTTACTGGATTACTTACTATAACTGCATCAACTGCTTTGAAACTTGTTTTTGGTACTCCTAAATCATTAACTACTCTATCAAAAACTGCAAAAGGGCTTGCACCATGTATGGTTCCTGCAACTACATTTGCTAATGCACCAATCCTCATTGCTTCAAAAAGTGCTTTTGCTTCTGTACTTCTAATTTCTCCAACAATTAAAGAACTATCTCCTAAACGAAGTGATGTCCTAATACCTTCGTCTGCTGAAACTTCCCCTCCTCCACTAAGTAAAGCACTCCTAACTTTCATTGATTGTACATTAAATTGTAATTCACGCATTGCAGCTAGAGGTAATTCTAAAGTGTCTTCAACTGAAATAATCCTATATTTTCTCATTATTTCTATGAGTGCTGCTCCTAACAAACTTGTTTTCCCACTACTTCTTGTTCCTGCAAAGAGCATGGTTCTTCCACCATCAATAAGAAAACTCAAAAATCCGCTAGCTAAAGGACTTATCATTTTGTTTTGCATAAACAAAGGTAAAGTCCAAGGATTATCCCTATGTCTTCTTAATGCATAAGCTAGTCCAGTTGGGCTTAAAGGATTAGTAATTACAGCTACTCTGCTTCTTGCTCCTGGTATAGCTAATTCTGTATCTAATACTGGGTTAGCTTCATCTAAAGGCCTGCCACTAAGTAATCTAAATTTTGTTGCCCAACTTTGTGCATCATCTCTGCTTGGAGTAATATTAGTAATACAATCACCATATTCTTGGTGTACTATAAATATTGGTGTTTGACCAATTGGGGAATTAATAGTAATGTCTTGTATTTTTTCATCTTGTAATAAAACTTCTACTAGTCCAAAACCAACTGTATACCTCACTAAAATATTTGCTAATGCTTTAATTTTTTCATAAGAAATATCTAGTTGTTTATGTTCTGCTAATTCTTGCAATAAATCTTTTCCTATGTTAAAGAAAGTTCTCCTCATCCTTTTAGGGTCTAAAAATTCTTGTTCTTGAGGCTTATGTTCTGCCAAAACACTTCTTGCTAAGTCTAATAACATATATTCGTCTTCTGAAAGTTTGAATTCTGGTGGATAAATATGGTATAAAGGTTTAACATCGTCAGGTCTGTTGTAAAGAGTAACTTCTGTTTGACCAATAGAATAAATATCTACTTGTTCTCCGTCTGAAGGTGGTCTCCCCATAAGTTTAGTTAACATAAAGTCAGGTGTTATGGTTGCTCTGAAGATATTTCTATAGACTGAACGTTCTCCTAGTGAGTAACCTGCTAAGTCTGGTTTTGCAATAGTGATAAGTTTTGTTTGGTCTAAAAGTGTGTAAATATATTCTAATATTCCAGCATAAGTTTTTCTTAAATCTAAAAGTTGTAAGTCTTGTTCTTTTTGTAGGGCTATTTTTTCTTCTCGTAGAAGTCTTGCTGTTTCTACATAACAACCTAAAGGGTCTGTTCTTAAGAGTGTATATATTAAGTAGTGTAAGAGTGATCTTTTTTCTGCAAAATAGCCAGTGTAAGCATCTTGATAACCTAAGGCTGTAAGGCTCAGCACTTTTTTGCTTTTAGTAAGGTGGTCATAGATTTTTGCTATGGTTACTAAAAGGTTTGTTTGATCATAAGGGTAAGTAAAATTTTTTTGTTGATGAAAAATAATGCTACTAACTCTTGGTGCTGCTGCTAATTTGTCAATAACACTTGCCATGATGTAAGGATTATCTTCAAGAGAGGGTGTATAATTCCAATTACTTGCATCTATTTTGAGTATTTCTTCTGTTCCTTGGAGAATAACTTGATAATCACCACTTTTTTTCTTCTCTGCCATGGAGTGAATAAGAACCATTAGATTTTAAATACTTTCCTGATAGTAAAAAAAGTGTATAATGCACTCAATCCATAAACAAGAAGTTGATTATGTTAGAAGAGATGCTATTTGGGGAGTTTCAATTGGAGTTCTTAGTGTTGGTGTAAGTCTTGGTTTAGAAGCTTTAATGCAAGGTGATGGGTCTTCTAGTAGTGCATGGAGTAATATCTGGGAGGGTAATTTACCTGACATTGTTTTAAATAAGAGGTATGGTATAGAGTTTCTTTATGGTGGTGCGCTTGTTGGTTTGGGTGCAGCTAGGGTAGGTCTTGCAAGTTTAGTAATTGGTGCAGGTTATGCTCTTCTTAAATGGTGTGATAGAATTCATGTTGAAGGAGCTTCTCCTCAACCTCCAGCAACAAGTGAAGAGTTTGTTCAATTAGGAATAACAGTTACTGGGTTAGTTGCAGCATATTATGTTGGAAGAGGGTTACGTATGTTGTGTTCTGGAAGTAACATCCCTCCTGAGAAAGTTCATCATTCTTCTTAAGATTTATGAGAGAAAGGTATTTAAAGTTCTAAATATGTTGCTATCTAAAAGAAGAGGCTGATCTAAGTGGTACAAGTGCAAGAAACTGTTGAAACAGACATTACTTTTGTGATTTCTGATATAAATAATCGTGTGAGAACTTTAGAAAATAGGTATAATCTTTTTGGTGAGCGTTTATTGGTTGTAAATCAGAATATGATTGAGGAGTATAAAAAACTAACAAAAGAGATGAGATTGATTAATGATGATTTAAAAGAAATGAAACAAGATATGTTTAAAGTTCGTGATGTAATTACTAATGTGGTTAAAGAGATGGAAGGGTTTGCAAAGAGGGATCAAATAAAAGTTTTAGAAAAATATATTGATCTTTGGAGTCCTTTGAATTTGGTTACTAGGACTGAAGTTAGAAAATTAATTGTTGAAGAAATGACTAACAAAAAACTGAGTGTGAAAAGGGGGAATAAATAATGGCTAATGATATACCTACTGATGATGTACTTGCTTTGAAACAACAAGGTGTTGTAAATAGTGAAATTATTGAACAATTAAAAAATAAGGGTTTTTCTTATGAACAAATTTCTGATGCTTTAACTCAAGCGGAAATGAAGTCGCAGGTTGAGGGTGCTCCTCCTGCTCCAAGTGCTGGGAATGAACAAGATAATATGCAACCTTCTATGATGAATGCTCCTATTGAACCTCCTATGCAACAGGTTATTCAACCTGAACCTATGTCTAGGCCTTTGCCTCAATTTTCAAGACCAATGGCTGCACCTACTATGATGGCTCCTATGGCTTCAAGTAGGGAAACAGATGAACGTATTGAAGAAATTGCTGAGTCTATTATTAATGAAAAGTGGCAGAAGATGGTTGAGGATGTTGGCGATATGAATGTTTGGAAAGAAAAAGTTAGGACTAATATTGCTTCTATGAAGCAAGAAATTTTGCGTGTTGAAAATCGTTTTGAGAGTTTGCAAAAAGTTATTGTGAGTAAAGTCAATGATTATGATAAAAATATTAGTGATGTTGGTTCTGAGATTAAGGCTTTAGAAAAATTATTACAAAAAATTATTGAACCTTTAACTAATAATGTTAATGAGTTATCTCGTATTACTGATCGTTTGAAAAAATAGTTTTTATTGGTTTTCTGCTATAAATTTTATGGAGAATGATGCCATTGCTAGTATGAAGATTGCACCTAACATTTTTGGATGAAAGATGGTTCTTTTTGTGGCGTTCCAAAATCCTGCTTCAGTATTTGTTAATAAAAATGGTCCTAGTGCTTGTGAAAGCGAAATCAAAAATATTGTTCCTATTAAAATAACTGCAAAAGTAACGAAAACACTGTTTTTTGCTAAATTTACCATTGTTGAGGAGCTTACTCCTAAAAACATGAAGAATAAGAATACTACAAAAACTAATACTCCAAAGATTAGCATCCATGGTGTAAAGGATTTGATGAAGATTGTTCCTTCTGGTACTACTATAAAGAGTATTGCTACTGCAAATGCTGCTATTGCGTCAAATCCTTTTACTCCTCCGAGTGCTTTTGATTTTTGCAAGAGTGCATAAAGCATTACAAAAATGAGTAAAAAAATAAATATTGGTGTTAAGAATTCTATGAGTTGTGTTTGTAAGATTGTTGCCATTTTTTATCAAGGTCCAGCTGGTGGTGGAGTTGGAGTATCTTCATTATCACCGCTTTTCAAACCAATAACTATTACTGCTATGACCACTAAGATAAAGAGTACTATTGGTAATGCTTCTGTTCCAAAGAATCCGTAAAAGATATCTTGGAAGTTTGTGTACTCAAATCCTGGTTCTGAAAAAAGCGCCCAGAGTAATGCTACTAAGGCTATTCCTGTTGCCCAACCAACAGAATTAAAGCCACCTGTAAATTGGTCTCCCATTATTACTCCTACTATTAAGAGGAACATAAGGATACCAACTATAAAAAAAGAAACGTTTGGTAAGAAGTTTTGTAGGCTTGCTAACAAAAAAGTGTTTTGTAAGAATAATAATCCTAAGACTAATGCTACTACTATGTTTAAGTTTTTGCTTTTGCTACCAAGAATGTGTGTTTTTTGGAGTACTGCAAAAGTTAAAGTGAATATTAAAAGGAATGGTAGGAGTATGTCAAAGAAGCCATAGTCTTGCCAGATAAATATTAGTTCGTGTAAGTCTGTTGCCATTTTTTGTATTAGTCTGAACTGTCATCCTCGCTTTTTTTTCCTACTATAAACCATATTGCTGCAATGATGAGTATTATTAATATTACTGTTGAGCCAACTGTTGATCCTGCTCCTCCTCCTATAAATCCTAAGACTACTCCTAATAAGTCGAATGCGTAGAGGAAGATTGCTAAGATTCCTACTAAGATTAATCCTATGAACCATTTTGCTATTGCTGGGTTTTGTTCCCAAAGTTTGTATTCTCCATCTCCAAGGAATGTTCCTGAGAGTAAAAGAAAACAAATAATGATTATTAAGATTAATGATATCCATGGAAGTGATATCTGTATTGCTGTTACAATATTTGATGCTGCTATGACAAAGAATGCTATAACAAATGCTACCATTGCGTTTAAGTTTTTCTTTGGTTTGTTGTTTTCTACTCCAAAGATTTTTGTTTTTTCTAGAATGCCAAAAACTATGGTAAACACTAATAAGAATGGTAGTACTACAGTAAAAAAGCCGAAGTCCGTTAAAAACTGTATTGCATTCCCTAACGTGGTAGCCATGTAAAGAATTTAGTAGTTTACTAGTATAAAAAGATTATGATACCTTTAAATTGAAGAGGTTGGTTCTGATAAGGATGTTTCAGTTAGTTGTTCTTCTTCATGTGCTGTTGTTGGTATTGCTGTCTTGCTGATAATCATTATGTCCCCTACTGATTTTACAAGTCTATGCGGTACAATTACTCCTTTTGCTCCCCCTAAGAGTTGATGTAACGAAGAATTTCTTGTTGCTCTTACTCTCCATCCGAAAATTTTGTTATTTGTTACTATGCATTCTTCTATATCACCAAAGTATTCTCCTGCATCTGTGAATACTTTCATGTCGTAAGCATAAGTTATTTTCTTCAATTTGAGCATATAATCAGCCTCCAATGGTTTTATAACCATTCAAAAATGAAAAATCATTTAAAGTATATAAAGATTGCTGTTCAAGAAGTAATAGGATTGATGTATCATGGGTATAAAAAAGTATAAGGATTTAATTTTGGTTGGGACTTCTCATATTGCTATTGAGAGTGTGCAGACTGTTGAAAAGGTTATTTTGGAAGAAAAGCCTGATTTTGTTGCTGTTGAGTTAGATAAAAAAAGATTTGTTGCTATGATGAGTGGGGCTAAAAGGAAAGCTAAGTGGAAGGATATTAGGCAGATTGGTGTTAAAGGGTTTTTATTTAATTTATTTGGTGCTTGGGTAGAGGATAAGTTGGGAAAGATGGTTGGTATTAAGCCCGGTTCTGATATGAAAAAAGCTATTGAATGTGCTAGGAAGGTTGATGCTCGATTAGCTTTAGTTGATCAAGATATTGCAATTACTTTAAAGAGATTATCTAAGGAAATAACTTGGAAGGAAAAGTGGTGTTTTGTTAAAGAATTTTTCCAGGGTCTTATTTTGAGAAAAAGAGGTGTTATTGATTTTGATTTAACTAAAGTTCCTAGTGATAAAGTAATTCAGACATTAACAAAAAAACTGAAGAGAAATTACCCTTCTTTGTATAAAGTGTTAATTGTTGAGCGTAATAAGTATATGGCAAAAGCTTTATATAAATTGATGTCTCTTGAACCTAAGAATAAAATCGTTGCTGTTGTTGGTGCTGGGCATGAAGATGATTTGATAAAGTTGATTAAAAATGAAAATAAGATTCACAACAAAAGAAGTTAGTGCTTTAGTTATTTCTGCTTTAGTTCTTGGTTTTGTTTTTGGTTTTGATGATGGACGTAAGGTGTTTGATTTTTCTTTGTGGTTTTCTAATTTTTTGTTAATGACTATTTTAGCTTTGTTCTCTTTAATTATTTTTGTTGCTGCACAAAAATGGACTGCTTGTAAGTATGGGGGTAATTTAGAGTATAGTGTTTGGAAGTTTCGTCGTTGGGGGTTCGCAAGAAGTTCTTATTTGCACAGAAAAGGTGAAGGTGGACAAAAGGGTTCTTCTATTAGTTGGATTCCTTTGGGTATTATTATTCCTGCTTTGTTTGCTTTTCTCTCTGAAGGATATGTTTTTTTTGCTGTTACTGGTATGATTTTAATATCGTCTAAAGCTAGACATAGACTTGGGAAAGAATTTTTGGGGTTGACAGATTTTGAATATTCTAAGATTGCTGTTGCTGGTCCTATGGCTTGTATTATTTTTGCTTTAATTTTAAGTTTGGTTAATACTCTTTCTGTTGCAGTTGTTTGGTTAATTAAAATAAATATTGCTTTGGCGATTGCAAACATGTTACCTATTCCTTTGATTACTGGTAGTGTTGCTTTTTTTGGTTCTAAATTCTTTTATCTTTTTAGTTTTGTGTTCATTATTTTTGCTTCTATTTTGATGTGGTACATAAATTTCTTCTTTGTTATATTTTTTGCTTTGATTCTTGCTAGTTTGTTAGTTACGATTGCTTATTATTTTGGTGAAGTTAAGTAGTCAAGCTACTAATGAAAAGAATGATTTTTGTAAGAGAAAGACTACTAATATCCAAGTAATGATTGTAAATGATCTTTGTACTGCCAAAAACATGAATATTCCGCAGATTATATCCATTATACTATTAAAATCTCCAAAAAAGAGTAATCCTTTAACTATTAAGTAAATGATAAAAATATATGCTATGTTTTGGCCTATTGCGTACTTCAAAAAGATTAAGAGTATTGCTGCTAGCAAGTCCATTACACCAAAAAGCTTAATTATCATAGATTTGAATAAGACTCTTAGGTATTTAAAATATATGGCAAAAATCATTAATTTTACACCTCGTGGCTATCAGGCAAGCATTTTGGAGACTTGTAAGGAAAAAAATACTCTTGTTTGTCTTCCTACTGGTACTGGAAAGACTAAGGTTGCTATTCTTTTGGCTATTGAGCGTTTAAACAAATTTCCTGATTCTAAGGTTATTGTTTGTTCTCCTACTAAGCCTTTAACTAATCAGATTAAAGAAGAATTTAGAGAGTGTACTGATCTTGATCCTCTTTTTATTAATGCTCTTACTGGTTTGATTTCTCCTGAAGAAAGAGTTACTATTTGGAAGCGTTCTTCTGTTATTGTTGCTACTCCTCAAACTTTGGAGAATGATTTGGAGAAAAAGAGAATTTCTTTTACTGATGTTTCTTTGCTTTGTATTGATGAGTGTCATCGTTCCAAAATGCGTTTTGCTAATACTGGTGTTGCTAAGTTTTATTTTGAACAGTCTAGACAACCTAGGTTACTTGCTTTGACTGCTTCTCCTGGTTCTACTAAGGAAGGTTTGCAAGAGGTTTGTGATAATCTTCAAATTGAAGCTGTTGAAATTCGTACTGAAGAGGATGAAGATATGCAAGAACACATTCAAGAGAAGAAGATTGATTTTGTTAAAGTTGAGCTTCCTCCTGAATTAAAAAAGTTAAGAGATGTTGGAAAAAACTTTTATCTTAATAAAGTTAAAACATTAAAGAGTTTTGGTTTAACTAAGCCTACTAGTATTGTTAATAAAAGAGATTTGTTAATGATGCAAGGGTTATTGCAACAAAAGATTCGCCAGGGAAATCGTTCTGGGTATGTTGGTGTTTCTCTTGTTGCTCAAGCTATTAAAGTTGGTTATGTTGTTGAGTTATTAGAAACTCAAACTGTGCATGCTGTTAAATTATATTTAGATAAAGTTAGTAAGGAAACTTCTAAGGCTGCTAAAAACATTACTAATGCTAAAGAAATGATTAATTTCAAAGAAAAGATTGATGCTTTGGATGAGCAAAAAGTTCTTCATCCTAAGTTAACTAAATTAAAAGAGATTGTTCTTGAGGAGATTAATAATGATGTTGAGTGTAAATTAATTGTCTTTGCTAACTTCAGAAATACTGTTGATGAAATTGTTTCTTTATTAAAAAGTGAAGATATTGATGCCAGAAAATTTGTTGGTCAAGCTGATAAAGAAACTTCTGGATTAAAACAAAAAGAGCAAATTGAGTTATTAAATGAGTTCAAAGATTCTATGTTTAATGTTTTGGTTGCTTCTTCTGTTGGCGAAGAAGGTTTGGATATTCCTGAAGTGAGTGCTGTTATTTTCTATGAGCCTGTTGCTAGTGAACTTCGACGTACTCAACGAAGTGGAAGAACTGGTAGGACAAAACCTGGTAAGGTTGTGTATTTAGTTACTAAAGATACTCGTGATGAAGCTTATCATTGGGTGTCTCAAAAAAAGCAAAATAAGATGAAGGAGATGTTGTATAAGATTCAAGAAAAACAAACTAAGTTATAATGGCTAGAATTATTGTTGATCATAGGGAAAAGCGTTCGGGTATTATTAAAGAATTAGCTAAACGCAAGATTGATGTAGAAGTGCAGCAATTGATTACTGCTGATTTTATTATTGAAACTAAGGATAGTAATAAGGTTATTCATAATGTTGGTATTGAGAAAAAGACTCAGGCTGATTTTTTGAATTCTATCATTGATAAGCGTCTTATTAAACAATTGATTATGTTGAAAGAAAACTTTTCTATTCCTTTAATCATTATTGAGGGTTCTGATAATATTTATACTGTCCGTAATTTTCACCCTAATGCTATTCGTGGTATGCTTGCAGCTATTGCTATTGATTTTCAAATTCCTATTTTGCATACTAAAAATTATCGTGATACTGCTGCTTTACTCGAGATTATTTCTCGTCGTTTAGAGAATCCTAAGAAACATTTTAGTTTGTTGAAGAAGAGGAAGCCTGTTTCTTTGAAAGAGCAACAAGAGTTTTTGGTTGAGTCTCTTCCTGGTGTTGGTGCTCTTTTGGCTAAGTCTTTGTTGAAGAAGTTTAAGTCTGTTAAGAAGATTATGAATGCTAGTGAAAAGAGGTTACAGTCTATTGAAAAGATTGGGAAGAAGAAGGCTAAGGATATTAAAGATGCTGTTGAGAAGGAATATGAGTGAGAATTCTTTTTATGTCGTAGATAGTTGTAGTGACAAAGCTTTATAAATTATGTAAGATATCTGTAAAGATAAATGAGCACAGATACAAATCTCTCACTCTCTGATAGAGTTAGAAAAAGTAGACGAGAAACAATTAGTGATAGTAATGTTAGTCAAATTAGAGAAATAGTTGAACTTAATCCTCATGTAGTTTGCATACATGATTCTTATGGTGAATATGACATATTTTTTGTTGCTTCAAGATATAATGTAAAAGAACCTGAAATATGAGGAGATAATTGTAGTGATTTATTTCATGAAAGTCTTTTAGTAAGAGGTTTTGGACTTTTGCCAGGTGCAAGTAAGGCGTCACAAATAAGATCATTCGATGAAGCTTTAGTATATGCTAAATAGACATTAGAACCTAGAAGTGAACGTTCTGCTTGGTATAGTGCACCAAAGTTAGTTGATTAATCTTTCTTAGACGTCGTCGACGCATTAAACTATCTTGTTACGTCTAATTTGAGCACTTGTTCTTGTAGTACTTTTGCTTTTTTGTTTGTTCGAAAGTGTTTTCTTACTGGTTCTAGTGCTTTGTCTATATAGGTTGCTATTGCTTTTTTCAAGTCCATTGGATGCAACTTTTTCTTAGTATAAAGTTCTTTCAATTCTTCATAGTTCTTTATTGTTAAGTCTCCTCCAAACTTTTCCGGTCTCTTTATTTCTATTTTGTCAAATAATTCAAAGACTATATATTTTGCATATTCTAATACTGGATTGTCTTCTTCTTTTCCTTCTGGGCAATAGGCTTTGTTGAATTTCTTTTCTACTTCTTTTGTTGTGTCTGTCATGAAGATTGCTGTTTGTGGTTTTGATTTGCTCATTTTCATTGCTATTTTTCTTTCTATTCCTGTTTTTTCTGTTGGTTGGAATTGTAATCCTAAGAGCATGTGGTGAGAAATAACCACTGGTGCTTTTAGTCCTATTTTTGGGAAGATATCTCTTGCTAGCATGTTTACTTTCCTTTGATCTAATCCTAGTTGTGTTATGTCTGCTCTTAAGTGATGGATATCTGCTGCTTGCATTAGTGGATACAATATTTGTGCACTTGGATTATTTATACTATCTTCTCTTCCCATTATTTGCCCACATCTAAGTACTCTTTGTACTGTGCTATGCATAGATAATTTCAAGACTGTTTCCCAGTATTCTGGTGTTTTTTTTACATATTCTGATGACCAAATAAACTCTACGTTCTTCAAGTTCATTCCGGAAGCTTTCCAGACTTCTATAAAGTATTCTCCTACTATCTTTATCTTTTTCAAATCCCCTCCAAACTTATTATTAAGCATTGCGAACCAGTCTGCTACTAAGAATTTGAAGTTTATTCCTGTTGAAGTTAGTTTGTTTACTGTTATTGCTCTTAGCAATCCTTGTGCTATGTGTATTTGTCCTGATGGTTCAAATCCATCGTATGCTATGATTTTTTTCTTTTTCTTATAGAGTTCTTTCAACTCTTCTTCTGTTACGACTTCTTCCGCAAAGCTTTTGATTAACTTAATCTTTTCTTCGGGTTTCATAAGGTAATTATTATGTAGAAAGGATATAAATCTTTCCCCTTATGGATGAAAAGACTTTGTTGAAAATTGCTTTGATTGGTTCTTTAATTGGAATTTTACTCATCATGTTTGTTGAAGAAAAAGTAGGTGTGCAAGATGCTGTTATTGCTTCTCTTTCTAAAGATTCTATTGATCAAGAAATTTCCCTTAAAGGAAAAATTTCTTCTTTGCGTAATACTCCTGCTGTTGTTCTTTTTGATATTGTTGATAAGTCTGGAAAAATTAAGGTTGTTGCTTTCAAAGAAAATAATATTTCTCTTAAGTTAGATGATGTTGTTGAGGTTTCTGGCACTATTATAGAATTTAAGAATAGTTTAGAATTGGAAGCTAAAACTATTAAGGTGTTTTGATGTTTATCTTACTTACAATCTTAACTAGTATTTTTGTTGGTATTCTTTTAGGTATCTTCACAGGCTTAATTCCTGGTATTCATGTGAATTTGATTGCTGTTTCTTTACTTACTCTTTCTCCTTTACTTTTAGAGTTTGCTTCTCCTTTAACTTTATCTTTGGTTATTGTTGGTATGGCTATTACTCATACTTTTCTTAGTACTATTCCTTCTATTTTTCTTGGTGCTCCTGATAGTGATAATGTTTTGTCTGTTCTTCCTGGTCATAAGTTGTTATTAGAAGGGAAAGGATATGAAGCTGTTGCTCTTACTGTTGTTGGTTCTTTAGCTTCTTTGTTATTATGTATTGCTATTATTCCTTTGCTTATGATGTTTATTGATTTTTCTTATCCTTTCCTTAAAGAAAAGATTGGTTTTATTTTAGTTGTCGCTTCTGTTTTTTTATTATACAAAGAAAAGAATGGTCATCTTTGGGCTTTGATTGTGTTCCTTCTTGCTGGTGTTTTGGGTATTATTGTTTTAACTGGGTCTTTAACTTCTAATCCTTTGTTCCCTTTGCTTTCTGGTTTATTTGGCATCTCTTCTTTGCTTATTAGTTTAAGTTCCAACACTAAGATTCCTCCTCAGGTTGTTTCTAATCCTTCTTTGCCAACTTCTGAGGGTATACAGGCTATTTCTATTTCTGTTGTTATTGGTTCTCTTTGTTCTACTCTTCCTGGTTTGGGTCCTGCTCAGGCTGCTATTATTGGTTCTCAGTTTATGAAAAAGAGTAATGCTAAGAGTTTTTTGGTTTTGGTTGGTGGTTTATCTACTGTAAACATGATTGCAAGTTTTGTTACTTTGTATTTGATTGATAAAGCTCGTAATGGTGCTGTGATTACTATTTCTCAAATCTTAACTTCTTTATCTAAAACTGAATTTATTGTTTTAGTTGCTGCTTCTTTGATTACTGGTGGTTTTGCTACTATTCTTGCTTTAAAGTTAACTAAAGTTTTTTCTAGAGTTATGTGCAAAATTAATTATAGAACTTTATGTATTAGTATTATTTCTTTAATCACTATTTTAGTTGTTATTCTTTCTGGTTTTTTTGGTTTATTAATCTTAATTGTTGCTACTTGTTTAGGTATTGTTCCACCTTTAAAGAATGTTGGAAGAAATCATTTAATGGGTTGTTTACTTTTGCCTATTATTTTATTTTTTTTATTATAATTTGTCATATACTTTTTTGCAACTGCCACAAAAAATTAAGTTTTCAGAATCTATTCTGGTAATGCCATAAGAGATACATCCGCATTTAGTACATTTTTTGTAAGCTTCCATAGTATCACCTTAGTTTCACCAAAATTCGTTACTGTTGTTGTAAGAAGTGTATTTAAAAAGGTTGTGTTTTATAATTTTAGAAGTAATTTATCCGCCAAACCATTTTCCTAATCCTTCTTGTTTCTCTGGATCTTTTCCAAACAAACTTTCTATTCTCATTTTTGTTAACTCCAAATTTTGTTGTAAATAGGGGTCTATATTGTATTTTTCTGTTAAGCCTATGCTTGGTTCTAAGTATTTTACTATGCTTCCTTCTGATATGGTAAAAATTATTTTTCCATCACATTTGTAACAGGTTCCTGCTAGTGGTGGTCTCCTGAACTTTTCATTGCATCCTACGCATCTAAATTGTTGTTTCGAAAATTTTGTTAAGTTTCCTCTTATGTCTCTTATAAAATGTCTTTCTATTACTAGTGTTGCTACTTTATCTACATCTACTGCTCTTATTTTTTCTGCTAGTTCCATTTGTCCTTTTACTTTTTCCTCCATTGTTGGTAGGCTTTTGTAAGAACTACATCTTACTCCTGAATTCAAATCTGTTGTATCATGAGTAAATCCAAATCCTGCGTATTCTCTTGGTGTTCCTAAGTGGTTTCCCATTACATCTATTTTGACATCCCATGGGTTCTTATATTCTAGTGCTGCTTCATAAAGTTCTAGTGGATAATTCCATACTACGTCCATGTTGAATACCATATCGTCTACTTCTTTTGGTATTAACTTTGACGTTAGAACTAATGGTGCGTCTTGTGTTGCTCCTCTATGTGTTGGTAAGTATTTTCTTGAGAAGTTCAAGAACATGTCCATTAAAAGCATTACTCCTGCTTCATCCCCATCACAGTCTCTTCTCATGATTGAGTGAAAGCTTGGGTGTGTTAGAAATCCTTGTGTTTTTGAAAATCCAATAATTCTTCCTACTATGCCTGCTGAGGTATGTGGTGATAACGCTACTATTAAGTGTCCTATTAAGTCTTCTTTATTCTTAAAGTTGTAGTATTTTTTTTGTTCATAGAGTTTTTCTAATAATTCGTCTACAAAGTTTCCTACATTACAAAGTACTTCTTGTGCTCCTGCTTCTAAACTTTCTTCTGAATTTGGTAAAATAACATCTTGTGGTTTTATTTCTATTATTTGTTCTTCGTTTGTTAATGTTTTTTCATGTATATCATGTGTATATCCCATTTTTAATAATTGTGCTACACTTGTTCCTATTTCTTTTGGTTTGAAGTGTGTTATGGGCATTTCTGTCATGTCATATCTTGTTGTGCCATCTTTGTTTGCATAAATTTTGTGCTGTGCTCTTAGTATTCCTTTTACTAAGTGTTCTGGTGTATGATCTTCGTTTGATGTTCCTCTTACTCCTTTAATTAACTCTGGATAGTTTCTTGTTCCGATTATTTGTAGTGCTTTGTCAAAGTAGTGTTTGATGTCTATTTCTTGTCTTTTGAATGCATAGATTTTTTCGTGACAATCTTTTTTTTCGGTTAGTCCGCATTCTTGACAATTATATTTTCTTGTGGTTTTTTGATGACAGTTTTCACATCTTGGGTAGATGGTTTCTTTGTTGCATTTAGTACAACTATACATAGGAAATTCTGCTGTTATTTTTCTTGCTTCTAGTGCTGCTTGGAAGCTTCTTAATCTTCCTCCTTCGTTTGCTACTGGGAACAAGACTTGTGGACTTCCTGTTAATTTCCTCATTTTTGCTTTTTCTGGTCTTCCCATTCTTGCTCCGATGGTTGTTCCTGATTTATCTCGTAAATGTAATGAAGGGTTTGTTAACTCTAATCCATTTGTTCCTTTTTCTGGTGTTTGTTCCATACTTTTTTGTAGTGCTTGTGCCCATTCGTTTTCTATTACTAAGTATTCATTTGAGACATATTGGTGTGGTACTCCTAAGAGTTCTAGTGTTCTTTTGATTCCTGTTTCTTCTAGGTCTTCTGTTGTTATAGGAATGACAATCTTTTTTTCGTTAGAACTTGCTTTGTTAAGTATTGTTTGTTGTAGTTTAATAAATTGTTCTGAGGTTATTGATTTCCAATGATAAGTATATCTTGGGTGGAGTGGTATTCTTAGTTCTGTTGTTAATTGTAGTGCTTCTTCATAAGGTATTGGTGTTGTTGGTTTTTTTAGTTCTTCTATTCTTTTTGTGTTTATGGTTGTTGTTTTTCCTTCTTTGATTGCTTTTTGTAATTCTAAGGCCCACCATTCTTCACAGTAGCCTACTGGTATTAACATATGTGCTCTATCTAAGAAGTCTCCGTAGTTTACTAATATATCTCCTAAGTAAAGTATTTCTTCTATTTCTTTCATTACTTTTTTTGCTTGTTCTTCTGTTTCTAATTTTACAACGTTGCCGTTGGTTAGTTTTACTATTGGTCCTTCTATGGTATCACAGCTTGCTAGTACTGTTGCTTTTCCCGGTCTTTCTACTTTGAATTGTGTTCCTATTGCTATGTAGCCTTGTAATACTTGCATGGTTGCTGGGTGTAATGCGTCTGCTGAGAATCCTGATGTTCTACACCTACCATATCTTAGCCTAAATCCTCCTGGTCTTAGTGGGTAAGTTAGTACTGGTCTTCCTGCTACTATGTCTTTGATAAAAGTAGTGTCTGGTTTTAGTTTTGAGTCTGTTTCTTCAGTTTTTATTGTTTGTTTTGCTTTTGCTTTTTTTTGTATGTCTAAAAATTCTTTTAAGAATTCCCATTTTTCTAGTCCAAAGTCTTTTCCCCATTGTGTTAGTTTTTTGTTTAGTTTTGGTGCTTTTTGGCAGATGCCTTCTCCTAATACTAAGCATGGTCCGTTTCTTACTTTGTCTGTGTTTACTCTGTCTAGTCCTTTGTAATTACTTACGTCTACTTTTTCTGATGGGTCTCCTTCTATTTGTACTGGTAAGTTTTCTACCATGAAATATATTTCTTGTTCGCTTGGTAGGTATTGGAGGTTGGTTACTCTGTCGTGATAATCATAGAGTTCTGTTACCATTCTTTTTATTTCTTGTTCTGTTGGGTCATAGTCTTTGTATCCTAAATTTTTGCGAACATAATCACTAATTATTATTGATACGCTTGATGCTGTTCCTCCTGCGCTTCTTATTGGTCCTGAGTAAAAGAGTGCTATGTATTCTCCTCCGTCTTTTCTTTTTCTTATTTCTAATTTAGTGAATCCTTCTAGTGGTGATGCTACTACTCCATTTGTTACGTAAGCTATTCCTACTCTTATTCCTACTTCTATTGCTTCTTTTTTTGTTTCAAATTTGCAGTATTTTTCTTGTGCTACTTCTAGTGCTGCTATTAGTGCTACTCTCCAGTCTTGTACCCCATATTCTTCTTCTAATTCTTTTATTCTTGTGTCTACCCCACTATCTTTGATTTGTGGTGCTACTACACTTATCAATCCTACTACTCTTTCTGCCATATTTTTTGCTAGTGGTATTGCTACTACATCTTCTGGGTCGTGTCCTTTACTTCTTGCTTTTCCTGCTTGCTCATGTGCTTCTAAGACTTGTTTGTCTATTTGTACAAAGTAACTGTCCATATTCATTGTTTTGTTTCCTCTTCTTTGTCGCTAAAGTCTTTTGTTGTTATTTCTCTTGTTTTCAAATTAAAGAGTGGTACTTTGCATGGGTCTGGATTATTTCCTGTTTTTTCTTGGTAGTCTGTTTTTCTTTGCCAACAAGAAGTGTTAATTATTAGAACTCCGTTGTAATTTGATATGTCTGATTTGTGCATGTCTCCTGCTACTATTATGTCTGGTACTTTTTTTATTAATAGTGGATCATCGTTTTCGTATGGTACAAATGTTGTTGAACTATGTGATGGTGCTAAGTGTCTTTTTTGTAATAATAATTTGAGTATTTCTCCTGGGTTGTCTCTTGCTTTTTGTTGTCTTAAGAATGGAACATTGTCTATGTAGTAGTGGAAGCTTGATCCGTGATACATTAATACATTGAATCCTTCGAAGTTTTTGCTTGAATGTATATTGACGAAGCAGGGGCTGCTTACTGGTAAGAAGTTTGGTAGACTGCATAATTCTTTTGCGTATGCTTCTGTTAGGTTTGGTTGTGGTTCTGTTACTCTTACTGCATCATGGTTCCCTGGTGCCATGATTATGTTGATGTCTGGTCTTATTTGTGATATATATTCGTATGCTTGATGGTATTGTTCTCTTATGTCGTGTAATAACAAATTTTCTTCTTGTCCTGGATAGACCCCTACTCCATCTACTAAATCTCCTAAGATAAAGATATATTTTATTTTTTGTGATTGTTTTTTTTCTTTTTCATCTTCTGACTTTCCATTTAACCAGTCTACAAATTTTTGGAAGTTTTTTCCTAGAAAGTCTTTTGAGCCAAAGTGTACGTCTGAGATGAATGCTGCTAGTACTTCTTGTTCACATTTTTTTGGTGTTTGTGTTGGTTTTGGTATGTCTGGGAATGATAGTGTATTGACAAATAACATATTATTTTTTGCTGGCCCTGTTACTCCTATGACTTCATCTACACATATTTTTTCTGCTTGTGCATATAAATCTGGTTTGTTTTGGTTTACTAATATTTTCATTGTTCCTGTTACATCTTCTAATGTAAAGAGTAAATTTCCTTTTGCTGTTACTCTTTTGTCATAGACTATTCCTATGATACTCATTTGTTCCATTTCTGGTTTGTTTCTTGATCTGTTTATAGACACTACACTTTGTAGTTCTGGTCTTTGTTGCAATAATCCTTTTAAGAAGTTGTATCTTGCTTTGTAGTGTGATATGAAGTCTTTTACTGTTCTTTTTTTTGATTCTTCTTTGTAATGGTCTACTAATATAACATTACTATCTACTAATTCATCTTGTTCTATTGTTTGTTCTTCTTCTGGTTGCTGCACTTCTTCTACTACTGTGTCTATTCTTTCTTTTGATTCTGTGTCTGTGTTGTAGTGGAGTAAATCTAGGAATGTTTGATAAATGTTTTTGTTTTTTCCTTTCTCATACATGACTCTTGATTTTTCAAATTCTAACCAATTAATGTCTGCTTGTTTTTCTGCGTTTATTAAATTTGCACAGTCTTTGTGTATTATCAAAGGTTTTTCTTTTGTTGTTATTTTTTTATTAAATGTTTCTATGAATTGTGGTATATCTACTGTATTCAATTCAAAAAAGTCTGGACTAATTAGATAGCCTTTGTCAATAAAGAGTGTTATTGCTTCTTGTTTATTCATAAATATAATTTTTTTATAGACTTAAGGAATTTTTCAAGATTGTTGTTATTTGTGTGATATTTCCTTCTGGTATTGCTAGTGATATTTCTCTTGTTCTTCCATATCTTCCTTTGCTTATGACTTTTGCGTTTATTATGCCTAGCATGTCTAATTCTGCTATGATGTCACTTAATCTTCTTTGTGTTAGTGGTGTTATTCCACATTGACTACATGTTTCTTTGTAAGTGTTATATACATCTCCTGTGAATATTGATTGATTTGTATTATTACTACATACTGTAACTATTGAGTGTAATGTTATTTTGAATTGTTTTGGTTGTGTTGCTACTATGTCTACTACTCTATCTCTTTCTATTTTTTCTTCTGCTTGGTCTATGTATTTGACTTCTATTCTAGTATCTCCTTTTCTTTCTGCTAGTTCTCCTGATACTCTTAATAATTCTAGTGCTCTTCTTGCATCTCCGTGTTCTCTTGCTGCATAAGCTGCGCATTTTTCTATTACTCCTTCTTTGATTATTTTTTCATGAAATGCTAGTTTTGATCTTTGTTTTAGGATTTTTTGTAGTTGTATGGCATTATATGGTGGAAATACTATTTCTTCTTCACTTAAACTGCTTTTTACTCTTGGGTCTATGTTGTCTGTAAAGAGTAAATCATTACTTATTCCTATGATTGATATTTCGCTTTCTTTTAATTCTGAATTCAATCTTGTTAAGTTATAGAGTATTTCGTCTCCTGTTTTATGTACTAATTGGTCTATTTCATCTAATATTATTAATAAAATCATTTTTTCTTCTTCTAATTTGTTCAAAAATATTTTGTATATTTCGTCTGTTGGTAGTCCTGTTGCTGGTACTTCTTCTCCAAATTCTCTTGCTAATTGTGCTATTAATCTATATTCTGTGTCTGCTACTCTTTTGAGTTTACAATTTAAATAAAATATTTTTAGGTTTATTTTGTTTTCTTTTGCTATTCTTCGTATGTTTTCTGTTACATGTTTTGTTACTAAGGTTTTTCCTGTTCCTGTTTTTCCATAAATAAAAAGATTTGATGGTTTTTCCATTCTTAATATTGGTGCTAGTATTGCTGCTACTTGATTTATTTGATCTCCTCTGTATGGTACTGCTTTTGGTTTATAATTGCTTTGTAATGCTTTTTTATCCTTAAATAACGAACCTTTTTTTATGTAATTTTGTAAGAAATCTGTTAATTGTCTTGTCATGTGTTGTTTAAATTTTTCTTGTTTATTTAAAGATTAAGGTAATAAAAAATAAACACCATGTCCTCTATTTCTTATGGAAACTTTTTTTATAAATTTTTTGGTTCAATTCGGAATTACTACGATTAAATGAACACCTTGAGTTCCCATAGAACTTTCTAACAATTTTGTTGAAACTATACTTTTAAAAAAAACAAATAATATAATATATAATATATAATAATAATCTTTATATAATAATAATATAATAAATAAAGAATTAAATATCTTATTCTTTGAGTTTAAAGCTTCTATTCATTGTTTTCTATTTAAAAAAATAATAGAAAAAGAAAAGAATATTAGAAGACTAAAGTTTAATAAGTTAATCAATAAAAGATCAACAATTTTTTCTATAAATATACTTCCAAATGAAATTAAGGTGTGAGGGGTAAGAATTATCAATATTCCATAAGAAGTGTTAATTAACTATTTTATAGTGTTTTAATCAAATTCAAGTCTTTTAAAGAAAGAAAAAGAACACCAGAAAACTTATAAATACTAAGAGTTGTTACTCTAAAAGTTTAACAATGGCTGAAGAAGACAAAAAATATTCAAAACAATTATTAGGGAAGACAGTTGTTACTAAATCTGGTAAAAGATTTGGTGAAGTTGGTAATATTTCTTTTGAAACTAGAACTGGTGAATTAATTCACTTAATTCTTAAAAATCCTACTTCTTATGCTGAAAACCTAGATTTAGAAAAAGATTCTAATAGTGATCTTACTATTCCTTTCTCAGCAGTTATAGCTGTCGGTGATTTTATGGTTATTGCTGAAGAAGATATTATGTAACAGCCGAAAACTATTAAAACCCCATACATCCTTTTCTTTCTTACTATGGCTCTAAAATTTAAAACTACTGATGATATTAAGATTCCTGGTGCTTTAGTGGAGCAAATTATTGGTCAGGATGAGGCTGTTGAAGTAGTTAAGAAGGCTGCTAAGCAAAGAAGAAATGTTTTACTTATTGGTGAGCCTGGTATTGGGAAGTCTTTGACTGGTCAAGCTTTGGCTGAATTATTACCTCAAGAAAAATTAACTGATATTATTTCTCTTCCTAATACTAATGATGATAATAATCCTTTGATTAGGGAACTTCCTAAAGGGCAAGGAAAGGAGTTAGTAAATAAGGCTAAAATTCAATCTACTGCTTCTTTAAAAAACCAAAATATTATTTTTTTTGTTCTTGTTATTATTGCAGTCATCACACCTTGGTGGGTGAGAAAGCAGTATGGTGATATTATGGCTGCTGCTTCTTTGATTGGTTCTATGATTTTTTTGGCTGCTTTTGTTTTGTTTATGAATCTTAGTAAGCGTATGAAGGTTTCTGGTAAAGTTCCTAAGATGTTGGTTGATAATAGTAATAATAAAAAATCTGCTTTTGTTGATGCTACTGGTGCTCATGCTGGTGCTTTGTTAGGAGATGTCTTACATGATCCTTTGCAATCTGGTGGTCTTGGTACTCCTGCTTTTGAAAGATTGGTTCCTGGTATGATTCATAAGGCTAACAAAGGTGTTCTCTTCGTTGATGAAGTTGGTAGTCTCCAACCTCATTCTCAGCAAGAGTTATTAGTTGCTATGCAAGAACGTAAGTTTCCTATTACTGGTCAGTCTGAACGTTCTTCTGGTGCTATGGTGAGGTCTGAACCTGTTCCTACAGATTTTATTTTAGTTGCTGCTGGTACTTTGGAGACTGTTAAAAAAATTCATCCTGCTCTTCGTTCAAGAATTAGGGGATATGGTTATGAAGTGAATATGAATTCTGCTATTGAGGATAATATAACTAATCGTGATAAGTTTGCTATTTTTGTTGCTCAGGAAGTGAAGAAGGATAAAAAAATTCCTCCTTTTACTAAAGAAGCTGTTGATGTTATTATTCAAGAGGCTCGTGTTCGTGCTGGTACTTTTGGAAAGTTGACTATGCGTTTAAGGGAGCTTGGTGGTTTGATTCGTGCTGCTGGTGATATTGCTTTAGAGTCTAAAACTAAAGTAGTTCTTCCTTTGCATATTGTTAAAGCTAAGAGGCTTGCTAGAACTTTGGAACAACAAATGGTTGATAAGTATATTAAGAGTAAAAAGAAATATGAAGTGATTGTTACTACTGGTAAACGTGTTGGCCGTGTTAATGGGTTGGCTGTTTTGGGTGCTGATTCTTATTATTCTGGTTTAGTTCTTCCTATTGAATCTGAAGTTACTCCTGGTGGAAAAAAAGCTGAGTTTGTTGCTACTGGTAAGCTTGGAGAAATAGCTAAAGAAGCTGTCAAAAATGTTTCTGCTATTATCTTAAAATCTTTTGGTGAGGATATTAAAGAGAAGTATGATATTTATGTGCAATTTTTACAAACTGCTACTGAGCATGGTGGTGTTGAAGGAGATTCAGCTTCTATTGCTGTTGCTACTGCTATTATCTCTGCCTTAAAAAAAGTTCCTGTTCATCAAGATACTGCTATGACTGGAAGTCTTTCTGTTCGTGGTGAAGTTCTTGCTGTTGGTGGTGTTACTCAAAAAGTTGAGGCTGCTATTCAGGCTAATATTAAGAAGGTGTTAATTCCTAAGGCTAATGAAAAGGATGTTATTTTGAGTAAAGAAATGTTAAGGAAGGTTAAGATTGTTCCTGTTTCTTCAATTTCTGAGGTTTTAAAAGAAGCTTTGGATTGGAAGGGAAAAGAGAATGTTTTGAAGTTGTTGAAAAAGAAATAGAAATCTTTATATAACTCTCAATTTGCTACTCTTTTACTATGATCATCAGTTTTGCTTTAGATAAGATTTCTGTAATTAAGAAGAAAGATATTGTTGGTAATATTGAGGCTAAGAATAATGTGAAGATTACTAATATTTCTGAACAGAATGTTTCTGCTATTTCTGAGAATAGTGGTGCTGTGAATATTGGTTTCACTTTTAATGTAATTTTTGGGAAGGATCTTGCTGTTATTGAGTTAGCTGGTAAAGTGCTTTATATGCTTGATGAAGATTCTAAAAAAGAGATGGTTGCTCATTGGAATAAGGTTAAAAAAGTTGATGCTAAAAGATCTCAGCCTATTTTGAATAGTATTCTACAAAAATGTAATGTTAAGGCCTTGTCTTTAGGTAATGAAGTTGGGCTTCCTCCTCATATTCCTTTTCCTAGGTTGGCTTTAAAGTCTGATGTAGGTGTTGAAAAGCAAGCTGCTTAATCTCTTCTTTTAACCTTTAACTCTTCTTAAAACCCATAATTATATAAATCATAATATAGTGCCCACTACTAATGTTTATTCGTGTTAAGAAAAGAAAAAATAAAGCTGGTGAATTGAAAGCTTATGCTTATGTTGTTGAGAGTTCTTACAAAAAAAGAAAGAAATCTCCTCGTCAAAAAGCTAAAAAATATTTAGGAAGAGTTTATTATTTTAATTGTGAAAAGGCTGTTTTTGAGGGTTTTACACCTGAATGGATCATAGACAATGACTATCAGACAATCATTAAAACTTTAATTATTCGAGAATTAAAACAACTTGGTTTTATTGAAAAAGGTGGGGTTTGGGAAAATAAGCTTGTTGTTGTAGACATTGCTGCTCGAAGGGTTTGGCATAAAGATGGCAAAAATGAGGTTTGTATAGCTTTAAATGAGGGTTTTTTAACAAAATATACTTTAAGGCGCGTTTTGGATTTTAAGCCTCCTGAAGCCCTCGAGCGCCAAATTGGAAAAGCCTTGGGCGACGCCATAGTGTCGGCAGGTGTTCAAATCGACCAAAGGCTGTTTATCTCGTTATTCCGGAAGATTATCGACTCACTCGGATAAGCATCGTCCAACATTGTCTAGACAGTGTCTGGGATTGTCCAAGATTGTCTGGGTCAAAACAGACAATGGTCAAAACCGTAAAACGTCCGAAAACACTTCTTACAGAGCCTAGGAAGGCTTATATACTAAAACGTCTTACTAGTTAAAATCCAACAGAGGAGGTATATTATAATGGATGAAAATATAAAAATAGCGTTTTCAAGAGTGAAAACAGACATAGATTTCTTAAAACAAGAAACAAAAGAGAACAAAAAAGCCATATTAGAGCAAAAAGAGCTCTTAAAAGCTTTAAATACCAAAATAGATAAATTATTAGAGGTTAGGCTTGAAAAAAAGGAAAATTCCTCTTTTTTTGAAACTTCCAGTGGAAATGAAGGGGTGGACAACAATCGTCAACAGTCAACAGTCAACAATGGACAATGGCAGACAATGATTCAAGAGGCAAAACAAGAAAAAGAAGCAGAAAGAAGTGTTCAGACAATCAATGAAATACTCAAATCACGCTTCGATAGTCTCACAGACCGCGAATTCGCAACATACGTGACTATTTATGACCTTGAGAAGGAAAAGATAGATGTAACCTACGCTGACGTAGCTCTAAGATTAAAACTCTCAGAATCATCAGTTAGAAGCCATATATCACACCTTTTGACCAAGAAAGTACCTTTAACGAGAGAAAGATATTTTAACGGTAGATCTTTAGTTTTTATCAAAAAAGGCTTTAAAGACCCAGAAATGCTTTCTAAACTCATAAAGATGAGACAACGAAAGAATACTCAGACAACGCTTTTCGACATTTAACCCTCACTTTATTAATTTAAAGACCAAATTGGGGTTTTTCGCCTAAGTAGCTTACACTTAACTAACACTCAACGAGTATAAAAACACACAGTTTTAAGCCTATTTTGTAGGGTTTATTCAGTTTAAACCCTCACTTCTGCCTAACTAAGCCTTTTTCATCCTCCTTTTCAGACTCTTTTATTCCTTTTCAGCTCTCAAATAGCTCACTTTACCCATACCTCACTTTCCTTAAAAGGAGCCTGTTTTAATGTTTTTTAGGTCTTATTTAACTCTCTTTTATCCTTCTTTTGATCTTAAAAGTCTCTCTTATACTACCTCTCACTTCTCATAAAAGGAGGCTATTTTGGCCTATTTTATCCCTGTTTGAGCTCTCTTTATGATTATTTTTCTAACTCTCTCTTTTCTCTAAATAAGCCTATTTTAGCCTTTTTCTAGTGCTTTATTTACTAAAAAACCCTTTTTTACCCATTTTCACCCGTCGACGACGCGTCGACGACACGTCTACGAACAGTCTATAGACGTCTACGACGTTTCGGAGACGCTTGCCAAAAGGTTTAAAAACTTCTACTCTTTCTTTTTTCTTGAAAAGTGGTGTGGTTTTTTAAAAAAAAGAAGGAGCCTGATTTTAATTATCAGCGTGAGCTTGCTTTTATTCAAGCTAATTTGCATGATTCTTTTTCAAAGATTAAACAAGATATGAAAATTATGAAGGATTGGATTTCTCACTTGAATGATCGTGATAATGAGCGTGTTAAGGCTATTGATCAAATGGGTTCTCGTGTGGATGAGCTTGGTGAAACTCTTTCTTATGTGAATTTGGCTCAGGAACAAATGCAGATTGCTGAGAAGTCTGGTCCTAGTCGTGTTATTGAAGAGCTTGAAGATGCTCCTGTTCCCAGTTTTGATGTTTTGGATAGTCTTACTGATACGCAGCAGGCTATGTTTCAGCGTGTTGGTCTTCTTTTGAATGAGACTGGCCAGGATTGGTTGGCTATTAAGACTTTGGCTAGTGAGTTGTATCCTAATAAGGTGTATGATCAAGTTCGTTCTACTACTTCTGAGTATGTTGGTATTCTTGTTGATTCTGGTTTGCTTGAAAAGCGTCGTCGTGGTAAACAAACTTATGTGAGTTTAACTAAAAATGGTGAGCAATTTTTCAAAAAAGTGAAGGGTAGTACTCTTACAAAAGAAGTTAGAGAAGATTAAAACTTATAATCATTGCTTAAAGGTTATTTTCATTGATAAAAGACAAAAATATTTTAAAAGATGCTGGAAAAAGTTGCCCTGATTGTCCTAGTTCTTTACATGTTGGCCAAGAGCGTTTTAAAGATGGTTTATACGCTGTTGAGTACTGTAAACAGTGTGGGTTTCGCTTTGAAAAACCTTTACCTAAATAGGACAAGATTCAGCTATTGATGCTAATTTCTTGTTTATTCCTTCCCAGTCTATATGCTGCATGAATTTCTCTACATAGTCTTTTCTTGCTGTTGAATAGTCCAAAAAGTAGGCATGTTCATAGACGTCTAAGACTAGTAAAGCACTACAATCCCAGACTCCTCCATGGTTATGTACATCACAGACATAGTTCCTTAACTTTCCTTCTTGCCAATCGTATGCTAGTACTACCCATCCTCTTGAGGCTAATCCACATGCTTGGAATTCTTTTTGCCAGTTTTCTACACTACCAAAATCTCTTTCTAGTAATTCTTTTATTTTTCCTTCTGGTGTTCCTGTTCCTTCTTGCATGTTGTCAAAGTATGCTTCATGTAATCTTACTCCATTGACTGCGAATGTTTCTTCAACTTTTAATTCTCTTAAATCACTATAGGTTGGGTTTGTTCCTTCTAAATTTATTTCTTTTATCTTCGCCCTAATCTTGTCTGTGTTTTTACAATAGCCTGCATACAAAACATCGTGATGTTCTGATAATTGTTTTTCTGTTAGAAATCCTTCTATTTTTTTGTATTTGAGTGGTTTAACTTCTGGCATAATATCAGCTCCTTGTGTTTTTATTTTGTAATTATGTTAATTTATAAGGATTATTGCAATGAAAAAGTAAGAAAATATCTTTTAGGTTTTTCTTAAAAGTTTTAAGCATAGTAATATTTATAAAGAATAAAAGCACTTTTTAATGTATGGGAAAAGGGTGGAATAGACAGCAAAAAAGTTTCTTTTTATCGGTTGTTTTAGTGTTAAGTGCAGCTATTGTCTCTAATTCTATGGCTCCTGGTGCTACTGGCTTGTTTTATACTTATGAGCTTAATGTTGATAGAGAGCCTGGAAGCGTGGATCATAGATTTGGAGTGGATAGTGGTGCTGGTTTTTATGGTGGAGATCGTGCTCCTGTAAGAACAAACCCTAGTAGTATTTCTCGTGATGTTGTTAACTTTGGTAGTAGGGATGAAGTTTATGCTACAGAAGCAATTCCTTGTGGAAAAAGGGCTAGTGTTTTTGCAACTAGTTGTGATAAGGATCGTGCTTGTCCTGATGGTATGGTGTGTGATTTTGCTGGTTCAGAAAGAAACTGTTTTTGTGTAGAAAAATAAATTAATAATCTTTTAATTTTTTATTAAAACTTTTAGGCAGTAGAAAAGTATATTAATTCAGCTGTTTTAGTGATTTACATGGCTAAAAGGGTATTTATTGTTCATGGTTGGGATGGATTTCCTGGTGAAGGCTGGTTTCCTTGGCTTAAGATGGAGTTAGAGGCTAAGGGTTTTGAAGTTTTTGTGCCTCAAATGCCTGATGCTAGTAATCCTCGTATTCAAAATTGGGTTCCTGCTGTTAAGCAAGTCGTTGGCTCTCCTGATCAAGATACTTATTTTGTTGGGCATTCTATGGGTTGTCAAGCTATTGCTCGATATTTAGAGTCTTTGCCTGAGGATGTTGTTGTAGGAGGCGCTATCTTTGTTGCTGGTTTTTTTAAGCGTTTGACTGGTGTTGATAATAATCCTGAGGAGAAAGAGATTGATCGTCATTGGCTTACTACTCCTCTTGATTTGGCTAAGGTCAAGCCTCACTTAAAGAGGAGTGTTGCTTTGTTTTCTGATGATGATCCTTTTGTTCCTGCAGATAATCAAGGTGATTTCAAAGAAAAGCTAGGGTCTGAGGTTATTGTAGAACATGGGAAGAAACACTTCAGTGGATCTACTGGAACACTAGAAATACCTGTTGTGCTCGAAAAACTGCTAGAAATGGCTAAATAAGAGAGTTTTGACGGTTCACATAAGCTACATTA
>CEPX01059582.1_pt1 | contig 33723 bp, 50 predicted proteins | sample 361361 | NCBI WGS metagenome assembly CEPX01 (sample SAMEA2619974, study PRJEB7988) | marine metagenome | biome: marine biome (ENVO:00000447); feature: mesopelagic zone (ENVO:00000213) & marine oxygen minimum zone (ENVO:01000065); material: "saline water (ENVO:00002010), including plankton...
ATCCCAAGCAGCAGCCCTAGTAGCATCCCAAGCAGAAGCCCAAGCAGCAGCCCTAGTAGCATCCCTAGCAGCAGCCCTAGCATCATCCCTAGCAGCAGCCAAAGCAGCATCCCAAGCATCAGCCAGCTGTTGATTAGTTGCCTCACCTTTATTATAGAGCCGGGCTACTTTTATAGCATTCCAACTTCTTTCATCGTTGACTTTAGCTCTCTTCAATGCCCTTTCTGCGCAGTCACAAGCCCAATCTCTTAATACCTTTTCAACATTCTTGGCATCAATAAGTTTACGAGTCCTTGCTACATACTTATCGGTATCCTTTACGATCCCCCCTGATAAATCTACAACACAAGCCATATTACCTTGGGCATAAGATAAAGCATCATACCAACTAGGAGAGGCGTGATAACCCCACTTGCACATTTTTAGACTGCCTTTGACTGTTCTCTCTTCACCGATCTTCCACGCCTTTTCTTTACCATAACCCCCATTCATATTATCCTTCAAAAAGTGATATGCCTTCATCTATCCTTCTCCTCTCCTTTAGCTATAACAGCATCAACGAATCGTCTTGTTAGTTGCCTCATCGCCTTACCTCCTTGTGTTTTACTTAACCCCTCATATTGCCGGGCAAGGTTAAATCATATTCTATTGTTAAGGTGCTCCTCTCATCAGGCCAAGCTCTACTTGGCGACCAGGCTATTTTATAAGCCTGGTTTCGAGTTCTATGATAGTAGGTGGCTTTAGCATCTCAACCTTAATTACCTTGAAGTGTATCGGTGCTAAAACCCTTGCTATCCTTACTCTTGGTTTCATTGCCTTACCTCCTTTATTTATATTCTTTGTATTCCAATATATCCTTTGCCTCGCAGTTCGTGTGTTCCCTAGTTACGATTCTCCCACCTTCCCAGATATTACGGTAGTTAAACCAAGTTACAGGTCTTCCGCATTTTACGCAATAACAATATGTAGGTTTGTTTTTAGCGACTACCATTCCTTGCCTCCTTTATTTTACTACCAGACGGGGCGTTATCCCCGTTTCGCTGTTACCAGCTCATCAGTGGCTCTTACTTCTGGACTGCCTTCTCAAGAGATGCTTTCATTATGGTGGCCAGCTCTTGCTTTGAGCAAGTCTCATCAATCCAGAGGGTGATTCTTTCGGTATTATTCATCCCATGATTATTAAACTCTGCCAGTGTCCTGATTCGGTAAGTCACCCCAAACCTGGATTCCTGTCTTGTTACCCCAAATCTCTTCACCTCTTCACCTCTCTTTTTATTCCTACTACTTAATACCGTTTATTTGTGCTATTGTAGCGTAATCTCCCCACGCTCTCATAACTATTCTATCCTTATGCTGTGTTGGAGGCTTCAAGCCGGTAATCCTGTATGCCTCTTTGTATGTATAGTGCCTAAGTCCTTTAATCCAAAATCCCCCTTTACCCTCTAAAACATCCTGCCAAGTTTTGCCGAGCTTCTCTGCTAGTGTGTCTCCTAAGACTTGATGCCTTGACATCTCATTGCCTCCTGTTTTTATTTAGCTATTGCCAGACCGGGATTGCTCCTTTTTCAGTTCTCTCTGCCAATAATCTATGGCCTCTCGCTTCTGCCGTCCTGTCAGCTCTTCGCTGTTCCTGACGAGGGCAAGCATAAGAGCCTCTTTAATTTCGTCTTTACCGATAACAGCCTTGGAAATCTCACCCAGAATCTTTTCATACAGGTCGGAACCCTCCTTAGTATTAGCCAATGGTCTCTCCTTTCTGATGTCTACAATCTTCCCTCTTATGTATTCTGGCTTGTTCATCTCCGCTCTCTCCTTCTTTTTATTCCTACACTCAGTCTACTCTTAATTTATACCTGTGTATACTCTTGATGAATTCATTGTAAGGTGTTGAGGGGTATTTATAACCATTGAGAGCTAAATCGTAATTAATACTCTTGAGAAGCATATCTCGTTATTTCGCAAGTATGCTCTCGTTTTCTTATCAATATAGACTAAATAACTTGTTTAGTTGTTAAACTACGCAGTAGTTGTTAAAATAGGCTTAACTTGTTAAAGTGGTATGATAATTGTCTTAGTTGTTCTACTTGTTAAAGGTTTCTTGACATAAAGTTTCTTGTTAGGCGTGAACTATTTTAGTATTTGAAAAGTTTAAAATGGTTCGTAGCTAAAACCACCTAATAATGGCACGTATATCTATATTATATATACTTAATATCTTAATATATACTTAAGATCTTAATATATACTTAATATCTTAATAAAAGAGAGCGAGTAGCGCTCTCTTAGTTGTTTAACTTGTTAAAGGTACCATTGTATGCTATAATGAGTGTATGGCTTGGAAAGAGGATACCTATTTCTACTCAATTGATGGCTTGAAAATTGTTGCCGAGTTTTACCTGGATGAGAGCGGAGACTTGTCCCTGGCTGAGTACCGTGCCGATTTTAATAGAGCGCTCAACCACTTATCTTTAACTGAAAAGAAAATCATACTTGAATGCCTCCGTAGTGGAGGCTTTGATGATGCTGAGCCAGTCTTTCAAGCGATGGCAGATTTTCTTAATGGTGCGGGCTAGACTATACGCACTATCGTCTGTGGTATAATTAAGTAGTGGCTTTGTTGCCAGGCATTGTATATAATAGCTTTGAGCTTGTTGAATAGCTTCTACCCTAAGCGCTTCGGGAAGCTAGGCATAAAAACAAGTTAAACAAGTTAAACATAAAATACAGCTACTCATAGCTAGTAGTTTACATAAGGGTCATAGTGTGAACCAATGCAATCAGATAGGGCTCAGATACGAAGGGGTTAAATTGAGGGGCTGTTCTTAGTTAGTTAGTTAGCTACAAATACCCCCAATGAAACCCATGCAATTTCAGATATAAAGGGGTATTAAAAAAATAAAAACAAAGGTAAGAGAATCAGATGATGGTACAGGTGGTTAAGAGGATAAGACCTTCCAGGGCAGGGTATCAGAGAGAGAGGAGGGAGAGGTTAAAGGAATTAGATGGAGAGAGGCTCAAGTTAAGTGGGAGGGATGGCACTTTTGGAGAATTCATTGAGCATGTCAGGAAAGAAGCATTAAAATCCGATGCCAAAAGTGCTGTAATGGGGATATACAAAGAGATGTTAAAGTTAGAGATAGGTATGGGGAACACGAGGGGATTAAGCGGGGATGAGTTGGCAGTGATGATGTTACAGGCAAGGGGTGAGTTGATGGAATGGAGGGGAAATGGTAACAGCCCCGAAAGTTAATGAAAAAGTAGAGTGGTTAAAGTGCCGAATGAGCCTGTTATATTATTTAAGCAATTATGTTCTGATACAGGACAGGATAAGGCAAGAGGTAGTTCCGTGGCAGGCTTGGGGTCATTTATGCCAATTAGTTGAGTTAATACAAGTATGGGCAGACCGAGAGGTTAGGGAACCTTTATTTATTATTATATTCAAGAGCAGGCAAGTAGGGGCATCCACGACCATAACGGGGATAGGCAACTGGTTAGCTGGGTTCTATCAAAGCACGAAGGTAATAATGCAATCTCAGAGGGCGAGGGAAGCTGCTGAGATGCTAGACAGGGCGAGGTTCATCAACGAGCACTTACCCACGTATTTAAGAATGAAGATATTACCCAACCAAGATGACATAATGGGGTATCCTGGCACCAATGGGCAAATCAGGTCTTTACCCTCTACTGAGGAAGCTGGGCGGTCAACGGATGCTACGATGGTAGTTTGTGATGAATGGGACTTCCACTTTAGTGATGAAGAAAAAGAAAGGGATGCCTTTGCTTCTATTAAGCCGACAATGACCAAAGGGGGCATATTCATTGGTGTCAGCACGATAGATAAGACAAGGAAGAACAGTTTACCCCAGCAGATATATTTAGAAGCCTGCAAGGGTATGAACTCATTCATACCGCTTTTCTGGGATTATTTTGTTGTGCCTGGGCGAACTGAAGAGACTTGGCAGAGAGACACGATGGGGCTACCTGATTTTAGGAAGGAAGCTGAATACCCTCGTAATGAGAAAGAGGCGTTTTCACCACCCAAGCGGATAGGTTTTTTCAATCATGACACATTAGAGAAGATGCTAATGGAATGTCGTGACCCGGTTGAGGTGAGGTATGGTGGTTTAGCCAGAATTTTTGTGCCATCTATCACCACGAGGAGGTTTATACTTGTTATTGACCCATCGGAAGGTCAGGCAGACCCCTCTGTGGGGATAGTTGCTGATATAAAGACAGGTGAAGATGTTGCCTGTTTCAATGGATGGATGTCACTTGATGAGCAAGCCAAGATTGCTTTGGAGTTTTACCGCTATTACAATGAGCCTTTAGTGGTTGTGGAGAGAAACGCATCGGGGCTGACACTGATAGAGAAACTGCGAAACTTAGGCGTAACTAACTGGTATTACTCTGATAAAGAGAAGAGGAAAGAGGGGTGGTATACAGCCAGCCACGGTATTAACAGGGAGAAGATACTTAATGACTTTGCGGAAGCTATCCAGTTAAGACAGAAGAGAACGCCGATAAAGGACTGTATTCTGGAATTATTTAACTTTGCATGGATTGAGGGCAGACCGCAGGCAATAAAAGGTAAGCATGATGACTGGGTAATGTGCGAGTCTATTTTAGAGCAAGTCCGTAGAACTGCTCCATCAGGGGGAATACAGTTCAGTTCTCTCCGTTATAAAGTGTAAGGAGGTTAATTTATGCCTAAAGGCAAGGACGCCATTGATATTGTAAAGCAGAGATATGTTAATGGTCTATATACTACTGTGAGGGCTGAGCAGAAGACTGACCAAGAATACATTGATGACAGCTTTGAGGTACCAGAGATACACGAGCCTCACCATATTTATCGGGCTGGATTAGGGCAAAGGATAGTTGATGCTCCTGCGGAGCAAATTATCACTTCTAATCCGCAGGTATTCTTTTATCCTCGCTCCTCTTCCAAGACTGCCCTTGCCTCAGCCTTGAAATTAAGTGAATTAGTTAATTCGCAGTGGTTGCCAATCATACAAAAGCAGAACCCAAACATTTTCAAAGAGTTTATTAAGGCACAACTTGGTAGGGGAGAGGCGTTCTTTAGAGTAAGCCATAATGAGTCTTGGAGAAAGGGTGATAGGATTGGAATTCCTGTAAGGTTTATCGTTCCTGAATCAATGGTTGTTTACGCTTCCCCTGAGGAAGATGACGAGGGGGTTCCTGAGCAGGTTGTTGTTTATTATCAGATTCAGCAGTTTGAAGACCTTATTCCCAAGTATCCTTTCCTTTCAGGGTATGACCCTCGGAAAGGGGATGTGGTTACATGGTGGGAATATTATAATAAAGAGACACGATACATAGAGGTTGGTGGGGTGCCAGTTACGCAGGGTGGAGTTCAAGCTAATGCTTATGGCTTTACCCCATTTGTCCGTAAACTTTCAGGGTTTGGTAGGCGGAGTCCTGATGGAGAGTTAGCTAATTTGATTGTCAGTGACCTTAAGCGAAGCCGTGACCTGATTAGGGAAGAATGTGCGATGAGAAGCAATATGGCAAGTGTTATGTTTCTTTTCGCTCATAAATCTAAGACGCTGATGACATCTGGTATGGTGGATGTAGACAAGGTTAGGGAAGAGTTGAGCTTTGGCGAATATACGCTGAATGTTATTCAGGGAGTTCCACCCGACACAAAGTTTATTGAAAGCGAGATAGAATTAAGCCCGGAGGTTTTCAGACGCCATTCTGAGATAGTGACTGAATTAAACCAACGCCACCCCTTTATTATGGCTGGTTTCCCGTGGGGCACCAGCGGGAGACAACAGGATATGACTCAGACATCAGCGATGAGAAGGTATGATGCTACTGTTGAAAATACCGAATACGCCTTTGCCACAGCGATAAAGCAGGCTCTGAGGTTATGTGCCAATATCCCAAACTTAAGACCTGAAGGGATTTTACTTAATGACCTAAACACTGAGTATGATATTGTGGTTAAGCTAAAGGTAAAAGACCCAATAGAAGAGGATAGAAAGATAACTTTAGGTGATAGGTTATGGAATAGTGGGAATGGCTCAATCTCGTTAAGCAAGTTCCACGTTGACTATCAGGGGATGACAGAAGAGGAGTCAAAGAAAGAAATCGCTCGTATACTGGCAGACCAGATTACGATTTACAACCCTGATATGGCTGCTGTAATGGGAATGGTGGCTGCCGAGGAAGGTGGGATGGCAGATTGGTTAGCTAAAGCTCAAGCACAAAGACAACAGTTGGAGCAGCAACCAGGGATAAGACAACCATTACCACGGACTGGGCAAGAGAGAATACAAGGGGAAACACAGACACCATCTGGCAGGGAACAAGGTGTGGCTGGAATGAGAGGAGCTAGAATGCCCCCTGAGAGATTTACCAGAGGGAGGTAGAATATGCCATCAGTCTCAAGAAAGCAACAGCAATTTTTCGGAGCCGAGTTAGTTCGTAAGAGAGCAGGGAAAAAGACTATGACTGGAATGACGTCTAAGCAATTAGAGGATTTTGCATCTACAAAGAGAAAAGGTCTCCCATCTAGGAAAAGGAAATGCTGGTTCGGGAAGAAGAGGAAGTAATATGGCAAATGAGGAGTCAATCTACGATTTAGTGGTTGATGCTCTTTTGGAAAGGCAGCAACTTGTCAGAGAAGAGTTAAGAGAGCGGTTTAAGAGGACTAAACCATTCAGGCAAGAACCTGTTAGCCGAAAGGAAATGCTGGTTCAGGAAGATGAGATGACACCTGAAATGGAATTACAGTTGCGTCAGTGGTTTGGTAATGAGCCGATTGATGCTCATAAGGGGAAAATAGATAGACTAAGGGGGTAAGGTAATATGACTGAATGGAACAGAATTAACTTAACAGAAAATGAGAGGAGAGCCTTTAATAAATGGTTCACTGAGAAGTATGGCCTTTGGAAAGTGTTTTCTTCTTCCCTAACAGATAAGGGATTACAACCTTATATTTTAGAGTGGATACGGGGAGGGAAACCTTGGTTGGAGGAAATTGAGGCAGGAGTAACACCTTTACCTAGAGGTGTTATCCCCCCAAAACCTGAAAGCGTAGAAGATGCACTAGCGAAAAGGTTAGGTGGAATTGAGGAAGATATTAGAGCAAAGATGAATATGGGTGAATCTATTTTGGTATCTGAATTTAAGGAGGTTGACCTACCCCCGCTGGAAGGCTTTGAGTGGGAGAAAGTTACTGTTGACCCCAATACTGGTTTAAGAATAGATGCCCCATTTTGGGTAACTAAAAAGATAGAAGAAGAGTCTGAAGAAGATACTGACATTTATGGAATGACTGAATTAGAAAGATTAATGCTGTTGTTAGAACAACAAGAAGCAGGGCAGAGGTGGGCTAGGGGTAGTGCTGCTGATATTCTAGCACAACAGCAGTTCGGTCTTCAAAGGGAGGAGTTTGAATGGCAGAAGCAGCAAGCACAACAGAAGATTGCTCAGAGTTATGAGGATTGGAGAAGGCGTCTGTTAGGTGAACTAACAGGTCCCGAAGATTGGATTACAAGATGGCAAGTAGAGCAGACACCAGAGAAATATCCTTGGGAACCAGCACCTCGGACTGAGTTCCCTGAGATTGATTTATTAGAGACAGCTATTGCCCAAAAGATAAGTTCAGCAGGGGGGAGACCAGAAGATTTAGATGAGTTAGAACACTTAATATCTATGGAGAGGCAATTAGAGGGATGGAAGCAGGAGGAGATTGAGTCACAGAAGATAGCTGCTGCTTGGCCTGAACAACCTACCATAGGACAGATAGCTGCTGGGGCAAAGACAAAGGCGCCTCCAGCCCCAGCTTGGTTTCCTGAGTATGCTCCTGGTCAAGTGGCTGGAAGAGCAATAACTAAAGAGAGTATACCAACCCCTAGTGGGCAGCAACTTACCAGATTACCCCCTTCTCAAGCTGCGGGTTTAGGTGGCTATGTTGAATGGGCTGGTGGTAGACCTTGGCAAGATATATTAGCTCACGCAGAGATAATGCAACCCGAAATGCCAAGAGGTGCTGGGCAAACAAGATGGCGTCCAGTTACTCAGCGTGCATAGGAGGATATTAGATGCCTATAGGTTGGAAGCCAAAATCATCACGCATACAGCAGCTAATTACTGAAGAAGAAGCTAGAATTGAGCTTTTAAGGCAAAAGCGTGGGGAACAAGTGTCTGAAACTGCTCCTATATGGTCGCCTTCAATGGCTGAAGCCCCAACCCCATCAAGATTTGAAAGTATCTTCCCACAAGCGATTGCTCCTGTTCGGAGGATACCTAGCGCTCCAACTGCGGTTATGGAAGCCCCAATACCAAGAGCACCAATTACTCCAGCTAAAGTAACTCCCGAAGAACCTAAAGAGCCTGTCTCCTTCTGGCAAAGAGCTTTACAGGTTTTTACTGCTCCGTTTGAATGGGTAGATGAGAATATCTTAAAACCAGGGTTAGCAGTCACTGCTACGACAATGGGTTTTCTTCCTGATGTAGAGAGAAAGCCTGGTGAGGATTTTTGGGAATGGAAAAAGCGTTCTTGGGCTGGGTGGGAGCCATCTGGTATGGAAATCAATGTCCCGTGGAGAGATGAACCTTGGCGTGTCGATTGGAAAGGGGTGTTAGAGTTTGCCCCTTGGTTACTTATCCCTGGAGCAGGTCAGGTTGGTGGTGGTGTTAGAGCAGCAACAGGAATAGCTGGGATACTGGGTAGGGCAGGTCGTGTTGGGCGTGTTTTAGGAACAGCAGTGGAATACTCCCCTTGGGGATTAGTTGAAAAGACAGCAGGTGCTGCTATTAAAGGCGGAATCAGGGCAACAGGTAAGGTTAGCGAACGGGTAAGCACGGCTGTAGGGGAAAAGTTATTTGGTAAATATGTCCCGCCTCCAGTGCCAGCAGCAGTAGCTAAATTCACTCAATATGCTAAAGAAGTAGTTATTCCATCCCGTAAGGCTTTTAGAAAGGAAATGCCTGAATTGAGAGCCAGACAAGAAGCTAGAGTTCGTGAGGTTCAAGCTAAATATCAAAGGGGTGAAATCTCAGTAGATGAATTTCGGGAGGCTGAAAGGTTAGCTACGGCTGGTGCTCTTAAACCAGAGTTTGCTCTTACACCAGAGGCATTAGCAGCTAGACAGGCGAGTGACATTGCTAATGTTGAGGCAAGAGTTGTTAGTGGCGAAATTAGTGAGGCAGTAGGTAAAGGGCTTATTACTAAAATCCGTAAAAGTCCAGCGTTTACCGCAGTTCCCTTTGAGGCAGGTGAAATTAACGAACTCAGGGATATGATAGTAAATGGTGTAGAGAGTGGGTTAATAAAAAGGAATAGTGGGCAGGCATTTGATAGGATGCTTTTGGATGGAGTATTGCCTGAACCACGTAATCTAAAAGATTGGGCTAAAGTATTTGGTGTTGATTTTGCTAAAGCAGTTGGTAAACTTTCAGATAATCCTGAGGCAGCTAAGGGTTGGTTTGAGTCCCTTAATGCTTTTAGAACCTTACAGACATCGATGGATTTATCAGCTACATTTAGGCAGGGTTTATTCTTTGGGTTGTTACATCCGACCAGAATTCCTAATTGGTTTGGCAGGCAACTAAAATATCTTGTATCAGAAAAGTTAGCCCTTGATTTAGATGATGCTTTAAGGGCTAGACCTATTACTAAGATATTCCTAAGTGGGAAGACGCCAGGATATTTAAGGCCTTTGCGTGAGACGACTTTGAACATAGCGGAGGAGGCTTATATGCCTGGTGGTGTTATCAGGCATGTTCCTGGTATTAGAAGGTCGGAAAGGGCCTTTGCTGGCTATATCAACGAATCTGCGGTGGATACTTTTGAGTTGGGTTATAATGCTATGAAAGCGCAAGGGGCAACAGATGAAATGATAGATGTTTGGCGTGGCTTTATCAATATGGCTGGTGGTAGAGGCACTTTACCTAAAAGTTTAGAGCAGTATGCTCCTGCTCTTAATCTGGTATTATTTTCCCCACGATTACAGGCTGCTACTCTTCAAATGCCAAGGCAAATAGGTAGGATGCTCATATCTAAAAACCCTTATATGAGAAAGGAAGCAGCTAAAGCCCTGATAGCCTTTGTTGGTGGTGGGTCTGCTTTGGTAGGTTTACTAAGTGCTACAGGTAGGGGAAAGGTTGAGGATGACCCTCGTGCTGGTGATTTTGGAAAGATAGTAATAGGAGAAACTCGTTTGGATATATGGAGAGGTTATATTCAGTATGCTCGTTTTGTCGCTCAATTACTATCAGGTGAGCGTAAATCAGCTTATGGTAATATGAACAAAGCTGAAAGAGGTGAAATAGCAGGGAGATTTATTCAATCTAAGATGTCACCCGTTGCTGGGATGATGGCTGATTTATGGAGGAACGAAACATATCAAGGCGAACCTCTTTTTAGTGATACTACTGGGTTTAGTAAAGCAGCTAAAAACAGGCTTCTACCACTAGCCGTTCAGGATACAATAGATGCTGTGGAACAGAGTGGTGCTAATGGAATGTGGGTAGCTGCCCCAGCGACTTTAGGCATAGGAGCATTAACTTACGTAAATGATTTTGTAAGGGTTAAAGAAAAGATAGCCAGGGAGATGGGCTATAGTTCGTGGGATGATATTGACCCAAAGACTCAAAGAGAAATAGAGAATAGAAACGCTGAGTTACAGACAGCCACTATTGCCTTTGATAGACAAATGATGGGGACAGCTTGGGGGGATTGGAAATTGGCGGGCAATGCTGTTGAGGATGTCTTTAGAAACAATGTAGACAATGCGGTTAATAAATTTCGAGCTTCTGTTGCTCCAAATAAAGGACACCAGTTCAAAAAGGATATTTCTGATGCTTGGACAGCCAGAAGAGGTGGTTATGATGTTCGTGAAAAAGAAGAGAGGTTTGAGGATATTGTCAATAGAATGAAGACTCAATCCCCAGCCGAGGCGTTGGTTACTCTAGGGCCAGAAGGAACAGCCATTAAAACCTATACTGATGCTCTTTTTGGGGATGATATGTATGACGAGTTTGGCGATTATCGCTTTGATGAGGCAAATGTAAGAAAAGGTCAATTACACCAGCAACTCGGTGAAGAGATGTTTAATTATGTTGAGGAATATCAGGGTATGCGGTTTGAAGACCTACCTCCAGAGTTTCAGGATTTAGCCAGAGCTAAGATAGTTATGAAACCTTACTGGCAAGTTAGAGATAGAGTAATCAAACTATTCGGGCAAAGATTTGCTGATAGTTCTAGGGGGCAGGCGTTGGTAAGTAAACTTCGCAGACAGAAAAGATTGGCTGACCCAGAGATGGAAAGGGCTTACCGAAAGTATTATGTCCAGTCATAAAAAGTGGGTATGGTATAATAGTATTAGTAGGAAGTCGCTCTTTAACAACTGAATAGGTTTATTTATAAAAATAACAGGAGGAAATAATGGTTGAAGAACAACAAGGGACAGAGGCTGCTATACCCGTTGAAGGGGAAGTGCAGACTCCTACCGCAGAGGAGCAGTTGAAGACGCTCCAAGACCAGGTTCAAGCACTTACTTCTGACAAGGAAAGACTTGAAGGTGGTTATAAAGGACTTCAGAAAACTTTATCAGAGCGTGATAGAGAGAGCAAAAAGCAAGCAGACCTAGAAAATCGTATCGTAAATATTCAGGATACCATAGAACTCTTAGCTACTGCTGTTAGCTCTAGGGGTGATGTAGATAATCTTGAGCCTTCCGAGAGACAGGATATTCTGACTCAGATAAGGAAGAAAAGGGATGATACAGACACTAAGAGAAAACAACAGGAAACTGAAGAAGGTCAGCGAGAATATATCCAAAAGGCTGATGCACTTTACAACCGAGCTAAGGCAGCATTTGCTAATGACGATGATGCCATAGAAAAGGTTGAAGACCTGCTGATAAATGGTAGGTTAGATAGGGCAGAAGCTAGGGTTAGTAAAGCTGAGGAGAAGAAGGAAATACCTAAGAAGGAAGATATGGAAACTGAAGAGCAACGAGTTGATAAACTAGCTCAGGCGAAATTCAATCAATTGCTTGAGGAAAGAGGTTTACTAGAAGAGTATTCAGCAAGACCCTCTGCTTCTGGTTCAGTGCAGGAGGCGATGGTTGCCTACTCCGAAGGTAGAATCACATCTGATGAAGCCCGTAAAAGGGGTGTAGTTTTTAGTTAAATAAGGAGAAAAGAAAATGGCAACACAAACAGCAACTACGGGCAGTTTGGAAAATGCCCAAAATATAATTATTGCTCAAGCTAAATATACTGCGGAGCATAATATGCCAACAGCGAATCTGGTTGAGCACTTCACATTAGGTAAAGGTAATAAACAACTTACTATTCCCAAAGTCGGGCAGATGGATGCTGAAAACCTCGTAGATGGAATAGATATGATCACTATCGAGGAAATTGGGCTAACCACCACTGACCTAACTACGGGTGAGGTGGGATTGAAAGTTGTCTTAACCTATAAACTCGTTAATCAGTTCAATGAGGATGTCTTTCGTATGATTGGGAGACAGATGGGCGATGCTATGGCACGAAAGAAGGAAAGAGACCTTCAAGCATTGTTTAGTGCTTTGAATGGTGGGACAGCACTTGGAGCGGATGGTAACTTACTGAATATGCGTGCTGCTGCTGGCTGTGTGGTTTTTGCCACGGCTAATAAGTTCCCACCCCCTGTAGCAGTAGTTCATCACCCCAATGCGTTAGGCGAGTTATCTATCAATGCTATGGCTATTGGTTCAGCTACGTTCTATGCTGGTATCCTACAGGGGTATTCAGAGGAACTTTTGAGGAACTTCTGGTCAATGCGAGTCAACGGTGTCAACTTCTTCCATTCGGGAGAGATTGATAAGATAAGCGGTGTTGATAGTGGCTACGGAGCAATCTTCTCCAAGAGCTCTATGTGTATCATAGAGGGATGGGCACCGATGGTTGAAAGGGAAAAGGATATTTCCATGCGAGGTCACGAAGTTGTTATTACCGCAGACTATGGTGTGTTTGAACTTGACGATAGCTATGGGGCTCCGATGAGATACGAAATAGGCGCCATCTCAACTACCTAAGGAGGATTAAATGGATAAGGGGCAACGGACTACGATGGGTCTCTTTGGCTATACGGTTGAGGAGTTACCAGGGAAGACAATCCCGAAGATGACTTACTATAAGTTAGAAAAAGGGAGAGAGGTTGTATTACCCAATCTTCCTGCCGACCCCTATCATATGTCCCGATATTTGAAGAGGGGGTTCACATTAAAACCCCAAATGGTTAGTGAACCCCCTCTAACCGAACCGCAACAAGGGGAGTCTGTTGGATTTCCCTGTGAGACTTGCGGGAAGGTCTTATCCACAAAACTAGCTTTAGCTGGTCATTCTAGGTCTCACAAAAAACAAGGAGGTTAAATGAGTAGTTTTCCATATACAGTTTATCTTAGCCCTGAACAAGTTATTCAGGAAACATCTTCACAAACATTACCATTAGGAACCAGGGGTGTTGATGAGGAAGGCAGGTCTTTCCGTTATACCCAGAACGGGGCTGCTGCTTTAGTGGCAAATCGGATTGTAGTCTCGGCTGCTGAAAGCCCATTAAGTTCGGCAACTGATATTGTCTTTACTGCTGTTTACGCTGCTGGTGCTACACAGGTGAAGATTGGAGGGGAGGCAACGGCTACCGATTTCGGCACGGCTGCTGACGATTTCAGGGATGGTTGGTTGATAGTCAACTCTACGGATACGACTTACAATCAAAGAGCTAGAATAAAGAGCCATTTGGCATTAGCTTCGTCAACTGCTTTGAACTCTAGTAATACTCTTAATCTTTATCCGCCAGGATTGCCCAAACTGACTGCTACTTCTACAGGCATGGTGAAACTAATAGCCAACCCCTATAAAAAGGTTATCGTATTTGCTGGTGCTGCATTGGCAGTCGGTAAGGCAGATGGCCGTGGTGTGGGTGTTCCCTTATTTGCTGTAACTGCTTCTTACTACTTCTGGTTACAGACCTGGGGGCCATGCCTAATTAGGGCTGGTGGTGGTGGTGGAAGTGTTCCTGCGGATAGGGCAGGTCAGAAGGCGTATCTATCTACTGGAGATACTGGAGCTTATGGTGGTCACTCCACTTGGGCGATAACGGATACTGCGACTGCTGAATATCAGTCGTTCCTTCCCCATGTTGGTGTAATAATGACTGCTGCTCCTGCTGCAAACTTCTACAGTATGGTAGATTTACAGTTTGCCCCGTAAAATTTACCGAGAGGGGGGGTCTGTCTTGGCCCCCCTATAGGTAAGTCTGGGATAGATTTACCCGAAAGGAAAACATTGAAAAACCTCATAATTCTTGGGATGGGAGAAACTAGAGCCGACTGCCCTTACGATACAGAAGTATGGGGAGTAAATAATGGCTATCGCCAAGTTATGAAGTATAACTTGGGAAGAGACAAATCTCAAGAAGAATTAACTCGCCTCACTAAAACAACATCCCCTGAAGAAGCGTTCGCTAATAGAGAAGCGATAGAAAGGAATAAGTATCTTCTCACTGCCCCTATAGGCAGGTTAGATAAACTATTCATTTGCCATCGTGGTCAAGAATATGATGCTGATGGAGACCCCGTTTTTAACTTTGATGAGCTAAACCAACTCTCTGAGCAGAATGTTGAAATCATGTCCCTCTTTAATGTAAAGGAACTTAATACCTTTACCCGCTACCCTTTCCGTCAAATAGTCCGCAAATTCCAAACTATGTATTTCTCAGATACTATTGCCTATATGCTTGCCTATGCCATACATTTGAGTACCCGCAAAGTCAAGGGTGTTCTCAGGCTTAAAGAACCGATGAAGATTAAGATGTTTGGTGTAGATATGCACTCTCAAGACGAGTATGCTACTGAAAGAGGTGGGATAGAATACTTTGTTGGAGTAGCTCGCACACTAGGGATTAAGGTATGGATACACCCTGACTCCTCTGTTTGTAAAAATCTCACAGGTAAACCCTATGGTTTTTTTAAGTTGGATAAGAAGGTTATAGACCCTTACAATATAATGGAATTACAAAAATCAGTTAAAGGATTAACCAAGTTATACAAAGGTGGGATTATTGACAAGGCGATATTCAATGAGATGAAGGACTATCTAAGCGGAGTTACTGCTACTGGATATTCTACTTAGCCAAAGGAGGTAAGATGATAAGACGATTATGGAGATGGATTAAAAGGCTATTTCATAAGCCAGTTGTTAAGCAGGTTCCTTTTCATTATGAGGAACCAATCATAACCAAGATTGGAAAGAACAGGTCTATGATAGTTCGTACTGGTAGTTCAATGAAGCGTGGTAGATTATTGGGAGTGAAATGATATTTCTCAGGGACGCCACTTTAGATGACAGAGCTATTGTAATGGCGTGGCGAAGTTCACCGTTAGTTTATCAAGGATTTTACACACAGAAAGAACCTTTGAAGTGGGGGGAACATAAAAATTGGTGGGAAAGTAGGAATACTGGCTGGAGAGAATTTATCATTGTTCTCAAGGAAGGCACCGAGATGAGGGATGTTGGTGTGGTTAATATCGGGCAATTAGACCATTGGAGCCCTGAGATTGGCTACTTCGTGGGAGAGGTTTCCCTATGGGGTAAGGGTGTTGGTAAAGAAGCTGTTAGGCAAAGTTTGGGATGGCTTAAAGAGTATGGGAAAGAATATGCTCATACAACCATACTGGATAATAACACAGTGTCAATCAAGCTCATTGAAAGTTTGGGATTTAAGAAATTTGGTAAGGCAAGGGAATGTGAATCGTGGTATCAGAAGAAGTTATAACTAATTCTACGATACTTGTCACTGGCGGAACTGGCTCTCTAGGACAAGCCTTTATTAAAGAAGCCCTCAAATTGAACCCAAAAGCTATCAGGGTATTCTCCCGTGGGGAGTATGAACAATCTGAGATGGAAAGGGTATTCAATGATAAAAGGTTAAGGTTCCTCATTGGTGATGTTAGGGATAAGGAAAGGCTTTACAGGGCAATGAATGGTGTGGATATGGTAGTTCATACTGCTGCCCTTAAAAGAGTTGAGGTCTGTGAATATAATCCGATGGAAGCTCACAAGACAAATGTTGATGGTTCGGAGAATGTAATAAATTGTGCTATTGATAATAAAGTAGATAAAGTATTAGCTATCTCGTCTGATAAAGCTGTTCACCCCATCAATGTCTACGGGGGAACGAAGCAGCTAATGGAGAAGCTAGTTATTGGAGGCAATATCTATGGTGATACTAAGTTTAGCTGTATAAGACCTGGTAATTTTCAGACCAGTAAAGGTAATGTTTTAGAACTGTGGAGACAAGAGCTAGAAAAGGGAGAGGAGATTACTATTACCGATATAGAAATGAGTCGTTATTGGATAGTGCTTGACAGGATTGCCTCTTTTGTTACACAATGTCTGGGTATGATGAAAGGTGGAGAGATATTCATACCCAAGATGAGTAGAGTAGAATTAAAAGAGCTTTTGAGGTTATTTAAGCCTGATGCTAAAGTCAAGATAATAGGCAAGCGCCCAGGAGAAAAGTTGACGGAGCTATTGTTTAATGAAGGTGAAGAGCCTATTGAGTATGAAGATTATTTTGTGATAAGGGGAAAGACTTGATTATAGCGGAGATAGGGCAAAACCATTGTGGCGAGATGTGGTTAGCTAAAAGTCTAATTACAGAAGCAATGCTTGAGGAAGCTGACCTAGTTAAGTTTCAACTCTATGACCACAATATGTTGTATAAAGATCATCCAGAGATATCAGATGTAGCGTTATCATTTAGTCAAGCCAAGATGCTTTTTGATTATGGGGAGAAGATAGGCATTGAGGTATTCTTCTCTGTGTTTGATGTAGAGAGGGTAAAATGGTGTGAGGAAATTGGAGTTAAGAGATATAAGATAGCCAAGAACTTAGGTGACGAAACTGTTTTGGCTATTATTGATACTGGCAAGCTAGTAATTAGTTCTCGTGAATTATCCCCGACTATGTTTGATGAATATAAACAACTATACTGTGTAAGTAAGTATCCGACCTTATTGAGCGATTTACACTTTGATTTTGACAATGGATTTATAGGGTTCTCCGACCACACGATAGGCCTTGACGCTGCCAAGATAGCCCTAGCTCGTGGTGCGAGTATTATAGAGAAACATTTTGCGGTTGACCACCATACAGGGATAGATGCCGAATGGAGTATGACTCCAGAGGATCTGAAGGGATTAAAAAGGTGGGAATTGGTCTGTAAGGAGGTAATCTAAAATGGATAGATGGAGACCTGTTGGGTGGAAGAGCTTAGGCAACCCAGACACACATTCAGTTTATGAGGCAGGGGCTGATGCTATGCTGGAGGCATTGAAGAGTAAAGATGATACCGTTAGGCTTAATATGGATGGAGTAAGTAGGATACCAGCACATGGCAAATACCCTGAGATTATCATAGAAGGGAAACCTTATGACTTGGGATGGCTAGTCTTTATCCCAGAGGACGCTCATTCAGAACCACCCAAGCCACAGGATACAAGTTGGTAATTGACATTATAAAGAGGTAGGTTAATGAGAATAGTAGCAATAATAACTTCTCGGTGGGAATCAACTAGGCTTCTAGGGAAAGCTCTCATAGATATTTGTGGGAAGCCGATGCTCCGAAGGATTGTGGATGCTGCTTATCAGTCAACGTATATCTGTGAGGTTGTAGTTGCCACAACCCCTAGTAGCGAGCCAATTATTCAGTATTGCCAAGATAACCTCATCCCATTCTATATTGGGGATGAGGAAGATATTTTAGGTAGAATCTACGGAGCTGCGAAGCAATCTGAGGCTGATATTGTAGTTCGCCTGTGGGGAGATGCCCCATTAGTAGAATCAACCCAAATAGACGCTGTTGTTGAGTATGCTCTATCTATAGAGGACAATGATTATTACGCTTCACTATCAACTAAGTATGGGGTGGTTTCTATCGTGCCATTTGAAGTGCTTGAAAAATTAAACAAGGAGCTTCATGATCATGAAGCTCGGCATTGGATTCATAAAAGTTTGGATGAAGCAAAGGCAACAGTAGATACTCAAGAAGATTTAGATGAGGTTTGTGAATTATGGGCTATATCAGAGAGATAACTGATTATAAGGCTTGGGATAATTTTGTTGAGTCAACTGAACAAGGAACTATTTTCTCAACAAGTAAGTGGCTCACTTTATTAGATTTGCCATTCAAGATTTATGGTTATTATAAAAGTAATGTGTTATTTGGCGGGATGGCTAATTTTGATAAACCAGCACCTCTAACCCCGTTTCAAGGTATTCTAGTTGCTAGGGACAGTCAAGCAAAGTATACTACTAGAATGAGCCTCCATAATGAAGTCGCTAAGGCTTTGGTAAATTATGCTCCAAGTCATTTTTACAATCACTACACCTTCCCTGATATTAGACCATTCAAGTGGGATGGGTGGCAATGTGATGTTAGATATACTTATGTGGTTGATTTGACTGATATGGACAGGTTATGGGAAGGATTGGAGAAGCAAACAAGATACGAAATAAATCATGCTCTTAAAACATATCAACCCTTTATGACTCCAGATGTCAATGTTTTTAATAGTCTTTATAGTGAGACCTTCAAAAGAAGAGGACTAGAGAGGCCAATAGATAGTGAGATGGTTCAGAGATTATGTTTTACTTTGAATGCTGCTATCTTCTGTTCTCTTTCGCCTGACTCAGTTGGTTCTATGGCAGTATTCATTGAGGATAACAAGCGTGCTTACTATCTTCTTGGGGCATCGAATGATACTGGTCAGACCAGTTCGCTAACACTCTGGTCTGCTTTTGAGAAATTAGCCAGGGCAGGTGTTAAGGAAGTAGATTTAGTCGGCTGTAATAATGAGCAGATTGGGCTTTTTAAGCGAGGGTTTGGCGGATTACTCAATCCCTATTATGGTGTAACGAGGAGATAATGTATAGAGTAGGTATAATTGGTTGCGGGTTTATAGGTGTAGAAGCACCAGATAGCCATTTTAAGGCTTATCAAGATTGTAGGGATACAGAGGTAGTGGCTCTTTGCGATAAGGAGGAATGGAAGGCAGACAGACTCCTGCCCGATGAAAACATAGAATTGATTACTGCAAGTTATTGGGATATGTTAAGGTTGACTAATCCGGATATAGTCTCCGTCTGTTCCTCTGTTGAAACTCACTGTCAGATAGTCTGTGATATAGCGCCTTATGTCAAGGCAATTTATTGCGAGAAACCGATAGCTACTACACTTGAAGACGCTGATAGGATGATAGAGACTTGTCATAAGTATAATGTTATCTTGCAAGTTAATCATCAGAGAAGATTTATCAAACCTAAGATGAGGTGGAGTAGGGGGATACTCAACAACGGCACTCACGCTATTGATTTGGTAAGACAACTATGCGGTGATGAATGGCAAGACAAAATAGAGCTAGAGTATGTGGATAGTATGGATTATCCTCCTGTCTTTGAGTTGGATATAAACAGAAGTGATAGGAGACCTATTCTGAAGGGCGTAGAGCATCTAGTTCAATGCCTGAAAGAAGGTAAGCAATCATTATCTAGTGGTGAGGAAGCTCGTAAGACACTACATCTAGTGTTAGTATTTGTGGGGCAAATTATCCTTGACCAAGTAGACGCTAAGAGGTTGCAAACACTAAGTAGAGGTAAGAATGACAGAAATAGAGCAAATCCTCCAGAGTAATATTCTTTCAGGTTTCAGAGGAACTCCATCTGGTCATCTTGGTGGCGAGTATGTTCAAGCATTAGAAGCTCAATTTAGAGACTACTTTGGGGTAGACTATGCTATAGCACTCAATTCAGCGACAGCAGCCCTTCACGCCTCTTTGGTAGCCTGTGACGTTGGTGTTGGTGATGAGATTATTGTTAGCCCATTCACTTTTAGTTCTTCAGCCAGTTGCGTATTGATGGTAGGGGCAAAGCCTGTTTTTGCTGATATTCAAGATGATATATTCTGTATTGACCCTGACAAAATAGAGGCTTTAATAACCCCAAGAACTAAAGCAATCATACCAGTTCACCTCTGTGGGCATCCTGCTGAGATGGCTGCGATAATGAGGCTTGCCTACAGATATAATCTAAAAGTTATTGAGGACGCAGCCCAGTCTATTGGTGCTGTTTATAGGGGTAAATATACTGGCACTATTGGAGATTGCGGTGTATTTTCTTTCAATCAGAGCAAGCATATTAACACTGGCGAGGGTGGAATGCTTATTACTAATGATGATAAGATTGCCAGGATAGTTAGGGCAGTCCGCAATCATGGAGAAATATCAGACCCAGAATTAAGAGTAGTAGGATACAACTACAGGTTATGTGAAATAGAAGCAAGTCTAGCGTCAGAACAATTTAAGCAACTTGATGAAATGACGGCTCACAGAATAAAATTGACTAATTTAATGTCAGAAGGATTGAAGAGAATAAAAGGGTTTACTCCCCCAGTAACTTATCCAGATTGCCGCCACGTTTTTTATACTTATGCGGTAAAGTTTGATGAAGCTCTTGCTGGGATGAAGAGGGATGAATTCCAGGACAAGATGATTGAAAATGGCATTTATTTTGGTAAAGGTTATGTCAAGCCTCTTTACCTATTACCGATTTATCAGCAGTTTGGTTATAAGGAAGGTTTATGCCCTGTTACCGAGAAGATATGGAAACAAATTATGGTAACGGACATCTTCAAATTTCCTATGCCAGAAGCTAGAGTTTACGATATTCTTAATAAAATAAAGGAGATATTAGAATGATACGAATATAGTGTAAAAACTCAATAAATGTGTTCTAACAAAGAGGAACTCTTATGGGTTCCCCTTTTAGTGTCTATGGTATAATAGATAGTAGGGGAGTATTGAATGGAAAAACCTAATGTGTTTACAGTTAAGCACGAAGATAAGGAAATGCAGGTAATTATCCCCGACACAGGGGATAAGAGTGAGAATGAGTTTCTGGAAGTAGCAGAGAGGGAAAAGACTTTAGACCAGCTAAAAAAGAGGCCAGCCAGAGAAAAGAGCAAGCTGAGCGGTGAGGATAGGGCTGGTGCTATTAAAGAATATAATGACTGGAAGAAGCAAAGGGAGAGTAGAACAATAAACCCAAGATATTATTCTGTGGGAAGTTATACGTCTTAACCTGTATTACGAGGAGGTATTATAATGACAGAAGTATCAATCGTTCAGGGGGCAACAGAAGTTAGTGTAGTGGGGGCTATCCCACTAGTAGATGACCAAGCTATTACATTCGGCACTGATGGGACAGTTGAACTCAAATACAATGTTGATGATGCCAATGCTAACCTTTTGATGTTATTGTTCCCTGAAGGTGGGGCGGTGGATGTTCCTGTCTTTGTCTTGGGGGATGCCACCACCGATAAAGACTTAACCTTTTTCAATGGCATTACCGAGCCCACCCTAGCAATCATAAATGATGCTGGTGATGCCTACGTGTCGTTAGATGCGGGAGATGACTCAGTAGCAACAGCTAAGGGTCTTTACTTCTATCTTGCTGCTGACGAAGATGTAGAGATAATCAACCTGAGTGTTACTGGCACACCTAGATTGTATTGGGACGAGTCGCAAAACTCGATTCGTTTGACGTCAATTCTTGAACTGGACAACCACCTCTATATAAACAATAATAAATACATCTACTCCACAGCGGGGCCGACAGCAGTGGCACAAATCAGTGATGGAGGCTTTTTTTCGGTTCTAGGCATAAGGATGGCAGATACTAAGGCAATCAGTGGTGGTATAGCATCTTTAGATTACTTCACTATCAATGTCTACAACACTGCCGACCCTGCTTGGAAGGAAGTGGTCAGGTTCACTAATCCAAATGGGGCAGGTGAAACTGGTGAAATTGGCTTCTTTGGGGCTACACCAGTTCAACAGCAGACAGGCGTGGCTGTCAATGCAGCAGGCATCCATGCCGCCCTAGTTAATTACGGAATAATAACAGCGTAAAGGAGGATTAAGTGGCTAAAGAAATTAGTGAAAAAACAGTGCATCTTGGTTTTACTGTACGGAAGGCAGAAGGTTCTCCCGCAGAAGTGTCTGGGGTAATCAGCTACGATGTGAGTTCTGACGGTATATCAGAAAACAGGTCAATGGATTTGAAACTTACAGATGCTCAGGAAACACAAGTAAAAACATTTGCTGGCAAAGCTTTGGCAGACGCTAAAAGCAAAGAGGGTGCGTAATAAAAGATAAAGAAATAGAAAAGGCTGTCCAATTAGTTGAACTACAGAAGGATTTAGCCGAGCTTACCAAGCAGGCTTTGGCTGTCTCAGGGGCAATACAATATATCCAGCAGAAGATAGCTATGCTTAATAAGCCAGAGAAGAGAGATAATGAGGGCTAAAGATGGGAACTACCGCTGTGTCGGTATTAGAACAGCGCCTAGCTGAACAAATTGGGGATTATCTCCAGGTTGCTGTCACCACCGCTATTGGTGCTGGTGTATCAATTATCAGCACTAACTTACAAACCTATGATGGTGGCAGGGATGACTACTTCATTGACTGGTGGGTTTATATCACTGACGAAGGCAATGCTGGTGTTCAGAGACAGGTTTCTGATTACGCTACCGCCACAGGAACTCTAACTGTTAGAGGAACAAATCTTACGGATGATGGTGCTGACCTAGCTACTGTCAGGCTACACCGCTATAACAGAGACTATTATATCAATGCCTTCAACGATGCTGTCAGGGAGACCTTTCCTACCTTTAATAAGCAATACGACATTATGGAGTTAGTAACTGGTAATATCTTGCCTAACTCCCATTTCAGGGATTGGGCAGTCAGCACTGCTCCTGATAAGTATTCAATGCAAGATGCCAATATCACAGCTACGGCAGACACTACTGGTGGGAATTATCGTGGTGGGGCAAAGTCAATGAAGGCTACTACTGGGGTTGGTGGTGCGGGTAAGTATGTCTACATTTCATCTGATAGTTACCCAAGATTACTGGATTTAATGGGGTTATCAGTTTCTTTCTATTGTTGGGCTAATCCTGAAGATGCTGATGATGCTACCATTGAAATCTATACCAAGCAGGCGGATGGAACTGCTCAGACTTTAACATCTACTACGACTTGTCCTGCGGGTGAGTTCACCCTTCTAAAACTAGAAAGCCAAGACTTAAATGATGACTTAGTGGAAATTCAGTTCAGGTTTAAGATTGCTACCGCCTCTAAGTATGTCTACTTTGACCATGCTAGGGCATTAGGACGTAATCAGGTAGAGTATCTTTTACCAACCGATATTAAGGATGGTAGATTAGCTTCTGTGAAAATCCAGTCAAGGGGTTACTCGGATAGAAAATGTGATGACATCTTTCCTCGTGAGTGGGAACCTATTTATCACTGGAATATAGTAAATGATGGCACAGATAAGTTTCTCCAATTAGGCTCTTTACATCTTGAGGATAGGATTATCAGGCTGACAGGATACGCTCCTATGTCCACTGTTAGTGCCTACACAGATACGATTGAGGCAGATGGTGAGGTAATCAATCGCTTCATTGCCTATGCTAAATATAAGTTATATCAGAGTATTGAGGGGCCAGTATCCTCTCAGGCCATAGGCAGGTATGAAAGCCAATCAGCCAAGGCGTATAGGGAGTATCTAAGACTCAGTCATATCAGCATGCCAATCCCAAAGCACAGCCTTAAACTGTGGAATTATGTCAAATAATTAGGAGGTCTATTTTGCTAATACGACTAAATTTCCTATGATTCCTCATATAAATATTATACCACAAAAGGATATGTCATGGCAAGTAGCTACGTAAAAGAAAAGCACGATATAGGCATCCTCCGCAGTGACGGCACTACCAAAGTCGGGTTAATGATGGCGAGGGATAAGAACGACATACCTAGATACTCTATGTATGCCAAGAAGAAGCTCACCGACCAATACTTTACTGGTCTGCCTGATTACGGCTATCAAGACCCTGAAGAGGAAGTTCCCATTTCACAGGATGATTGGCGTAGTGGACTAGGGTTAGAAATAGCCGATAGTGATGACCCAAAGCGATACCACAAGTCAACTACAGATATGAGGTTCAAGGGCAAGGCTATCTCTGGCACTAAATCTACCGCTATTTACGGCACAAGCGGATGGAGAAGCCCCACTGGTTTTACAGACCCTAATACTCGTTGGACTAATGAGGAGTCAGCTTATGATGAAGATACTGCTACCAAGGCTACTGGGAGTAGAATCGGCGCTGGTAATATCTCTATTTATTTAAGCATAGAATCTACTTCTTGTGATAGTGTTCGTTACTATGTAACCAATGGAACACAGCCAATAACCAACCTAAAAATAGAAGTTTATTACAGCGCTGGGTGGAACACCATTCTTGACGCTATGCCTACTTTAGGTGCGTGGACGACTGTTGCTATCGGCTCTACGCAGGATGTTACCAACGCAAATCTAACATTTACAGTTAATATTGGGAATGGAACAATCTTTCTGCACGAATTTGATTACAATATCGCTGGTAACTGCTCTCTTGGTGCTGCGGTTACCAAGTCTGATTTTAATGACCACCTTTACATAGGAAGGCTAACTGAACTCTGGAAGGTAGATAAAACTGCTGGCACAATCTCATACATCAGGGGTTTTCCTGCTAATATCTCCAGCTTAGCTGCCTTTAGTGATAGCCGTCTCTATATCGCCATAGGTAATTCCGATGCTTATTGGTATATGGACACCGCCGAAGCCTTTACTGAAAGCACAGCAGCAGTTACAGACTTTAAGTATTTTGCTATGGTAAATGCTGCTACCCCTGTTCTTTGGGGTAGTGACGGGGTTAATACTATTCGCTCAAATACCAATCCTATCAATGGTGGGGCAGCTTGGTCAGGACAGACTACAGTAGATACCTCATTCCACAGCATAACAAAACTATTATCCAGGTCAGGGGCACTCTACATTATGAAAGAGAATCGCCCTTACTATCTCAATAGTGCTGGTGCTGTTCAATCTGATTTGGCTCCAGAACTAGAAGCTCTAAAGGCATCAACTGATAATGGGAAGAACGCTGTCGTTTGGCTAAATAAACTTTATATGCATTGGGGGGAGCAGTCTCTGCTGGAAGAGGATAGCGGCACTAATACTTGGCGCAGCCCTGCCTTATTTTGCACTGATGCCTCAGAGTATAATGGAGTAGTATTTGCTATAGCTGGGGATGACCAATACCTATATGCCATAGTGGATAACAGTGCGAGTATTGAGGTATTGGCAGGACGATTGGAGACAATAGATGGCACGACTGATTGGGTATGGCATTGTATTAACGAGACTACCTTAACTGGCTGTGAGGCTGCTTGGGTGTCTAGTGTTTATCAAAAGAGGTTATGGATTAGCTCTACAACCAGTACAGAAGACCTCTATTATTTACCTCTTCCTATCGGTTATGCTGATGTGGTAAACGATACTAACAGGAGTTTCCCAGCAACCACCCACTTTGACACCCCATGGCTACACGGTGGCTTTAAGAATACCGAAAAAGCCTTTACCGAAATAACTCTAACAATGGGGCATTCCTATGATGCTGCCATTGGATGGACTGTCCATTATCAGATAGTAGGAGATACCATTTGGACATCAATCGGAAACTTTTTAGGTTCAGCAACATCAATGACACAAACCCGTTATATACCTGCAGATATTAGTGGCAATAATCCTGTAAGCACGATGATGAGATTACGCTTCTATGCGTCAACAGACGACAGCACTATAACTCCTATTCTCTTAAACTTTCTCCTCAAGGCTGTTTTATACCCAGGTCAGAGGGACATAATAGTTTGCTCAGTTAAGTGCTCTGATGAACTCGTGCTCAAAGATGGGACAATAGATAGGGGTTCTCGTGATAATACCATAGCAGTTATTGATGAAGCAAGGGAAGCAACTTGGCCTGTCACAATTTATGACATTGACGGGAATACACAAACAGTTAAGTTCTTACCAGCCAATCCATTGTTCGTGGTAACAAAGGTAGAGAAGGGCAGGGTAATAGAGTCTGAATATAACCTAATCTTACAGAAGGTGGCATTATCCTAAAGGGAGGCTAGTATAATGGCAGACAATAATATCACCAACAGAATAGCTAAATTACTGGCTATGGTAGAATGTATTATGAAAATTATTCGTGATTTAGCTCGGCTGTTTTGTCAACATCAATTACAGATACAAGAACTTAACAAGTTGGTTGCTCAGTATAAGACAACAATCAGCAAGTGTGAGGCTGAGAGACTTTCGCTTAAAAGTCAGACACTTGTTGGGCATCCCAAACCTAATATAGAAATGATTGTGTTACTACCAGAAGGGGTTAAGCAGGAACTAAGTGAATATAAATTACTTTACGGGTTACTGGACTCCAAGTATTACTATTGCCGGGCAGAAGACTGGGCTGAGGTATTTAGTTGGATTTACCTTGAGTTTGATATGCCTTCGTATCTAGCACAAAGATTCGATTGTGAAGATAGCGCTTTGCTCTTGAAAGGCTTAGTTGCCAGCTTCTTTGGCTTGAATTATTTTGGTGTGGCAATCGGTAAGAAAGGAGAAGTATCACACGCCTTTAATTTCTTTCGCACTGAAAGAGGCTTATTGTTTTTAGAGCCACAGTCGGGTGAGTTCTTTTCTCCAAATGAAAAAGACTATACAATGGGGTATGTTTTATTATGAGTGTGGGGCAAATTATCCTTGACCAACAAGTGACCATACCCGCATCAGAATTGTGGGTGTTTGAGAATAAAGGTATTTTAGCCTCAATAGATAGGGGTTCATTCGCTAAATATGTAAAAAATGAACCGTAAATTGTAGTAGTAATAGCTACATGCCTTGGTTTGCTTTTTCATCTTAGCAGGAGGTCATGACAGAATGGCGACTGAAGAGGAACTAAAAGAACAAACCCGCCAAATAATATATCAGCTACATCAGGCTGTCGTAGGACTCCCAGGGACGGTAGAAAATGGCTTGGTGGGTGATGTTAAAGAAATAAAGACTGAACTCAGGACAATAAACGGTAGAGTGACTATAGTAGAGACTCTTCAGAAAGAAAGGCGCAAGTACAGCAAGAAAGCAATAGGCAGTATTCTTGGCGGAGCTGGAGCAATCGGAGTAGCTCTGTGGAAGGCTTTTACTAACTAAGGAGGACTAAATGAAAGAAGCTACTCGCATATTAGATACACCCTTTTATATCTACCATGAGAATGACAGGGTTTGGCTAGCGGGGATGACACCCGTAGGTATGCTGACGGACTATATTACCAACGAAGATTGGCTGGATTTTTTAAGAATAGAGTTATCCCAGACCCAACAATCTAAAGTCCCACAGATTATTAAAGACTTTATTGAAGCTCACAGAGATAGCTAACAAGCCTGTTCTTTATGCCTACGAAATTAAATTCTGACAGTTTTATGAGGTTACCCAATCATTACCATCCCATTTCTTTGAATAGAGTTCTTTCATCACAAAAGCTAACCAGAGTTGCTCCATTGAAGTAGCAACATATCTACAGTCTGGCAACCAATGGTTGAACTTATGTAGAAGCCAATAGGTTGGGAAGTAATCACCTTCCTGCTGGACAAAACCCTCTAATATCATCTTCTGTAACTGGTCTTGTGAAAGGTTGTGATTTCCCCAACCCATTTTAACCATATGCCCTTGAATAGCTTTGAGTCTCTTCGCATATCCCTCATGCCAAGAGGCATCCCTATTAAGTGCTTTAACGAATTCTATTCCGAGTTTAGCGTGTGCTTTTTTAATAATGAGATAAGGATAAATTGTTTTGAGTATAATATAAGCAAGTTGAGTATGAGCATGCCACTTTCCTTGAGGTTTTCTTATCCCATCTTTCCTGTCGTAGACATAAACCTTGCCACCAAACTCTGACACTATCCAATCAAGAACATAAGTATTTGTATTTGTAACGTAGATTTCTAGCTTATAACTATTCTCTCCTTTAATCACCCTTCGGATTGATACTGTTCCTTCTCCATCAAATAACCCAGCTAGATATGCTACGGCAGTATGAGGTATCGGTTTCTCATGTAGACCACGTTGCATCTTGATATAAGGCTTGCTAGTGTCCATTATCCCTCATTCTCTGGTATATCTTTCTCCTTGTCTGCTCTGACCTTACACATGATTTTTATAATATCTCGTGTTCTCAATTCACTTAATGAATTAAGCACCATATCAGCCCCAAACTCTAAAGCCTGTTTCATAAACTCTCTTTCATCACTTCCTATTTTCTCGCCTGTATGTGGGTTAAAAATAATATCAATCAAAATTCCATCCCCACTTGTTGTCATATAGTCAATTGGATTCCACCAACCATCAGGCCTCCAGCTCTGTAGTGCCATCTTTTTTAGCATCATTATCCCTCCTTCTCTGGTATATCACTAAAATCAAACTCAATATCAAAGTTATCTTTTAAGAACTGAACTACACCACAAGCTAGATTATCAATACAATCCTCTGGAATTGATAATCTATAATTATTACTAACCCCGTGCATTATCTCGTGCCAGAAGATTACCTCTCTCTGCGATTGGGGGCAGTTTGGTTCTATCTCTAGCACTTGAGTTCTATGATTGATAGTGCCTAGTTTATCTTCATCTGATTGTAAATGAGGATTAAAAAGCACTTCGTAAGTGTGAAGCCCTATTTTTATTCTAGGCTTAATTGGTAGTTTTATCTTTCTCCTCCTCTATTGGTTATGTAATATACATTGGCTAAAGTCGCCTATGCATTTAGTTCTAATTGTAGAATTGGATAATAGTGCTTTAGAGAAATCACAGACTAAGTGGCAATGCTTGGTAGTATCAACACACTCCACCACAACTAACTCAGGACAGCACACATTTTCCTTGTCCGTATTATCCATCTTTCTCCTCATCTATCAATGGCTTTACTTCCCAAGTTAATATAGCTGCTGGATGTTTTATAACTACACCTTGTGAATTGAGATAGGTAAGGATTGTTTGTATGTCCATTGGGCTCAAGAAATGAGGCATATTCCCTTGACCATAAGACCAATCAGTCATTTTTAATTTCTTTAGCCCACTCTTTATCTCTTCCTGCTCGGTCATCCTTCTTCACCGCCTTTATCATTGCTTGAATTGCTTTAGAGATAGCTTTATCCGCAGCATCTTCTAGTATTAGCCGAGGACAGTTGGCTACAATTGGACATTTGTCGCAAGCAACCATTCTCCCTATTAGTTTTCTAGCATCATCACAATAATCCACTAGCCTATGTTCCCCTTAATTTCTTGCCAATTATGAACACGCTTCAACTTTCCTGTAACATTTAAGCACCTTTTATTCCAAGGTTGGTCATAGAGTAATTTAACCTTGCTATCAGTTGACATCAGTTTATGAGGAGAGTCATCAATATGAAAATCATACTCTCCATTTCCATTGTCAATCCCGCTAAATGGTATCTGATGTTCTATAAGCCACTTGGCTAACCCATCATACCCCATAGACTTAACCCTGTTAGAAAAGATAACTAACTCATAGCCTTTAGACTTCCATTCATTCAAAGTCTCTATTGCTCCGTCTACAAGATTAGGCTTGCCAAAGACTTGCTCCTTAAACATCGTATCTATCAGAGAAGGGGCTACACCGAGAACATCAGCCAGGTCATAGGCAAATATAGCTGCTAGGGATAAATCAACCCCAAAGAAGTTTTTAACTATCTTACTAAATTGGTATTGGCAAACAACGCCATCTATATCAATACATAATCTCATAATTCTATATCACTCTCTACTTCATTGCCCCAGCAGTCCCAGCCTTCTACCTTTCTACGGGCAAAGAGTTCTATACGAGGTCTATCCCCAAAGAGCCTTACTATTCTATTTCTGACCTCATCAGGTTTCGTGCTGTGGCTAGTTTTGAGTGTGGACACAGCTGATGAAATGCTATTAGATACAACCAGCGAGTGTGCTTTCCCTTTTGTCCCAAGCAAGCAAACCTCAGCATTTGATTTAGCATAGTAACCAACGCCGAAAAAGAGCGAGCCATCTTTGTTTGTCTTCAACCAGCTAAACCCTAATGTCTTATAAGTAAAGCCCCAAGCCCGAATAACGGATAATGCTTCCTCCATTTGAGGGAACGTTGCCCACAAAAGCAAAACACTAGGGTTGTCAGCTATGCTAGCAATGGGCAATGCTTTAATGGACTCAATGTGCATTGTAGCATACTGAGCATTTACCCCAGCTTGTGGGACACCACCATTTTGATACTTCCAAGGTGGGTCGGCATATATTATCTGATACTTCTTATTCATCACACCCCTCTTCTTTTAGGCTCATTTAGAATATGGATTGGCTTATCCTTACCTCTTACTGCCATACCGAAATTCTCTGTTACTTTCATACATTCATCAATAGCTCCTTGGACATGAACCTCTAAGCCATGGCAGTTAAACACACTAAGTATTGCTATGAACTGTCCTCTTGTTTGAAATAGGAGTTTTTGATACTGATCGTTCGGTATTCTGATATATTCTCCACTCATATTCGCAACTCTCTACTTTATTGCCCTAGTAGCGATAGCCTCTTTTAACCTTTGATGGTCTGGTCTAGGGTAATCTAAGAACTCTTGCCAAGTCATACCAACGAATAAGTGAGGTTGATTTACCCACCTTGCCAACCCCACATAAAAAGGATCGTTGTAATGCGTATCATATCTCTGGACATAAGCTCTCTGGTTATTATCCCTTAGATAGTTCGCTCTCATTAAATCCTCTTGAGGAGTTGTATCAAACCCAACTAGCATATACCAATTACATCTCTTAATACCACCGTGTCTTAATAGGTTGATAGCCCTCTCAACAGTTGACAAATAGGCAGGGTGGTCAAAGGCAAATCGATATTCATAATGACCTATACTTGCCATTAGGTCTACAATTTCGGGGGTTAAGAGCCTATGGTCAAGCCCCTGGTTAAAGTCCACTTTAATTTTGTTCTCCCTTGCTTGATGGCATATCTTCTTAAAGTGTTGGGGCAATGCCAATATATTGTTATCCATTACTGTTACCTTTTTAGTTTTTCCATCCCACAAATCTAGCAAGTCACCAACAATGGTGATATAACCTTCTTTTTGAGGAACGATGCAGAACTGACACTTGCGGATACAACCCCTAGTAGTAAAGCCGTAATTTATTTTTGGTTTTATAGCGTCTATTTCGGGTGGGAGTGTAGTAGTTAAGTCCCACCCAGAACCACCAACACTAAGGTTTGGGCACAAGTTCTTAAATTGATTTGCTTTGTGACGGTTTTTGGTAAATATACAAGAGGCATAAGCCTTATCAGTCTGCCCTAACATCATAGGCATATCCCAAATAACTTCATCACCCTGAAGTTGATGCCACATTTCAATCTTCTTTAAGGCTATATTCGGAAGCGTGCTATCTATGTTTAAGAGTAATATTTTCATGGCTTACTGATTGTTTTATCCCACTCCTCTTTGAACAACTCCAAAGCCTCTAATACTTTCTCGGTCTGCCATTCCTTTATATTCAACTCAACGTGCTTCTTGTGTAGATTGTAATTAGCTATTTGAGTTATGCCCTTTACTAGAGCTTCTGTTATATCTTCGCTCATACATCCCCTGTAATAGCCGTTTTCTCTAGTGTCATCATATTTTCGTCCGGCTCAATGGCTATTCTTGGGCAACCAAGTTTAGAAGGCGGCGAACCCCAACGCTCAAGATAACTAGCTGGAACATTAGCCATATAAGCCCTTAACCAAGCTCCTGTCATTGTCGCAATAGTCTCAAAAGCCTTTATCTTACCTCTCTTGTACAGTAATCTTTGTGGTATATCAGGTGACTCTTGACCATGCAGATGACCCATTAGAGTAATGTGGGCATTAACCATAGACTGAGACAGCCTTAAAACTGCTAATGCCCTTGCCCCTGAAGTTCTTGCTGCTCCCTCTCCATGCCTAGCATGGATAATAATTTCATTGGTGCTTCTCCCACTCCTGCTAAATTTCAATACTAGGAAGCAAGAAACCCCAGCACAGGGTATTTGGTCATCCTCTTTCCGTTTGCGGTTAGCCCTTTTAAGAAGCTCTTTCATAAAGTCAAAGTGATGATACTTACGGATAGCATCATCGTGATTACCAATAATAAGCCCTAAACATTTATCCCAGATAGGGCTGAGTAACTCGTCTACCTTTTCTAGTTGTGCCGAACCGATGTTATCTTCCTCACCTTTCATCCAAGGGGCAAGTATTTTACCTTCCCACCGCTTAAAGTCAGAAGGGGTAATAAGGTCAGCATAGTCTCCCATTCCTACCCAAAGAGCCTTTCTATTGGTAGCTATCTCTTTAACCTTCTCCTGGAATAAATCCTCATGGAAATGGACTGCACCAGTGTGAAAATCGCCAAGAGGATATAGAAAGAATTTATCAGGTCTCCCGTAGTCAATTTTCTTTTCAATTACCTCCAATATAACCTCCTAGTATCTATCTTATAGCAGTTTAAGCAATACCTCTTTATCCATCCAGTTCCAGATGAGAGGAGTCCCTATTTAGACCACCTATGTAAATTCAATCGGCACAATTTAATTTTACCTCCCACGCACCAAATTCCTTTTTATACTTCTCGGCACAATCTTTACAGTATCTACCAGATACTTCTCCCACTCTATATTCCATATCACTTCTATCTAAGATAAGGTCATTAAAGGCTATGTAGATACTCTCATCAAGTTCTCTAACTAAATGCCCGCAACACAAATGGATAAGGTAGAACTCTTCAAGTATATGGCTCACTAAGCCATAAATATCCCCATCCCTCAAGAGATGGTCAGTCTTAGTGCGCTCACACCAATAAGTAATCGTATCTATTAGCCGTTTACGCTTTTCTTCTGATTCAATCATTTTATCTCCTTACTTCAATTGAATTTCAATAAGCTCATTATTAGCATCTAAATACAGAAGATAATATACACCATTTTTAATTGCTACCCAAGCAGGGTGTTGTATATCAGTGAACCCCATCTCCTCTAACAACTTCTCCATTGATGAAAAATCTGTGTTCATCTTACCTCCTATAACTCTTCCTATTTGATAAATGAGTATATCTGATGTGGGTCTATCGGGCTGACGCAGTAGTGAGCGTCAAACTTCACCCCAGCTTTAATAGCTAGGTCGTAAAGCGCCACGCTATCCTTACCGCCACTGAAAGCTAAGTAGTAACCCTCCTTCGGTTGCCAAGTTTGAAGTAACTGTATAGCAAACTCTACTTTGTTTAACCCAGTTTCCATTTCAAGCTGTTCTAATCCCATAATACCTCAGCATATATTATCTGATACTTCTTCATCACTTATCCATTCCCGTGTAAATCCAACCAGTTCTTATAATCCAGGATTACATACTTATCCCCTAGAGCCCTATCGTATATCACAGCCACAGGTATCTTTCCTTTACCTGCTAATCTAGTGGCTTCGGACATAATGTTTTGTAAATACTTTGGTGTTTTTATATGTGATTTTGCTTCTATATGGAACATACCAGAGGCAATATCCTTCTTCCCTGCTCTACCATCAGCCCTACCACCGACATCCCTAGCTATTTTCTTCTCTAAATACTTACCACGCCTTCTTCGGTTACGCATTTCTTTAGACTTTAATGTATTCTGGTGGTTTATTTCTTTTAGTTC
>CEPX01193760.1_pt1 | contig 33723 bp, 32 predicted proteins | sample 361361 | NCBI WGS metagenome assembly CEPX01 (sample SAMEA2619974, study PRJEB7988) | marine metagenome | biome: marine biome (ENVO:00000447); feature: mesopelagic zone (ENVO:00000213) & marine oxygen minimum zone (ENVO:01000065); material: "saline water (ENVO:00002010), including plankton...
CTTCTACCTCTTTTCCCAAAACAAACCACCCACTATCCAAAACCTTCTGAACAGCCTCCTCAACCTCCCCTTTTATCTTAGCATGCTGTCTTTTCATATCTGATAATAATATCATCCTAAAATAAATCTCAATCTATTTTTAAACCCCCCCATTTAAATTAACAACCAATTGGTAGCACTAAACCACAACAATGCGTATAAACAAAATTTTATTCAAGATTCTATGGCAGGACACCATTAACTAATCGCGAGGATGAAGTTTTTGCAGCAGGAAGAGATTTTCAGAGATCTTATGGTAACGTGGTATTTCACTATAGTCTCTTGGGTACTATGCGTTTCCTCGGAAACTTTGCACACCTTGGAGATTCTGCACAAAATCTAGTTGATTCTTACAGAAAAGCTAGTGAAGCATTAGCTCAATATCCTAATAAAAAGAGTAGCGATGATTTAAAAAAACTTGCTCGTGATTTTTGGTCTAAGCTAGAAGGATCTTGCAAAGAGTGGGGTATAGAAGTTGAACAAAGAGTAGATGAAAAGCTTATTGCTGAAGTTAAGCAAATTTTGCAAGAATCAGGAGACCCTACAGCCTAATTTTTAGTTTATCCCTTCATTATATCATACAATTATACATACTAAACCACAACAATGCTTATAAAACAACCCAATCTTTCTTTCCTGTCAAAATGAAAGGTGTAATACTCGCCGGCGGCACAGGTTCTCGAATGTTTCCATGCACAAAAGTAACAAACAAACATCTCCTTCCAGTTTACAACAAGCCAATGATTTACTACCCGCTCTTTACTTTGCTAAACGCTGGTATAAAGGAGATTATGATTGTATCAGGACCAGGACACGCAGGTCATTTTGTCAACCTCCTTGGCTCAGGAAAAGAATTCGGAGCAAAACTAAGTTACGAAGTGCAGGACGAAGCAGGAGGAATAGCACAAGCTCTCGGTTTAGCAGAAGATTTTGCAGACCAAGGCCCTGTCGCAGTGATTCTCGGAGATAATATTTTTGAAGATAATATCCAAGATTATCTTGCAGAATTCGAACAAAATCAAAATCAGCAAGGAGCTCGAATCTTCTTAAAGGAGGTCGACATAAAAGGTGCCAAGAGATTTGGTATAGCTTTAGTAGAAGGAGATAAAGTAAGTTATGTAGAAGAAAAACCAGAAAACCCAAAATCAAATCTTGCAATGACCGGTCTTTACATGTTTGACGCTCAAGTTTTTGATATGATTAAAACCTTGAAACCATCCGGGCGCGGCGAACTAGAAATAACAGATACAATAGATTATTATGTTCAAAAGGGAAAATGTTATTTTAACAAGGTAGAGGGTTTCTGGTCAGACGCCGGAACTTTTGAATCACTAAACAATGTAAGCAACCTGATCAGACAAAAAGAATCAGGCTCAGAACAAGGTCAGGAAATAAAAAAAGATATATCAAAAGATTTTCAAGGAAAAAACATCCTAATAACAGGCGGCTTAGGTTTTATCGGAAGCAACCTAGCTCACAAATTAGTTAAATTCAATCCAAATAAAATCACAATTGTGGATTCATTAGTAGAAGGTTTAGGCGGAGATCCAAATAATGTAAAAGAAATCAAAGACAAGTTAGAAATTTATTCTGGAGAAGAAGGTAATATAAAAAATATTGAAAAAATGAAACCCCTTATTCAAGAAGTAGATTATGTTTTCAATCTTGCTGGCTCTTCTAAACACACTGGCTTAGACGAAAAAGAACTTAATTTTGATTCTGAAGTAAATTTCCACGCACAAACACAATTTTTAGAAGCAATAAGACAAGTTATGATAGAAAATCCAGAAAAAAAACTTTCTATTGTTTTTGCTGGAACTCGCGACCAGTATGGAAAAATCCCTTACCAAGATCTCCCAGTAAAAGAAGATTATTCATCCCAAAGCTTAACAGACTACCAGTCAGTCAGCAAAAACGCAATAGAGTCCCACCACACAATCCTTCATAATGTCCTGCAAGAAAAAGGCATAACAGGAATAAAAATCACTTCCGCTAGATTAACTAATACTTACGGACCAAAACAATCAATAAAAGCTAATTCGGCAGCCCCCACTTTTATTCAAAAGGCTTTGACTAATGGAACAATTGAACTCTGGGGCGGCGGAGAAGTTCTACGAGACTTTAATTATGTTGATGATGTCGTAGACGCTTTACTGCTTTTAGGAATCTCAGAAAAAACCGGAGGCCAGATATACAATCTTGGTTGTTGTATTGAAGCTAACGGAGAAATAGCTACTCTCAGTGGCGGAAATTTAAAAACAATAAAAGAATTCGCAGAAGCTGTAATCAAAATTGCAGGCAGCGGTCAGATAAAGACAATTCCATATCCCCCAGACAGAAAAAATATAGAACCAGGTCATTTTTGCTCAGATATTGCAAAAATCGCAAAACTCGGCTGGACACCTAAAACAAGTTTAGAAGATGGCATAAGAAAAACTATTGATTTTGTGAAGTCATGTCAAGAACCAATGATTTAAACCGTCACAACTATTAAGAATTCGCAAATTTAATCATGCAAAGATCATATCAAAATGTACTTGTTCTACTAATTTTTTCAAATCAGGGGTGTTAAGGTTGCTAACAGATCCCTTGCAATATGCGAGAATACTATCGATACCCCCTTGATAGTTTGGTCCTGCACAAAAAGGCCGATGATGTTCTTTTAGTAATGGAAGACAGTTCATTAAACTACTTATTAATGGCGGATGAATTTCACCTTTATCAAATTCTTCCTTAATAAAATAAAAATATGCTTCTGCACCTGTACCAAATTTAAGTTGTATAGGACCCTCTTGTAAATCTTCAAGAAATGCTGCTTCCCTCTCAGAATATGAATCGCTCTGTTCTGATGGATCAGCTCTTGGTCTTTCACAAACTTCATTTGCCATAGATATTGACTAAAAATACCCTTTAAATAATTTTCCCAAAATTTTCACCCCAAGTGAGTAGAGAACCACCCACCCCGCCCCCTAACACAAAACTACTCACTAACCAACTCCAGAATTATCCACCCCGCCCAGCAAACTAATTTCCTCACCTAAAAATTCTCCTAAATCATCTTTATATTCAAAACCCAGCCTGCCGAATTTATCACAAGCAACTTCATAAGATTTCTGATTTAGCAAAGGCGATTTTGTAATTGTAACTTTCAAATCAGATTTATGCTTCTTAATTGCCTCAACAATCTCATTCACAGTATAATTCTTAGTCAGCACATTATAAAGTTCTCCCGGCTTTCCGTGTTTTTCAACAAACTCATATGCACGAATAGCATCACTCAACCCAAGATAAGGCCGCTTACTACTAAGAGCAGAATCCCAAAGTGTCAACGGTTTATTCATACAAGCCAGCCACACAAACTTATTAACAGCAGTATGAAACCGCATCCCAATACTCTTCCCGTAAATAGTGCCCTTCCGTAAAACAAAAGTCTGAATCCCGTTTTTCCCATTAGCATCCTGCACAATTTTTTCAGATTCTAATTTATAAACAGCATAAGGACTTGAAGGATTCAAATCTTCCATTGCAGTATTCTCATCCACCACCCCAGCCGCCTCCCCATACACACTTGTCGAAGAAGGAAAAATAAATTTCTTAACACCTGCATCAATCGCAGCATTCAAAACATTCTGAGTTCCAATCAGATTAACCTTCTTACACTCTTCTGGTTTGTCAATTGTCTCAGGAGCATTTGTCATAGAAGCAAGATGAATCACAACATCAATCCCAACCATCACTTTTTTCAACAATTCCAAATCACCAATATCCCCCTCAATAAATTCAACCTTCACATGAGTTTTAGGTAAATCAAAAAGCGAACAATATCTTTCAGTAGATAAATTATCAAGAATTCTAATCAGCTCAATATCCTCCCTCTTAACATATTCCTGAATCAATGCACTCCCTACATGCCCTGATGCCCCTGTTATAAGGAATTTAAGTTTTTTTTGTTTGTTCTGGTACTTTAATTTTTCAACATCTACTCTTATAGAATCAATTTCATTTTTTAAATTTCTCAACTCAGGATTAAGGTAATCCATTAAATTATTCTTTTCTTTTTATTTAAAAGATTATGTATACTTAAACATACAGTTTCTAAAAAAAGAAATTAATAAGTTTTTTCCAAAACATTAAAATGTTGTTGGGAACTCATAATCCTGACCCCTAGAAGTATCATAAATCTTAATCCCTAAACCATCCCTATTTAGTCTTTCAACAGTATCATAAATATCTAAATTGTCTCCAGTAAGAGCTTCATAACCCCAAATCAAGCCCGCCGCACTTTCACCAATCAATGGAATCTCTCTTACATCATCAGGCCTGTAATTCGCAGTGTCTACTCTTGATAATCTTCCCTGATTACTAATTAATTCTTTTAAATGCTCAAAAGGAACAAATCTGTATTCTGCTCCCTCTGGTAACATTAAATCAGAACTTCTTGCTTTTAATTGTCCAGTAGTTGAAAAGTACATTTCTAATGAATTCCAATCAGCCCCTAAGAAATCTTGCTGTGGTTTGTAGTCTACATCTTCCCTACCAATTCCAAATTGTTCTGTGATTTCTCTTGCTCTTGCTTCTAATTGGTCTTTAATACTAAAAAGCCTTGGATCCTGAGCATATTTAGGATCATCACATTCTGATCTTGGAGCAAAAGCCATAGAAGCCATATAACCACAAGGTTCATGAATCAATATATTAGGGCAATGAACATACGGAGACCTTCTCTGGAAAATTACTTTTGCATCCTCTGTTGCAGTTAAAAATCCAACAGATAAAGAAGGATTAAATCCTAATTGAGGTGCAAAAGGCTTCCCCTGTTCAATAGCTGTATTCATCCCATTAATGTAATGAAAAGGCATTGATCCACATTCTACAACATCACAACTTTCAGCATTATCACCATTAAGGGTGCGACCAAAACCAACTCTATTAGCAAAAGCAACCCAAGAACTTTTCCATCCTTTTTCTGCTCTAGGAGCCCATTCAGATTCAACAAATTCTTTTAATCCAGGATTTAATTCAACTGGGATATCATTTCCAATAACTTCCAATTTTCTTCCACTAAAGGGATAAACATCAATCCAAGCACCTTGTCTTGCCATCAAAAAAGTTAAGAAAAATCATTTATAAGTATTGTTGTGGTCGAACATATATAATAGAAATATATTTTTAACTTCTTCCTTTTCCCAATCCTACCCATAACTGTTGAGCAAGCTGAGGATTAGCCACCCTCATCAAAGGAGATAGCGGTCTTCCAAACTCTCTCCATTTTTCATGTCTAACAATCTGCCCATTCTGCCCTACTAAACAACCTCCCACACTATCTAATAAAACATATTCAGCCGGAGGTTCAAAAACCCCTTTTGCAATAACTCCTCCAACAGCATCTACTTTACCTAAAACTAAATCCAAACACATTGCAGCACTAGAGTTTAATGCCCTCAAATTTTTATGTCCCATTGTTTGCAAAGGCATTGTAAAATTTTCACGCACAACATTCCCAATTTCATCCAAACCAGAAGTAACTCCACTAGCATGTTCATACAAATCAGGATCATCTAAATAAATTTTAGTTTTTTGTCCTAATGGTTCTCTTTCTATTGGCCCAATTTTTCTTACATTGTCTTTTGTCTTATAAGGATTTTCACGCAAAAATGCATAACCCCGCCCCCGGCAAGCCCATAAAACTCTTTTTGTAGTAAATTCTGTTAACCCCCCAAAAACAAAATCAGAATATCTTGGCTCAAGATTATCAGCAATTGCAAGCATTGTTCCACCTCTTGCCTGAGGATCTAATTTCAAAGCACTACTACCATCAAACCCATCCAAAACAGCAAGATATTTTGGATTAGGCACAATGTCAACTTCTCCATGCTCTTCTGCTACAACCCGTGCCGGGAATCCATATTTTTTAAAACAACCAATCACAGCTTCTTCAGATTCCCAATCACCTCTTAATGATCTATCTCCCCCTACCCCATTATCTACAAAGTCATTAATCTCACCTGATTTATAAGGAGAATCTGAAACAAGCAACCTTTGACTATTATAAGCCCACATAATAGCCTTGAATCCTCTATCATCGATTTCTATCTCTTGTTCATTCATTTTTATTCAAGTAAAATTTAACAGTCCGCCCCAACCCCTCCCCAAACCCCACTTTAGGCTCCCACCCCGTCGCCGCCTGAAACTTGTCAGAATCAGCAATAAAATTCCTTTTATTTATCTCGTTTTCTTCCCCAGGAAACGGCACATGCGTTATCACCACCTTTTTGTCAGTCAAAGATTCAACAATCTTCTTTATCTTTTCAACAACTTCATTAAATGTCTTCCCCTCCCCGCTCCCTAAAACATAAACTTCTCCATTAGTTTTATCAGACAATGCTGCTAAAATAAAAGCATCAATATAATTTTGAACATAATTATAATCTCTAATAAAATTCCCTGCACCATAAACAGTTAGCTCCTCCCCCCGCAGCGCCCGCCCAACCATAAAATTCAAAACCCCCCGCCCCGGATTGTCAATTCTCTGCCCTTCGCCGAAAACATTAGACAATCTCAAAACACAAGTTTTCAACCCGTGAATTTTATTATAAACATAAAAATATTTTTCAGCAGCCAGCTTATGGATTTCATAAACAGACAGCGGGTTTTCTCGAATCTCTTCATTAGCTGGCATCTCGTTAGTCAATCCCACAACCGTCACTGTGCTGGCAAAAACAATCTTGATTTCCGGATTGTTCTTCCTGCAGCATTCCAAAATATTAATCAAACCAATCAAATCATTTTCAACATCTGCCCGCGGATTTGTCATCGATTGCTTCAAATCAGTCTGCCACGCAAAATGAAACAAATAATCTTTTCCATCAATCGCCCCATTAACATCTTCTTCTTTTGTCGAATCTCCAGAAATAATTTTTATTTTATCCTTGATATTTTCAACTCTCTCTAAATTTTCATCAGGCAAAACAAAAATACTAACCTCTGCTTTCAAATCAACCAACCTCTTAGTAAGATTACTCCCAATAAAACCCGCCCCGCCGCTAATCAAAACCTTTTTCCCTTCAACCCCCGCAAAATCAAATTCCATAAAATCCACAACATCAAACCCCTTATAAAGATTATTATAATCCACCACAACAAAGTATATACCAAATCACAATAATCTATTTAAACTATTTTTTAGCTGTCTTTTCATGGAGTTAGAAAGAAAAGAGTGCCCAATATGTTACACGCAAAATTTAGTAGAATTCGTAAACTTCGGACAAATGCCAATTGCAAACGCTTTTTTAAAAAAAGAACAAGCTTTCCAGCCAGAATTCAAATACGAAATGGCTGTCGGTTTCTGCGAAAACTGTAAAATGGTCCAGCTCATTAATATTGTCCCATATGATAAATATATCGTCCCTGACAAAACAGGAAAAACAAATTATGCGTTTTTCTCTTCAACTTCTAAATTTATGGAACAGCACTTCGCAGAAATTGCTCGCGAAATAGAAAAAAAGTTTTTAGAACCAAACTCGCAAGTTTTAGAAATCGGAAGCAACGATGGAATATTCTTAAAAGCATTTAAAAAACATTCTACTCTCGGAATCGAACCATCAAACAATGTAGCAGATGTAGCAAAAAGTTTAGGAATAGAAACAATCACAGACTTTTTTTCTGAAAGTTTAGCAAGAAAAATCGTCGAACAAAAAGGCAAATTCAAAACAATCTTTTCAGCAAATGTAATCCTTAACATAATTAATATCCATGATTTATTTCGCGGCGTCAATCACTTGCTGGAAGACAACGGAGTCTTTATTTTTGAAGACCCTTACATAGTGGACATTTTAGAAAAAACATCCTACGATCAAATTTACGACGAGCATGTCTGGTACTTCTCCCTCACTTCTTTATCAAATTTATTAGCAATGCACGGCATGGAAATTTTTCACGCGCAAAGAGAATGGGTTCACGGCGGCTCAATGCGAGTCTATACCTGCAAAAAAGGAGTTTATGAAAAAACAGAACAATTAAAAAAATACTTAGAAGAAGAACGCCAAAAAAAAATCCACGAAATCGAACCTTATATTGAATTTGCTAAAAGAGTCCATAAATCAAAACAAGAACTTTCATCTTTACTAAATAGTCTAAAATCCCAAGGCAAAAAAATCGTCGGCTATGCAGCTGCTTCAAAAGGCACAATCGTTTTAAATTATTGCGACATCGGAAAAGAAACCCTAGATTACATTTCAGATTCAACACCATTTAAACAAGGACTCTACAGCCCAGGAAAACACATTCCAATTGTCTCTCCAGAACATTTTCACCAAGACAATCAGGCAGATTACGCACTCTTAAGCGCTTGGAATCACGCTAAAGAAATAGTGGGCAAAGAAAAAGAATTCATAGAAAGAGGAGGACAGTTCATTGTTCACTACCCCGAAGCAAGAATCCTCGACCCAAAAGAATTTGAAGAAACTGAAACAGAAAATAAATCAGAAGATATAGAAAAAATCCAATCAGAAAAAATAAATGAAATTCAAATCAAACCGCTAAAAATCTTTGCAAACGACCAAGGATATTTATTTGAAACTCTCCGCGCCGACGATGAAATTTACAACGGACAATTCGGGCAAAATTTAGTCTCTACAGTTTATCCCGGCATAATCAAAGGGTTTCATCTCCATGAAAAACAAACAGATTATACAACTTGTATAAAAGGTAATTTAAAATACATCGCAGTCAAACCAAATCAAGATGGAACAGCAACTTTCCAAACATTCGTTATAGGAGAAAAAAACCCGGCCATGATAAAATGCCCTCCCGGAATCTGGCACGGCTACACACCAGTCGGAAACAAAGAAGCAATGGTTCTCCACACATTAGACAAAACATTCAACCCGCAAGACGACGACACACAGCGAAAAGACCCTTTCGAATTCGGAGATGTCTGGACTCCTAAGCATGGTTAGCTGAACTTGTACAACAGAAAATCAAAAGAAAAAAATTCTAGAAAGAAAAGAATTTTAAACAAGAAAATCCTAAAAAAGATATGGCAAAAAGACAAAGAATTAAAGGGGGGGATGATGAAGTCAGAGAGAAAAACACATCTGCTGGAAAAAAAGGAATAATAAGAAAAGGCTCTAAAAAAAGCATGCCTTATATTAAAGCAAAAGAAGCAATAAAAAGATTAAGGTCAAGAACCTAAAATGTTAAGTAGGGAAAACAGAATAGATATTACTACTATAATTATTGCTTCTATGTCAACAATTCTTGGACTAATAATTAGTTTTATTTTGCCAAATGTCCAAATATTAATTCTTACAATACTGACAATTTTATTACCAGTTATTTATCAGATAGGAAATATTTGTTCTAAAGAATCTGTGAGAAGTCAAACTAAAAATGATTTGAATATCCTTGAAGAAGCTGTTGAAGATTTAGAGTATGAAAACAACCTTCTAAATGAAGAACTCAGAAGAAAATTAGAATAATTATTTCTTCCCATTCAAAACTTCCTTATTCCGCATGCTCTCTCTGTCAAAAAGAAACCCCTTCCAAAAACCATAAATATAAATCAAATGAGGAAACAGAGAAATTAAAACATAACCCGGAAATAAGTCTGCATGATTTTTAGCAGGAAAAATAAAAAGAGGAAACAAACCTAAAAAAGGAATAGCCCTAATAAATCTCGACCAAAAAAAACTAATTCTTGTCCCATACAATTTCACAAGTTTCCCATTGGCCTCAGCATAATTGTATATCATTTTTATTTTTCTTTCATCAGATAAGTGGTGCAGGTGGTCTACAATACTTCCCGGGTGCACAACTTTTCCTTTTTTTATTAACTTCATATACAAATCCGCATCAATAGCAACAGTCTTTGGATCTTCATTAAACAAACCCAATTCAATCAGATCTTTTTTCCGATAAGCACAAGCTCGCGCATCCATCATAGGCCGCCTCACACCTAATTCACTAATAGAAAGCATTCTTGTCAAAAAAGAATACTCGTTTTTCCAAAATTCCTTAGGCAAATTTAAATCAGAAACACTCACAGAAACTTTTTCATCCTCCAATGGTTTAATCAGTTTCTCCAGCCACCTATTCCCATGAGGAACACAATCCTGCGCCAGCGTCACAACAATTTCTCCCTTAGCTTTTTTTATCCCCTTGTTAAGAGAAACAGCCTCCGGATTATTCCACATTTCAATAATCTCAGATTTAACTGTCTGTTTTTTAATCATCGCCTTAACTTTTTCAAAAATTTTTTCATTTGGCTTATAAACTGGGATCACAATACTAACACGGATTTTTCCCTTTTCAACCATATTGGAAAATATCAGATAACCTTTATAAGTTTATCATAAGATAAATTTATAAACTTCTCCAAAACCTAATAACCATGACAGCAAATAAACTTAGTAAAAGATGGCAGCTCGCTCATGTAAATGAGCAGGATTTTTGGAAAAATGAAACAACTGAATCTCTTCTAGATTATTCAAAAAAACATTATCAAAGAAAAACAGATATACTCTTAAAAAGATTTAGCCATCATATAAAACTCAATGACAAGACAAAATTTTTGCAAGTCGGATGCGGTCCAGCAGATGTAATAAACTGCATAAAAATAGGGGAAAAACATTCCATAGACCCACTAGCAGATTTTTGCAAATCAAAATTTAAACTTAATTATGAGGATACGCATTTGATTCAGGGAGTTGGAGAAAATCTTCCATATAAAGATAATTATTTCGATATTATTATTTTTTCAAACGTCCTCGACCACACAGATAACCCAAAAAAAGTTTTATCAGAAATAAATCGCGTTCTCAAACCAAACGGAATCCTTTATTTTGAATCTCATTTTCATCAGAAAGGTTTCCTATTACTTGCAGATGCATACGGATTTTTTAAAAAAACATTAACAGGAAAAATATTCAACCCATGCCACCCCCACATGTTCCAGTTTAAAGACCTAAAACAATTAGTTTCTTCCAAGTTTGAAATTGTTTTTGAAAAAATTGCAGAAGATATAGAAAAAGAAATTAAAAATTTAAAAGAACTAAGAGAATTTAGAAAAAATCAGAAAATTACAATAAAAATTCCTGCAATTTTTAGTTTAGTCGGCGGAATCAATTACACATGTATTTGTAAAAAGAAAACCTAATTTTTGAATTCTGAAACTTTCCCAGACTCATACTTAGACAGAAATTTGGCAAGCTTTTCAAACAATTCAAAATCATCTAAACAATCCATTGTTGCCGGATGAATCAGCAGAACACTCGGAATATTATTTTTTTCATTCTCACTAATTCTCTTCTTAACAATCTCAAACCATTCGTCCGGTCTTATCCTCCCCTTAGTGCAGCTCGCAAAAGGATTCCTATTTTCAGGTTTTAAATTCCCATAAATAATTGTGTTCTGATCAACAGGAATATTAATTGGCAGATGAGTTATGCCATTTTTATCTTTGAAAGATTCTTGCTCCCCAAGCAAATCAGAAACAAACCCCACCCCACCCCGCAACAATAATTCAAAAGTTTTTTCACTGCTTCCAAAAGCATGAGTTCTCCATGAAGTCATCTTTAGCCCAGCTCTTTCAAAAGCTTTTCTTGTTTTTTGAATGTCTTTTTTCTGATATCTTGCCGCGCCGTAAACACAGCCATGAAATTTACGATTTAAATAACTTGTAAAAACTCCCAACTTACCAAAATTATCATAAGTATGCCCCCCAATCTCAACATCGTAGCCCAACAACTCTTTAATTTTTTCTGGAAATTTATCTAACAAAAAACCATTAAGAAAAAGCGTTGATTTTAATTTATATTTTTTTAATATTTGCAAATATTTTATAGCTGAGTTTAAATCATTATTTTTAAGATTTTTAGATTCAAAACTTCCCTTAATTGCCTTATGCACATCACCGGTAATATATATCATTTTAAATTTAACTTACATCCCCCCCAGTACATTTTTTGCAGATTTCTAATCTATAATCCCTTCCGCATCCAAGATTAAGTTTTTTCATTTTCATTTTTTAGGGAGAGGTTTTAAAAAACCCCACACTCTTGTCCAAAAAATATTTTTTAAGGAACGTTCCATTGATGAACCAGTAATGCAAGTATGGGTGCAATCACATTCATGGTTTTTAATTTTTTTGAAAATCTCTTTTGCTTCTTTTGTTTGCAATAAATCTTCAGGACGATTCTTAAGAAGGGATCCAATTTTTGGTTGCAGCTCACAGATCCTTGCACTTCCATCACTCTCAATTACAAAATCCGTTGTACCAGCCATGCACGGGAAAGGCCAAGGCTTCCCATCTAAAATCCGATTCTGATTCCGGATAAATTCCTTTACCTTCATATTTTGATGCAATCGTCGGAAAAATGAAAATTTCTTAGTGTGGTTCTTATTAGCCTTATATCTCAATCGATTAATTTTTTTCAGTTTTCCTACTGTTGGAGGACCAATCATTTTTTGATGATCCCCCCGAATAATATCAAATGCCTGGAATGTAACTGGTAGCTTTCTTACAAATTTCATAAATTTTTCTAAGTTGTCATAATTTTTATTTGTAATAACAGTATTTACCACAATTTGTTTAAAATTAGGATAACTTTTCTTTAAAACTGCTAATTTTTTGATTAAATCAACTGTTTTCTTAAAACCTCCAGGCACCCCACGAATGTAATCATGTTCATTTTCTAAGCCATCTAAAGAAGCGCAGAGTACAAAAGAAACATGAGAATTTTCCTTCAAAATTTTCTCAAATCTGTCAGTTATATCTACAAGACAGTTAGTCGGAATAAAAATAAATTGCGCATCTGTATACTTAACAAGAATCTTGATTACCTCATCTAAATCCTGCCGTATAAATGGTTCTCCCCCAGATAAGACAATCGCATGGATATTATGAAACTTAGAAAAAATATCTTCTATTTGTTTTAATGTCAGATTTTTTGTCTTATGTAAAGACTTCCAATAAAAACAATGTTTGCATCGGGAGTTACAGTGTGTTGTCACAAAAAAGAATAAATTCCTCATTGATTTATCCTTTATTTGGCGAATATAATTAAAAACTCTATTATTGCCAACCATTCTCAATCGCAGAGGAAACCAGATTTCTTGAAAAAGTTTTTTATCAGTTATTTTTCTTGTGTGGAAAACTCTTCGCCTTTTTTCCATTATTTTTTTCCAATTTTTTAAGATCCAAAAATAAGCACTCGCACTTGCCTTAATATTTTCATTAAAAGCATTACAAATTAAACTCGGTATAATAATCAGAGAATTAAATAATATTGTTCTCACCTCAAAACTTTTGAGCAGCGTCATTATACGATTTTTGATTGCATGGGCGCGGATAAAAATCTGAGGCTGTCTTGAAACTGTAGCATGAAACAAATGTTCACCAATTAAATCAGGATTATATATCACTTTCCACCCAGCCAGATTTGCTCTTAAACCAAGATCAGTATCTTCATAGCTATAAAAATAATCTTCATCAAAGCCACCAATCTCATCGATCATCTCCCGCCTCATAATTGCTGCAGCTGAAACAACATAAGAAACTTGTTTAAAAGTATCATATTTTGGCGCATCTTTTTTTTCATGCCCAATATCTCCAGAAACCATAGCTCTCGAAACAAATCCCCCTGCAGAATCAACAAACCCCTTTTTATTAGTCAGCTTACTGCCGCAAATCCCGACATCTGGGTGTTTATCCATATACTTCATCGCAATTTTAATCCAATCTTTTGTAAGAACCACATCGCTGTCTAAGGTGATAATATATTCTGAATCAGACTGTTCAATTCCAATGTTTCTCTTTTTAGATGGTCCAGTTTTAGGCACATCAATAAAATTAACCCAAGGATAGTCTTTTTGAATAAAATCACTAGTCCCATCATTAGAATCATTATCTAATAAATATGTTTTGAAATTTTTATAAGACTGGTTTTTTAAACTATCTAATAACTTCGCGAGAATATCCCGATTATTATGAGATACAATAATTACATCAGCCCGCGATTTTGGTTTCGTCATTTTGCATTCTCCATCCCAAAAAAATCTATAGTCTTTTTTAAACCTTCGTTAAGACTGATTACCGGCTCCCAGCCAATTAATCTCTTTATCTTAGAATTATCACATACTATTTTCTTCCCTTCTTCTCCAAATCGCGATTCAACAGAGATTTTTTTGTCCAAGTTTTTTTCAATTAAATTTACAACCTCCCCCAAGGAAACTAAATTCCCAGATCCAATGTTAATCACCTCGCCATTACAGTTATCAGATTCCGCAATTTTAATAAATACAGCAACAACATCAGCGATATATAAAAAATCCCTTTTTATATTAGGAGAACCTAATTTTACACTCCCCGTACTAATAGCATCACTTATCAGCGAAGGGATAACTGCCTTAGTAGACTGTCTCGGCCCGTAAACATTAAATAAGCGAAGAGTAATCACAGGCATTTCATAAGAATTATAATATGCTTCAGCAATTTTCTCAGCGCATATTTTAGATGCTGCATAAGGAGACAATGCTTTTAATCTTATTTCTTCACTCACAGGAGCAACTCCCGGATTTCCATAAACCTCTGAACTTGAAATAAGAATAATCTTTTCCACTCCCCTCCCCTTGCAAACTTCCAAAATATTTAATGTTCCAATAGAATTAGTTTGGAAATACTCCGTCGGCATTTCATAAGAATCTTTCACAGAGATTAAACCTGCTAAATGAAAAACAATATCAACACCCTCAGCAGCTTTTTTTACCTCATCTTTATTTCTCAAATCCCCGATAAATATCTCAATCTGCTCAATAATTTCTCTTGAGAAATTTTTTAGCTCATTTGTTTTTTCAAAAATTCTAACACTTGCTCCCAATTTCACAAGTTTTTCAACAAGATGACTCCCAATAAAACCTGCCCCGCCAGTAACTAAAATTTTTTTATTTGCTATTTGCATTTTTATAAGAGGGTACAATTTCTGCCAATTTATTTCTTAAAATATCCCGCGCTCCAAATGATAGTGCTCTATTAATTTCTTTTAATTTATTCATTAAGTTCTTTTTGTTTACACTAAGTGATTGGGTTATAAATATCCTCTCATTTTTTGTTTTCTTCAACCCCTCTTGTTCAGTCAACAGTTCTTCGTAAAGTTTTTCCCCCGGTCTTAGCCCAATATACTTAATTTTAATATCTTTTTCTGGAACAAGACCATAAAGCTTAATCAACTCTTTTGCAATGTCTAAGATTTTATAGGGTTCACCCATATCCAAAACCATAATATCCTTATTTTCTCCAATCGCCCCAGCCTGAATAACCAATTGCGCTGCTTCCGGGATTGTCATAAAATATCTTGTTATCTCAGGATGAGTAATTGTAATAGGCCCCCCCCGTTCTATTTGTTTTTCAAATAACGGAATAACACTTCCAGTACTACCCAGCACATTACCAAATCGCACAGTGATAAACCTAGTTTTCTTGTCAAATAACTGGCAAACCATTTCAGCAATTCGTTTTGAAGCTCCCATAACACTCGAAGGATTAACAGCCTTGTCAGTAGAAATCAAAACAAAATTTTCTACATTATTTTTTTCTGCAATTGAAGCAAGATTATAAGTTCCAAAAATATTATTTTTAATAGCCTCACTTTCATTCGCTTCCATTAACGGAACATGTTTGTAAGCTGCAGCATGAAAAACAATATCGATTTTATTTTCCCTAAATAACCCTTCTAATCTTTCCTTGCTTCTCACATCCCCTATAACAGACTTTAAACAAATTTCATCACCATAAATATCTCTTAATTCCTGATCTATTTTATATAAATTATACTCACAGTTATCAAGAACAATCAAAACTTTTGGCGACAGCTCTGAAATCTGCCTGCACAATTCAGAACCAATAGAACCCCCTGCCCCAGTAATTAAGATTGTTTTTTCCGAAATATATTTTTTTATTTCCTTAAAATCAATTAAAACTGGTTTTCTTTGAAGCAAGTCTTCCATATTAATTTTTCTTAAAGGTTTAATCCAAGGCAATCCAGTTTTCCAAGTTTTCATCACTTCATAAGTGCCAGGAAGAATCTTGATTTCAACACCACACCCTTCGCATAAATTGATAACTTCCTTTAATTTTAGTTTGCTCAATGAAGGAATAGCTATGATAATTTCCTCAATAGATTTTTCTGAAACTATTTTGAGAATGTCACATATCTTTCCTAAAACAGGAATGCCAGAAATTTTCTTATTTAACTTTTTATTATCGTCTATAAAGCCTATAATTTCATATTTAAATAATGGATTCTTCTGGATCTCTCTTAAGAGGAGTCCTCCAGCTTCTCCAGCCCCTACAATAAGCAATTTTTTACATTTTAGTCTCATTTTCCATCAAACCATAACTCGCTTTTAAGCATTATTGTCCCAAAATATATATAAACCCTCATTATAGACAACCAATATGAACAAAAAAATCTGCTTTTTCAGCACCTGTTTTGTCGAACTCAAACAAATAAGAATGGAGCAATTTGAAAAAATACTTCCTAAAAATGTGGAAATATTTCTTTTTACTTTTAAAAAATATAATAAATATAACAAACAAAAATTAAAAAGAACAAAAATCATAGAAGTAAAGAGCAATAGTAAAAAAGATTTTATTCTCCAACTCCGGGATTTTTGCAAAAAAAATAAAATAAATCTCTTATTCAACTTAGGAACTCCTCACGAAAGTTTTGGCTCTCTGATAGCCACAGCATTCACACAAACAGATTATTTTATTAACATTTATAGCAACCCTATAGATGCTCCATTTGCATATAAAAAATTTTATCAAAAAATCATACCCCTAATAAAAACAATATCCTTAGTAATACCATTTGCTTTTTCAAAAAAAATTATGTGTGTAAAAGATGTAGGTAAAAGAATCAGACAAACTTTTCCTTTTTTAAAACATAAGGTCAAACCAATATCATTAATTATGGATGAAAAATTATTTCGTAAAAAAAATAAAGACGCAGCAAGAAAAAAATTAAAACTACCTGAAAAAAAAGACATTTTAATTTTTGTCGGGCGAGTTGAATATCTCAAGGGTTCGGATTTTCTTTATTCTATTATCAAAAAAAATCCAGATAAATTGTTTATCATTATTAGCAAAGTTCTAGACCAAAAATTTCTCTCTTCCCCACCACCAAACACCCTCCTACTAGATTCAGCCTCACCCCAAGACCTATCAGATTATTACAATGCATCTGATTTATGCCTTCTCCCAAGCAGAACAGAAGGTTACGGTTTAGTTTCCCGAGAATCAATGCTGTGCAAAACACCAGCCCTTGTTTCAAACATTCCCTCTTTAAGAGCAATTGACAATGTAATCAAAGCAGAATTAAATCCAGAAGATTTTCAAAAAAAGATTAACTGGTTTTTCTCTTTATCACAAAAAGAAAAACAAGAATTAGGCAGAATATCTCGGCAAGGCATAGTTAAAGAAACATCTTTCAAAAACTTAAAACATGTGTGGAGAGATGTTTTATTAAATTAAACTCTAGCCCTGCCTATTTCTCAAATGCTCAGCATATAACAAAAGTGCTCCAGCCCCAATCCCAGAAAAAGCTTGTGGCTGAGCTTCAACCGTGTGCTCTAATGCATCAGGATCATTTGGAAAACCTATAATAGGAAAGTGCTCCCATGCATCTCGCGGAAGCCCCCGATTTCCCAGATTTGCCTTAGCTACTTCTTTTGATGCACCTTCAGCTCGCAATGAATTATAAATCCGATTTGCCTTTATATTTTCTCTCTGAATAGAAGCAAGCGATGCTTGGGTAGTTAAGTAGTTAACAAACTTAAGACCAGTAGGCCCTGGTTTAAATGCTTCAAAAACACCAATAGGTCTTTGATCAAGAATCCTAAAATTTCCAACCTCTTCTTCAAATTCTCCTAAAATAGTATCTGTAATCGGATCTGTCTCATAACCTGGTTTAAATGTCACACTACCACCCGGAGGACAACCATATAATCCAGATGCAAATCTGTCAACCTTTTCCGGAGTGGCATCCCTGCCCCTAAAACCAACTAAAACCTGATTATCAGATGTAATTGTTACCCCAATTGCAGCTAGCTGAAAAAATGAATCTGAAGGAATCTTTCCTGCTCGCGCAGCTAAAATATCAGCAGAAGTCACCCAATTTATCTCTAATGGCTCATCTACATTAGATTCTAATACTCCCGGATTAGAAAGATTAGCAACTTTTTCTCTAAAACTAGGTTTTATATCATAATGCTGAAAAAGAGCATCATAATCCGGATTCCCATCAGCTCCAGAAAAATAAAGATCCCTACTGGGTCTTCCTTCAAAATCTGCTAATTCATCTCTTACTCCCCATTTTGGTGGTTCCTCAAACACTCTTACTGTCCTAGCAAGCTTTTCTGCTTTTGCCATAACCCTAAGCAATAATTCCACTTTTTAAATATTATTCTGATAGACTATATAACTCAATAAGGCGGCTGATAAAAAGAGTTAGTATGGGAATCTTTTACATCTTTTTCCTCACCACCCAATTTTCCCTTTTCTTTCTCTGGTAAATTATTATCCCCATAAATTTTCTTCTTCAATGTTTCATCCATCTTCTTCTTCAATGTTTCATCCCCCCTTTTCTTTAGCTCTTCTAATTCTTTTTCTTTCTCTAAAATTTCAGCTCTTTTCTCATCCAGAATCTCATTTATCCTTGTTGAAGAAATATCCTTAGTATATGGGAAATAAATAACTTTCACCCCCACCGCTTTAAATTGATCTTCAATTTTTTGCCATTTTTCTGTCCCATACCAGTCATCACCAACAAACATAACATCAAATTTTAATTTTTTCCATGCTTCAAACTTATCCATATTTTCCTGCGGAATCACAGTATCAACATATTTGCAAGATTTAACAACTTCAACTCGCTGGTCATAAGGAATCACCGAAGTTTTATATTTATATCTCACAAGTTCATCTGTACTAACAGCCACAATAAGATGGTCGCACATTGATTTTGCATTTCTCAAAAGATTAGCATGGCCAATATGAAACAAGTCATACACACCAGCAGTATAACCCACAATCGGTTTTCTCTCACCCATAAATAAACTCTGAAGAAAAGCTTTTTAAGTATTATTATAGTAAAGAATATAGAAACCTTATTAAAGAAAATTTAACAATACTTACCATGAAAACAAAACCAAAGTTTGATCTGAAAAAATCAATTTCCCCCAATAACAGCGTTTATCTGTCAAAATTGCTCGACCCATATACTGCGCACATCGCAAAATTTGTTTATAATATAGGTCTTTCTGCAGATTTAGTTACTCTTTTGAATTTCATTTTAGGAATGTCTGCTGTGGCAATTATCGTTTTTGTAGGGACCTACCCTGCATTAGTGATTGCCGCAATCTTAATAACATTAAGGAATATCGGAGATACAATAGACGGAAAAATCACCCGCGGTTCCGGGATTAAATCTACTTACGGAGGCTTTTCAGACGCAGTTTCAGATTGGATTTTTTTCCATCCCGCCTTTTTTATAGCAGTAGGATTTTTAACAAATCATATTGTCATTGGTTTTCTATGTGTAACTGGCTACATGAGTAGAGAGTTTACAAGGAGGATCTTTGACAAAAAATATGGCTCAAAAGCCACTGAAACAAAAGAGTCTAGAAAAATCTCCGGGCTAGTATCTATCGTGACTAAATATGACATCGCAAATGTTTTCTGGTTAGCACCAATCTTTTTAATAATTAATCAGCCAGCATTAATAATTTATGCAGTAGCTATAATTGAGTACACATTACTACTTGGAGAAATTGGTTTTGATTATGTTTGTTTTTTTAAAAAACAAAAGGCATTAGAAAAAGCAAATACAAAACAAAATATTAAATAAGTGGATTAAAATTATTCAACTCTTTTTTAATTAAATCCATGACCGCTTTTATAACATCATCATCTTTATCTGAAATCTTAATTATTTCAAGTTTATTTTCATCTGTATTTATTTTTGCTAAAGATACATGCGCATTTTCTGCATCTTTTAAATCAAGAGAAGGACTCTCCCAAATTTTAGCATATTCATAATAAACTTTTACATCTCTTGTTGGTTGATGAAGCTTATCTTTAATAGGCCTTGAAGTAATCCTTTTAATAGCTGTTTCTGAACTGCAAGTGCATTCAATAACAAGAACTGCAGTATTCATCTCCCTAGCTATCTTGTAAATCTTCTGTCTTGCATCCTGTAATTTATATGCAGAATCAAACACTACACCCTTACCCGCACTAATAAGTTCTCTAGCTCGAGAGTACATGTATTGATTAACCATCGGAGTGTCTTTTCTATCAAAAACAGTCTTACCAAGAATTCTCCTGACATCATCCGTATTAAATCTCTGATAATCATCAAATTTATCTAAAAAATATTTAGAAAGAGTTGTTTTGCCAGAACCCATGAGCCCGCAAAAGACAATTATTGGTTTTTTTCCCATTGCAAAAAATAATTATGATCATTTAAATAATTTTCTTAAGGATTGTTTGATGGAGGAGTTTATTAGACGCAGCCAATATTCCCAAGTGGTGAACATGATGATCTCTTTTAAATTCAAGAGGGTTCCCCCCAATATCAGTTATAATGCCCCCTGCTTCTTCTAAAATCAAGCTGGTAGCACAGAGATCCCATGTGTGCATCACATTTACTTTCGGCGAAACAAAAACACTTGCAGTTCCTTTTGCTAATTCAATAATCTTTGTTGAACCGCCCATTTTTCTTATTTTTTTAGGTGCAATTTTTTTGATTAATTTTTCTAATTCCTCACTTGAGCGCGACTTACTTATTAGTACATCTAAATTCTGTGAGTCACTAGCATGAAGTTTCCTAATACCAGAAGAATCTTCTAAATAAGTTCCCTTTCCTTTTATAGAATAAACAAGTTCATCTAAAAGAGGCCTGTAAGAGATCCCGAAAATCGGAACATTGCGCCTAAGCAAACAAATCAAAATACTAAAAGTATTTTCTTTAGCTAAATAGCCTCGAGTATTATCAAGTGGATCTATTACCCAACAATATTCCTTTTCCAAAGATGTATCATTCCCAATTTCCTCATCGATAATTGCAAAATTAGGAAAACGTTTAACTAATGATTTTGTAATAAATCTAGCTGATTTTTTATCTACCTCAGAGACTAATGAGCCATCACTTTTTCTCTCTATTCCTGAAGGATTCTCATAATTTTCCAAGAGGATCTGCCCCCCCCTTCGGATAACTGATTTTAAAAATTGTAAATCTTCATCCTTAAAATCAATTGAATTCATTTTCAATCTTAGGATTTATTCTAGATAAACTTTTGTGTTTATCATTTTCTGAAAAAATATCGTGCACAATAAGAAAAATTACAAACCTTTTTATAATAAGGGTTCGGGTAGGATTTATGTGCGGGATAAATGGATTTACATTTCAAGATCAAGAAAAGGTAAAAAAAATGAATCATCTTCTCTCTCACCGAGGTCCAGACAGCTCAGGTATATTTTCAGATGACCAGGTCACATTAGGACATCAAAGATTAAAAATAATTGATTTATCAGAAAAAGCAGCACAACCAATGCCAGATTCAGAACAAAAAATTTGGATAGTTTTCAATGGCGAGATTTATAATTTTAAAGAAGTAAGAAAAGAACTTGAAGATTGCAGATACAAATTTAATTCAGACTCAGATACCGAGGTAATAATCAATGCATATCAAAAATGGGGATATGATTGTGTAAATCATTTCAACGGAATGTGGGCATTTGCAATTTATGACAAAGAAAAAAATAAAATTTTTCTAAGCAGGGACAGACTAGGCAAAAAACCACTTTATTACTACTCCGACGACAATAAGATGATTTTCAGTTCAGAAATAAAACCCCTCTTTGTCCATAATATAGAAAAAGTTCTCAATAAAAAAGCAGTTTCATCTTATCTTTCATATCGGTATGTTTTAGGAGAAGAAACAATGTTTGAAAACATTTTCAAATTACTCCCAGCACATAACATGGTTTATGATCTAAAGGAGAAAAGAATTGAAAAAATATGGGAATACTGGGATGTTGATAATGCAGATATTCGCATAAAAGAACCCGAAGCAAAAAAAGATACACACGCATTACTAAAAGACGCCATTTCCCTAAGACAGGTTTCAGATGTGCCTATCGGAAGTATAAATTCCGGGGGATTAGACTCTAGTGTTGTCTCTGCAATAATGGCCACGATTCATAAAGAACCCATCAGAACATTTACTGTAAAATTTCCTGAAAAAGATTTCGATGAAACAGAATTTGCCCAGCTTCTTGCTGAGCATTGCAGCACCTTGCATAAGGAAGTGACAATCGATCTCAATAATTTTTTAGAGATCATGCAGGAGTACTCAAGAAAAAGAGATGAGCCAATTGGGGTGCCAAACGAAATTGCACTTTACGCTCTTTTCCAAAAAATAAAACAAGATGTTACAGTGATACTTTCAGGAGAGGGGGCAGATGAGATTTTTGCAGGCTACGGTAGAAAATTCCGAGCCCCTTTTGACTATCAAAGATTAAAGCAAATTCAAAAAAAAGGTGCACAATTTTATAAGAAAAATTATCCATCCCTTTATCAAAAATATAAGGGAAAATTTTTCAACAATGAACTAGAGCATTTCTTATTTTTATATGACTATTTTCCTTCTCCTGAAAAAGATTTTTTTCTTAAACCAGAATATCAATGCGATCTTACACCTATTTTTGAAGAATATTTTAATAAGTTTTCTAATAATGATCCATATGTAAAAAAAATTTCCTACATTTTTATAAAGCTCCACCTTCCCAGCCTTTTTGCAAGATTGGACAACTCATCTATGGCAAGTGCTGTAGAAGCGCGCTGCCCATTTGTTGATTATAGGCTTGTCAATTTCGTCTTTAATCTACCTTTTCATCTCAAAAACCCGTGGAAATCAGAACAACACAAAATACAAGCAGAAAAAATGAACTGCGACGAAATAGCAGAAAAGCATGACACTACTAAATATATTTTAAAAAAAATTTCAGAAGATTATATCCCCCCAAAAATAATTCAGAGAAAAAAACAAGGTTTCCCCCTCCCACTTCAAAAATGGTTTAAACACGATTTATTTGGACAAGCTAAAAAATTTCTTCTTTCCCAAGATTCAAAAATCAAAATGATAGCAAATCAGGATAATTTAAATCAATGGATAGAGCAGGGTCAAAAAAGTCAAGATAAAAAATTCGGTCAAAAACTTTGGATGCTTCTTAGTTTAGAATTATGGCTTAGAGAGTGGTTTTAATCACAATAATCTATATAAATCAAAACTCTCCCAAGATATCATGAAAATAGCACATGTCTGCCCGTTTTACGCACCTGCAATTGGCGGAGTCAGACAAGTTGTTGAAGAACTTGCCAAAAGGCAGGTAAAAGAAGGGCACGAAGTTCATGTTTATACTTCTGACTGGGATAAGGAAAAAACAGTTGAAAAAAAATACGAAATCAAAGATGGCATTAGCATTCACAGATGCAAAAGTTGGTTCAAAATCGCAAACTTTGTAACTGTCTGGCCCTCAGTTTTTTCTAAACTTCTTAAACTAAAACCAGACATAATTCACACCCACCTCTTTGCCCACCCTCATTTTGTCCTTGCATCATGGGCAGCTAAAATCAAAAAAATCCCCCACATCCACACTACTCACTGCCCGTGGACAGATGCCAACCGCTCTTTTATTGGCAGACTTGGAATGAAAATAAGCTACAACTTCTTTTCAAAAACAAGTTTAAAAAAAGCAGCTAAAATCATTGCAATAACCCCGTGGGAAATAAGTTTCATAAAAAAATATGGCGGAAAAGACAGCCAGATAGTAGTCATCCCAAACGGCACAGATAAAAACTTAATTCAAAAAATAAAAAATAATGACTTCAAAAAATTAAATAAAATCAAATCAACTGATAAAGTAGTTCTTTTCTTCGGAAGACTCAATATAACAAAAGGCCCTGAAAAATTTGTCAGAATTGCTAAATCAATTTTAAAAGAAAGAAAAAAACAAGATGTAACCTTTGTAATCCGCGGTCCAGATGAAGGCATGCGACAGACTGTCGCGAAATTAATTGGCAGCGAGAAAAAAATTATCTTGCTAAACGAAACAAGAGACAGAAAAGAAATAGCAAAAACATATCAGGCCGGAGACATTTATGTGATGCCAAGTTTCAGAGAAGGCCTCCCACTAACACTATTTGAAGCAATGGCATCCAGCCTCCCAATTGTCGCATCCCCTGTTAACGGCATCCCATTTGAAATAAAACAACCAGAAAACGGATTCCTTGTTCCTTATAAAGATGAAGAAAAATTCAAACAAAGAATAATAGAATTACTAGACAACGAAAAATTAAGAAAAAAAATCTCTCAAAATAATCTAAAACGAGCAAAAAAATCCACCTGGGATTATATTTTTCAAAAAACAATGAATGTCTACCAAGATGCCCTTCCCAAACTTAACTAAAATCCATTATCCATTATCCATTATCCATTATCTATCACAATAATCTTTAAAAACCAAATTCAACTTCCAAAAAATATGAGAGTGACAGCACCAGTCCGAATTGATGTTTCCGGAGGTTGGCCAGATTCAGATCCTTATCGAGAAGAATTTGGAGGCTGTGTATTCAATGCAGCACTTGCATTAAGAGTTGCTGCATATTTAGATGACTCAGGAAATTTTATTATCTCTCCTCAAAAAGTACCACCAAACAGCAGCTTAGGAGCAAGCGCTGCTTTTAGGGCATGTTGTTTAGCATTATCAAATCCTAAGTTACTGGAAGACGAAAAAGATCTTGTTCGAAGAGTATGGTTGTATGAAAACCGCGTTCTTAAGCAGAGAGCAGGACTGCAAGATGAAGCAGCTGCAATTTACGGAGGTGTTAATTTATGGAAATTTGGCAGTGGTGAAGTTCCCTCAACATATGATCCAGAAGCTACTGCAAAACTTATTCAAAACACCCCAATTCCAAGAGACCGAGCACAACATCTTGAAGAGAGGTTAATCTTAATTAATACAAACGAAAATCATCTATCTTCAAATATTCATACAGAAGTCTTTGGTCCAGATGTTTATCAAAAAAATATTCCCTACATACAGAAAATGTCAAGAATCGCACCCCAAATGGCAAAAAACATTACAGATGAACAAACAATGGGCAAACTTATTAATAGAACATGGGATCTTCAAAAAAGTCTGCATTCTACCATAGAAACAAATACAATGCGCCATCTTCAAAAAGCTATGGCTGGAAGTTGCCTCGGATGGAGGGCACTTGGAGCTGCTGGGGGTGGTTGTGTTATGTGTTACGGAAACAAAGAACAAATGATAGCGCAATATCAAAAAATACAACAAGACTTTCCAAACACACAATTAATACCAGTTGAATTTGATTACAAAGGAATAAAAATGGCAGCATGATTAAATTATAAGCAGGAAGATTTATATTAAAATGATTAAAGGTATAATTTTAGCAGGAGGTACAGGAACAAGATTTTGGCCCCTGTCCCGCCCAGACAAACCAAAACAACTTCTTCCCCTTATCTCAGACAAAACTTTACTTGAGCAAACAATCACACGCCTTCAACCAGCAGTAGATAATATGTATATTTCCACAAATCCTAATTTAGCCCAGATTATGAAAAACATTGTCAATACAGAGTTTATTCTTGAACCTGAAAAAAGAGATACAGCTGCTGCAATAGGCCTCTGCGCTATTAATTTTGAAGCAGATGATATTTTAGTCTTTATTCCATCAGATGCTCATGTTTATCCAGACGAAGAATTTCAAAAAACAATAAAACAGGCAATAAATTTAGCAGATTCAGATATTGTCGTCATAGGGATACCACCAGCTAATCCAGCTACAGCATATGGTTATCTTGAAGTAGGACAGGAAAATAAAGTAATTTCATTTAAAGAAAAACCAGACAAAGAAACAGCAGTTGAATATGTAAAAAAAGACTACTTATGGAATGCCGGAATATTTGTTGTAAAAGTTTCTACCCTGCTCTCCCTTTTCAAAGAACATGCTCAAAATATTTATGACGACCTTTTAAAAATAAAACAAGGACAGCCCATTGAAAAAATTTACCCTCTAATAGAAAAAATTTCATTTGACTATGCTATAATGGAAAAAGCAAAAAATGTCAAATATGTAAAAGCTACTTTTAGCTGGAGTGACCTGGGCAGTTTTGACACACTTGAAGAATTTATTCAGGGAGAAAATAAAATTATTAACGGAGAACTCTTGCATATAAATAGCAAAGGTAATATAGTCCACAGCAATAAAAAAATAGCATTAATAGACTGTCAAGATTTAGCTATTATTGATACAGATGATGTTCTTTTAGTCTGTCCAAAAAAATCATCTCAAAAAATCAAAGATTTAGTAAAAGAATATTGTAAAGAAGGCACTTCCCCTTCATCCTAACTTCACCACAATAATGCTTATAAATAGATCTTATTGAGTAGTATCATGAGAAAGACTTATGCTTCTGAAAAGGGCAAACCTGTAGATTTATCACGACTTACAGCAGATAGGTTACCTTTAGATATTTATCAGAAAGCTCATCAAGGATTAGTTCTTCCTTGTCAAGATGTAGCTATTGAACATCAGGGAGGCATTCTATTAGTGAACCGGGATAATAATCCTGCAAAAAATGTATTGTGGCCTCTTGGGGGAAGATTAGAAAGGGGTATGACCCAAGAATCTTCATTAAGGGAAAAAGTTAGAAATGAATCAGGCTTATCCTTATTAGACCCGCTTATATATTTAGGACAGGGCCGCACATTTTTCAATACAGATCCTTTTGAACACGGGCACGGAACAGACACAGAAAATTCACGTTATTTTGCTAGATCAACTGGGATATTGAATCTAGATTCAGATCACTCAAAGCCAATAATAGTTAAACCATCAGATTATAACCCGGAGTTTAGAGCTGCTTTAGAACCATATGTCCAAGATTTCCTGGATATGGCAATTCACTTAGTAGGGCAACCTGAGAAATGGCTCTGGGAAACCAAAGAATTAATAGATCAAAGCTTATTAGCTATAATCTTAAGAAATCCAAAAAAATCCTAATAGCTGAATTTAAAATCTCTATAAAATCATGATATCCATAATCCTAACAGCATACAAAGAACCAGACACAATTGGAAAAGCTATTGAGCAGATTCTAAAAAACAAATTAAAAAATTACGAACTCCTTGTAACTGCCCCAGATGATGAAACTTTGAATGCAGCAAAAAAATATTCAAGCAAAATTAAAAAATTAAGACTAATAAGAGATGAAGGAAAAGGAAAGCCAAATGCCCTGAACAATGTCCTTCCCCAAGCAAAAGGAGACATAATTGTTCTCACAGACGGCGACATTTATATCAGAGAAAATTCAATTAATGAACTTTTAAAACATTTTTCAGATTCAAAAGTCGGAGCAGTTTCCGGACACCCAGTGTCTAAAGATTCAAGAAAAACACTAATGGGATACTGGGGCACAGTCTTACTAGATATAGCTCACAAGATAAGAAAACAAAAAGACCAAGAAAACCAATTTCTCTTCTGCACAGGCTACCTATTCGCCATGAAAAAAGGATTAGTAGAAAAAATGCCCTTAGAAATTTTAGATGATTCTTATATATCCCAGGAAATATGGCGCAAGGGCTATAAAATAAAATATGAAGAAAAAGCAGTTGTTTTTATAAAAAATCCTGAAACTTTCAAAGACTGGATTAAACAAAAAAAGAGAAACACTTTTGGAGAATTTCAACTTAAAAAATATAAAGTAAAATCAATGCGCGGTTTTAAAGACGAAGCCCGCGGAGGAATTTTCAAAGTTTTCACATACCCTAAAACAATGAAAGAAATTTCATGGACTGTCCTTCTTGTCTTTGCCCGCCTCTATGCCTGGATAAATGCAACTTACAATTATAAAATCAAAAAAGCTTCAATGCAAAAAGTTTGGGTGCGGATTGAGACTACGAAATAATCAAAAACAATAAAAACCCCCTGCCCAAATAAATATATGGAAGAAACTTCCCACGAAGTAGAAATAGAAAACAGAAAACAGAAAATTCAAGGTTATTTATTTGGCTGGATGCATGATAACTACGACAAAATTTTCCTCATTGTCCTCGCTGTAGCCTTCATAATCCGATTTTGGATTTTTCTAAAAACATACCAACAACCATTATGGTGGGACGCAGCAGATTACCTCGCAACAGCAAAAAGATGGGGTCTTGGTTTAGGAATAAGAGATTTATGGTATCCGAGAAGAGGTTTTTTATGGCCATTAATCAGCGCAGTTTTTTTCCAACTCAGATTAGGCGAAACCGGAATAAGATTCCTCGAAGTTTTATTCTCAACAGGAATTGTCGCAACCTCATATTTTTTGATCAGAGACATGTTCAATAAAAAACTAGCCCTCCTTACATCAATCAGCCTCACTGCATCATGGATCATTCTCTTTTTCACAGCTCGGCCATTAACATCAATTCCCGCAACATTTTTCCTCTTCCTCTCCCTCTTATTTTTCTGGAAAGGTTACATGCTCAAACAAGGCAATAAGTTTTTCTACCTTTTCGGAATTTTCTTTGCCCTCGCAGTTTTAACAAGAATGCAATACCTTCTTTTTCTCCTGCCTTTCTTTATATTAATTTTCACAAAAGAAAAATTCCGCTTTCTCAAAAACAAAAAGCTCTGGCTCGCCTTTTTAGTGTTCCTCATTATCATCTCCCCGCAGATAATAAATTACACAACCCACTACGGGAACCCGGTAACAGACATTCTTAATTATTATTTTGGCATTGGCGGGATTTCGCAAACCGGCGCAGTCGGAGGAGGCGAGCGAACATTATCTGCTACATTCAGCTATTTCAGAAATATACCATACATCCTAACAGGAAAAGACACTTCAATTATTGATTCTCTTTTTAGCCCTACCCTGTACCTCCTGCCGCTTTTTCTAATAGGGGCAGTCGCATTTTTTCTAAATCTTTTTCTCTGCTTCGACAAAATTTTCAAAAATCAAGAATTACAAAAAAAATTATTTGTCCTATCTTGGATAACCACCCTATTCCTAGTCTTGGGATATATAACTGAATTAGTCGAACAAAGATATGTAATTCCTGCCCTCCCATTTATCTTTCTTCTTGTTGTCTTTCCCCTCCCAAAAATAGCTGCCTTTTTGCAAAAACAAAAAATTAATAAAAAAATTACTGCCATAATAGTAATCGGACTCCTAGTTGCTCTGTCAATACCAAATATAATCTGGGCAAACCAACTCATCGAAACTAAAAAAACATCTTACCTCGAAGTAAAACAGGCCGGAGAGTGGATAAAGCAAAACTCAGATCCAAATGCCATTGTCATAAGCGATTCGCTTCCCCAGATAGCATATTACTCTGAACGCTCTACCTACCCCTTTGATTTAAGCAAAACAGGAGACCCATCAAAAGCCACAAGAGAAGAATTTGAACAGTTCATCCAAGACAACAGACCAAAATATTTAGTTCTCTCTTCATTTGAAAGATATGCAGACTGGGCAAACCAGTACTTGCAGGAAAATCAAGGAACCCTAAAACCAGTTCAGGCCTACCCTCCAGCCGAGCAACCAATTTTAATCATCTACGAGTTTCAATATTCTTAAACTTCCCAATCCAGCTCACACTCAGAAAATTAATTTTCCTCACCAATCTCAACTCGCTATTCAAAATAGCTAAAATTTCTTTTAAAGTAGTTATATGGTCGCTCACCCTTTCATTTTTTCCCATTAGTTTCCGAATTTTCCTAGAAACAAGATTCTCCGTCGGTATAGCAGTAATTAGTTCAAAATCAGGATTCATTTTCTTAAAATTTAAAATAATTTTTTTTATCTCGTCTTTTGGAATATGCTCAAAAACATCCATCGCAAAAATTTTACCTGGTTTAATTTTTGTATAATCATCTAAATCTCCCTGTCCTGCAGTTTTGTCATAACCACAAACTTCAAACCCCTGCTTTTTCAATTTATTTTTCAACCACCCCGCCCCGCACCCAAAATCAAGAATAACATCATCCTTTTTCAAATTAGCAAGTTTAACAGCAAGATTAATCTTGGTTCTAAAAAACCACCTCAGTAAAGGATTCTTATGAAGATACGTAGCTCTTAATTCATCTACCATTTTTTTGTATACTCCCCAAACCGATCCATCTGCATTTCAAAAGCATTCAAATCCCCATCAAACTCAATTAAATCAGGAGCAACCTGATAACAATACATGCACTTCAAACATTTTTCACTCCCCGTTTTTTTCATACCCAACGGACAATAAACGTCAAGACATTTCTTAATTTTCTTTTTATCACTGACAGAAAGATTCTTTTTTTCATAAATCTTCTTTATATCCCTGTCTTCAAAAATATATTTATCTTGCTTCACTTTCATTTTAAATAAAATCCACGGCAAAAATCCCTTATTAAAAAGTTTCTCAAAAGCTTTAGAAAATCTAATCCCAATAAAAAAATTATTTAGCAAAATCCTGTCTAAGATAGTTTTATTACCAGGTTTAAATTTTGAAATAGCATTGACCTGGTTAAGATAATTAATATCTTCCAGAGAAATATAATTCTTTTTTATAGCTATTTTCAGAAAAGGAATTTTTTTATAATTCAAGCTCATTAATTTAGAGCATAAAAAGTCAACAACAAATGGATTATGTCCAGAAATCACAACACCTACTTTTTTTGGCGTCCCATCCCCCGGCCCCCGCCCCTCCATGCCAATCAGCCCATCGACAATTATCAAATCAGTTTTAATAATCTCATTTAATCTCACAATATTCCTTGGAAGATTATCATGCATTTTCCGTTTTTCTGTTCCCTTAAAACAACCCAGAAGATTTTTACAAGCAACAGTTATACCAGTTTCCACGTGAGTTTTAAGCTTCGGAAGATTAATAATAAAATCAGCATCAAGACAAGTTTTAGCCATCTCTGCTTTCCCTGTTGTCAAACCAACTAAAACACCCTCGTCAAAATTAAAATTCATTAATTTAACATTAAACATCTTTGCCACCTGGTCTAGACACAATCTAGAAAAAACATCAATCCCCACATGATGAATCCCGCAATTCGGACCATCTGCAAGAGTCACATTTGTGTAATCTCTATTTTTCAACTCTCTCAAAACAGGAATAATCACCCGCAAATCAGTAGAGTTCCCAGTCAACGCATTTAAATCATTGTTAAAGTTTGGTTTTACTAAAATTTTCGCATTTTTCTTTTTCGGTAAAATTTCCTCATTATCCTGGAAAATTTCTCCAACACTTTTTTCAATTTCCCCCATAGTCTCGCATTTAAACAAACTTATCTTATCTTTTTCAAAATTATACTTTTTTATTTTATCCATTTCAATGCCTCACTAATCTTAATTTTATCTGGAATTTTTTTATTGGAAATCAAAAAACCATTTAGTTCTTTATCATCAGGATACCCGTGCATTGAAACAAATTTCTCTTTATTAGATTTTTGGTAAAAGTTTGGAAAAAAATAATTTCCTTTTTCAACATAAAAAATCAAATCTCCATATTTTTGAGATTGAGGAATTTTATATTTTTTTGCAGTTTTATCGTCGAGAATCTTAACATTAGGAATTTTTTTAAAAATTCTTTTTATCTCATCCCCGCATTTCTTATCCTTAAACCAAAAAGAAACAGTCGTGCCCGCAATAAAATAAACATAATCTTTCTGCTTAGGCAAAACTTTTTCAATATCAATATAATTTTTTATATCAGCAAAACCATGGTCCGACCATAAAAAAACATTCCCTTCCTTGTTCTCCCCAAAAAACCGCCCCACATATTCCTCAATCAATTTGTCCATATTTTTCAAAGCTTGTTTTGTTTCTTCACTCGTCTTTCCAAACTTGTGGACTACTTTATCTACCCTCATTAACTGAGTATAATAAACATCAGACTTCCCGCCCCCCGCCAATCGCCCCATCCTTTCCCTGTCGCCTTCATACTTAAAAATAATTTTCTCTTTTTCCTTATCATTTTTTTTCACAACAAAAAAAGGCCATTTGTAAAAAACAAAATTTCGCTTTTGAAAAAAATCAAGTTTCCACAAACCCTGCTTAACACAAGTATCAAAAAATTTTAATTTATCTGAAGGAATATTATGAAGACTTGAGAACCATGTCCGCCCGTTTAATTTTTGCAAAGCCACCGCAAAATAATCTCTTAGTTTTTTATTAAAAGAAAAAAATCTCAACAAGAAACTTTTAAAAATAGAACTCTCAGATTTTGCAAACTCCAGCCAAACATCACTTTTTTCTGGACTCTTCCCGCTAAAAAAAGAATATTCCAAACCAGTAAATGCAAACAAGGTTTCAAGTTCTGCAAAATAATTTTCTTTTCCAAATTTATACAAAAATGGAGTATCCTCTTCAGAAATAAAATCTTTTCCAAGCCCGTCAATGCAAATTATTAATTTATGATCCATTATAATTTTTGTAGAAAAAATGCTATATAAGCATTTGCGTAGTCAAGACTAATTTCTTCCCAATTTTTCCCGCCAGAAGGATAAACTCTCTTCAGCAGCTTCTGACCCCTCTGCAGTAATTTTTTATCAACACCATTTTCATCAACAGCACTAATCAAAAAAATCAGCGACGCAAAAATCACTAAATCAGGAGACTTCCCAAAAATCACCCCCGGCTTTCGAACCCTGAAAATTTTCAACCGCTGATAATATTTATATTTCAAAATAAAAGAAACAAAAGGCAGCGCAAAAACATTCAAAAAACCTAAATTAAATCCAAATTTATTCTGAGTCATATCGCGAATATAAGGAACATAAAATTTCTTCTGCATCTTTAAAATAGCATCAGCCAGTTCACCTACATTCCCAGTCTTCTTATTCAAAAATTTGCTAAAAAAATACTTAGAAACCCATAAAATATTATTCTTTGCAATAAACCACTCTGCTTCCACATCCGAGTTAGGCAATTTTTGCGGATTCATTTTCCAATTAATAAACTGCTCAACTTTTAAATGTAAATCCGGGATTTTTTTATATAATTCTGGAAAATCTTCTTGATAATCTTCTTTCAAAATTTTCATAGACCTATTATAACCAAGCTGGTATTTTCCCTTCAACAAAAGCAGCGCAGTACAGCATGCAGCATAAGCCTGTTGAATAAAATAAGTCAGCACCTCTTTATCATGCCTACCCTCAGTAGAATAATATTCAATCATTTGGCTCATCCTATCAAGCAAAAGTTTTGCCCCCTCAGAAATCGGAACATCTTTTAGTGCATAATCAGGAATTAGTTTTCGTACATCCCTGCCCCACAAAACAAGCGAATCATTTTTCAATTCATAAGTTCTTATCCTAGGTAAAAGTTTTTTCAAATCTTCAGGAGTGTCGCATTTCAAATCAACATAAAAATTATCCCCCATTTTTTGATTTTCTTTTTTAAAAGGATAAAAAATCTCTTTAATTCCCCCATACCCCAGCCCCTTAGAAATTTCAGTTGCAATCTTATCAATCTCCCCCTTGCTCAACTTTGCCGGGCAAATAATCTGAATATCATAATCATTATACGGAACAAACTTCCCCTTAATTTTTTTCACCG